>Ga0209471_1000075_pt1 | contig 76128 bp, 66 predicted proteins | sample GraSoiAngelo_128_FD_185885 | JGI IMG/M metagenome (GOLD analysis project Ga0209471, IMG submission 185885) | Grasslands soil microbial communities from the Angelo Coastal Reserve, California, USA - 14_0927_12_20cm (SPAdes) (version 2) | ecosystem: Environmental > Terrestrial > Soil > Grasslands ...
GCGCAACCCGTTGTATAGGATAGGCGTCACCATAAGTTACGCTGGTCAGAGTGGCAAAGCTGAAGTAGATCAAAGGGCTCGGTTCACCGGTCGGAATGGCAGCGAGACCGGTCGGCGTTCCCGCGAAAGATGATTGGAAATGAATAGCGTCCGGGCGCTCCTGCAGGAGCAGCCTGTATCCGAACGCCCACGTCAGACCGATCAGCAAATATGCGGCGACTCCGCCCATGACACGGTGCACGCTAACCGGGCCTGGACGAAATGTGTGCCTCAGCGTCATGACCACCAGGATGGCGAGCCCGGATATCTTCAGCGCCGTATCGCAGCCCCAATGGCCAACCGATGGGCTGAATTCGACGATCAAATCCGCTGTGAACTCCAGGACTGTCAGCCCGACGATCAGACGCATGAGGATTCTCTGGCGAATCGTCGCGATAGCGCCCGAGAAGACCATCAACGCAAAAATCAAGTCCATTCCAATTCGCCATGGCCGCGACAGCCGAAACACAGGAACGAAAATGGTGATGAGCACCAGGAAAGCCAGGAAGAAACTCAGTCCCCGGTCCTCAACCCAAAAAGGAAACAGCGACGCATCCGTCTGTTTGCGCACCTTACTCTTCGACCGACCGCATCGTTGTGCCCTGACTGTAATTAAATCTGACACGCGGCTAGTGCGCTTTTCCTTCGCACGCCGGATGATTGCACCGGCAATCGATATCCGGGATTTCTTCCATCGCAGCGCATTGGACGCTGCAATACTCACTGCCCGGCAAAGCCGGGCACGTGCATGATGGATGCGCACACTGGTTTATTTCTGTTGCTGCCATGGAATCCTCCCTGCGTCACTTGCGGTTGTAAACTCTCTGTTTGAAACTCTGCGATTTGTCACTTCCGGTACACAGGCAATAGGCGTGCCAAAAGAAGGAATTCTTAAGTGACTGACTCAAAAGGCGATCTGATGTCATGCTGCTGTCTAGGACAAACTCTTCCATCAATAAATGCCTGCCTGCTAACACTCTGTCCGCATGCTGACAGCGAAGCCGTCGGACCATCTCGGCTCCTGCACGCCGCTTAGTCCTATCTCTCTATTTTTTGCAAGGGTTACAGGCAGTGTTCGCGGGCTGCTGTTTGGCAGTCGTTATGCCTGCATAGCAGGAGGGAATTGGCAGCAACAAGGTTGCTTAAAAGGGAGGAGGATCGGAATGGATCGAGGTTTCACGAAAATTCCAGGGGACGAAAGCCAGTTGGGACACCGCATGACCGCTGATCGTTGGCAAATCGCCGGTGCCGGTGTCGTTCTGCAGGTTGCCTTGGGCGCCGTTTACGCCTGGAGCGTGTTCCGCGTCCCACTGTCGAAGCAATTCGGTTGGAGCATTTCGGAAGTCACGCTGACTTTTACAATCTGCATCTTGGTCCTTGGCATCTCCTCATTTTTCGGCGGGCTTTGGTTGAACCGGAAGGGCCCGAGAATCGTTGCACTCACGGGCGCGTTTCTCTACGGCTCGGGATTGTTTCTCGCGAGTCTCTCGAATCACGGGCTGTGGTGGCTGTATCTGAGCTATGGCCTCGTCGGCGGAATTGGCCTGGGCTTTTGTTACATCGTTCCGATAGCCGTTCTTGTGAAATGGTTTCCTGACCGCCGAGGTCTCATTACCGGTATAGCGGTCGGCGGATTCGGAGCTGGCGCTCTCATCACCGCGCCCGTGGCGACGCGTCTAATTGCGACCGTCGGGGTGCTAGAGACGTTTGCCTATCTGGGGATCGCATTTCTCATCGTGACGCTAGGCTGCGGTTTCTTTATGCAAAACCCTCCGCAAGGCTGGAAGCCCGCTGGCTGGACGCCAACAGTCTCGGAGGCGTTGCATCGCTCGGCGCGAGACTACTCGCTTGGAGAAGCTCTCAAGACTTGGCAATGGTGGGCGCTCTGGCTGCTTCTCTTTCTCAATACTTCTGCCGGAATTTCAGTGATTTCGCAGGAGTCACCGTTGTTTCAGGAGTTGCTGGGCGTGACCGCGGTCATCGCTGCAGGCATGGTCGGGATCGCAAGTATTGGAAATGCTTTTGGCCGCGTGTTCTGGGCTTGGGCGTCAGATTCCATCACGCGACGAGGAGCCTTCCTTGCGATGTTTCTGGCACAAGTGTTGCTTTTTTTGTTCTTCCCGAGCATTCATTCGGTCTGGCTGCTGACAGTCGTCGCCTTTCTTGTCTTGTTGTGTTACGGCGGTGGATTCGGCACAATGCCGGCCTTCGCGGCTGACTACTTTGGTTCCAAAAACGTTGGACCTATTTATGGACTCATGTTGACTGCTTGGGGCTTCGCCAGCGCGTTTGGGCCGTTGCTCATCGCCTATATCAGGCAGGTAGAAGGGAACTACCGCGGCGCGCTGCACGCCATTGCGGGCATAGCGGCTGCCTCCATGGTTCTTCCCATTATTGTGCGCCCGCCTTCGCAGACTCAGGTCTCTGACCAACTGGCATCCGGCCAAGGAACGGGCGAGCAGCTGCCTAGGTAGGGCACCGGTTTGCGATTGGAACGATTTGAGGAGAAGTCATGCTCAAGGACACGTTAACTCGTTGGCCGTTCATACGGCAGATCCTGTCGGGCGGTGACGGAACAGGTGTTGAAGCAATGAGCGCTCGAACGCGCAACCTTCGCCCTCGCCATGAATCCGCAGAGGTCGCGCGCTCCGTCTGTCCGTATTGCGCCGTGGGATGCGGCCAACTCGTATACCACAAGAACGGGAAATTGATCTCGATTGAAGGAGACCCGGCTTCCTTTATATCCCGCGGGCGGCTTTGCCCTAAAGGTTCCGACAGTTTCGAACTGCTCACCCACGCTAACCGGGAGACCCGCGTCAAGTACCGCAGACCGTATTCCACCAAATGGGCAGAACTCGATCTCGAGACAGCCATGGACATGATCGCCGCGCGAGTCTGGGACACTCGTGAGCGCACGCTTATTGAGGAAAGAAACGGAGAAGTCTTGATGCATACGACCGCCATGGCGCACCTTGGCGGAGCGACGCTCGATAATGAAGAAAACTATTTGATCAAAAAGCTTTTCGCGGCCGGGTTGGGAATGGTCTGCATCAGCAATCAGGCCCGCATATGACATAGCTCAACGGTGCCCGGTCTGGGCACATCCTTTGGTCGAGGGGGAGCGACAACCGCGCCAAGCGACCTCTTGAACTCGGACGCCATTCTGATCATGGGTTCCAACATGGCGGAAAATCACCCGGTCGGTTTCCAGTGGGTCGTGGAGGCGCGAGAGCGGGGAACACAGGTGATTCACGTTGACCCTCGGTTCAGCCGGACTTCAGCGATGGCAAATATCTGGGCGCCTCTGCGCTCCGGTTCAGACATCCTGTTTCTCGGAGGGCTCATTCATTACGTTCTCGAAAACGGGAAAGACTTTCGCGAGTACGTGATCCATTACACCAACGCTTCGTTCATTCTTCCTGAAGATTTCAAGGACACCGAGGATTTGGGGGGCGTGTTTTCTGGCTGGGACGCGAAAAACAAGAAGTACGACGCGAGTAGCTGGCTCTACGAAGGCTGTGCTGAGGGCGGCAAAGCGGTAGCCCGGCACAACGCACCTCACTCCGGCCACTGCAAATATGGTGCTGGAACCGCAGCAGATCTCATCGATTGCAAACGCGACCTGACGCTTGACCATCCACGATGCGTGTACCAAGTGCTGAAGAGGCATTTCGCGCGGTACACGCCGGAGCTGGTTGAGCGCTTTTGCGGAGTTTCCCAAGAGCGGTTCCTGAAAATTGCGGACACGTTTTGCTCCGCCTCGGGCCCGGAAAAGACTGGCGCGATCTGCTACGCGCTGGGCTGGACCCAGCAGTCCAAGGGACCGCAGATCATTCGAGCCGCCGCGATCCTTCAGCTCTTGCTCGGCAACATGGGACGTCCTGGCGGAGGCATCCTGGCCCTGCGCGGTCATGCTTCGATTCAAGGTTCAACTGACATTCCAACTCTGTACGACATTCTCCCTGGTTATTTGCCGATGCCGAACCTCGGCCTAGATTCACAATCCCTGGCTGACTACGTGGCAAAGCATCGCGACAAGACCGGCTGGTGGTGGAACTTCGACAAGTACATCGTCAGTTTGCTCAAGGCCTATTACGGCGAAGCCGGCAGCCGGGAAAACGAGTGGGGATTTAATTGGCTTCCACGAGTTATCGGCGACCACTCACATCAGGGCTACTTTCTGGAGATGCTCGACGGCAAGATCGAGGGTCTGTTTGTTATGGGACAAAACCCGGCGGTGGCCGGCCCCAATTCGCGGGTGGAACGCAAGGCGCTGGCCAAGTTGAAATGGCTCGTAGTGCGCGACCTGGTCGAACTCGAAACCGCCTCTTTCTGGCAGGACTCTCCGGAAGTCGAGCGCGGGGAACTAAAGCCGGAGGAAATTGGAACCGAGGTCTTCCTTCTGCCCGCCGCCGGACACGCCGAGAAAGATGGATGCTTCACCAACACGCAGCGCCTTCTGCAGTGGCACCAAAAGGCCGTTGACCCCCCAGGAGATGCCCGCAGCGAGACCTGGTTCATGTACCACTTGGGTCGCCGCCTGAAGGAAAAGGCGAAGCAAGATCCGCGGCCACGCAACGCTGGGCTGAACGCTTTGACTTGGGACTATTCCCTAGAAGGCAAACTGCAAGAGCCCAGCGTGGAAGAAATTCTTCAGGAGATCAACGGCTACACGGTGGCGGACCGGAGGCTAGTGAGTGGATTCGGCGAATTGAAAGCCGACGGGTCAACGGCCTGCGGCTGCTGGATCTACTCCGGCGTATTCCCACGCCCCGACGAAAACCGCGCCAACCAGCGTTGTTCCCGGGATCTTTTGGGACATGGCTGGGGTTTTGCCTGGCCCGCTGATCGCCGCATCCTTTATAATCGCGCTTCGGCGCGTCCCGATGGACGTCCGTGGAGCGAACGAAAGAAATTGGTTTGGTGGGATGAGAACAAGAAGGAGTGGACGGGTCTTGATGTCCCTGACTTCACGAGGACCAAAGCACCCGATTACCAGCCGCCTAACAATGCGTGCGGTGATGATGCCCTCGCCGGCGATAAACCCTTCATCTTGCATCCCGATGGCACCGGCTGGATCTGGGCTCCCAAGGGATTAGCAGACGGCCCGCTGCCGACCCACTACGAATCGTTGGAATCTCCGGTCTGCAATCCGCTCTATCCCGGGCAGCAAAGCAATCCGGCAGCACTGAAGGAGGAGCGGTCTGAAAACCAATACGCCAGTTCCCCTGATGAGCGGTTCCCCTATGTTATGAGCACGTATCGACTGACGGAACATCACACTTCGGGTGCCATGTCCCGCATGCTCCCGCATCTGGCCGAGCTTCAGCCTGAATTCTTCTGTGAAATATCACCAGAGCTAGCAGCGGAGCGCGGAGTCGAAAACGGGGGATGGGTGACCATCATGACTCCGCGTGGGATCGTCGAGGCGCGAGCGCTCGTGACTCCGCGGATGTGGCCGCTACTCATAAACGGAAAGATGGTGCACCAGATAGGCGTGCCTTATCACTGGGGCTATCGCGGCCTGGTCAAAGGGGACTCCGCCAACGACCTCGTGGCCATCTCGGAAGAGCCCAACGTCCGCATTATGGAGGCCAAGGGAATCCTCTGTAACCTCTCTCCTGGGCGCCGTGCGCAGGGCAAAGCGGCACTCGATGAATTAAATTTCTTCCTTGGGGGATCGTGATGCCTATTAGCGCCTTTCTAACAGATCCGTCAGTCTGCATCGGTTGCAAAGCCTGCGAAGTGGCTTGCAAGGAGTGGAACCAGATTCCCGATGACGGTTTCGAATGGTACGGTCAGTCGTACGACAACACACACGCTTTGGGAGCCTCCACGTGGCGGCACGTGCTCTTTCTCGAGCAGAAGCAGCCAATGGGCTCTCAGCTGGCCGGTACTGACGAACCATTTCGCTGGCAGTTTCTGTCCGACGTCTGTAAGCACTGCGCAAACGCGGGATGTCTGGAAGCGTGCCCTACCGGCGCAATCGTCCGTACGGAGATAGGGTCGGTTTACGTACAGCCGGATGTGTGCAACGGGTGTGGCTACTGCATTGTATCCTGTCCGTTTGGAGTGATCGATCGGCGGTCCACCGAGGGGCTCGCCTTCAAGTGCACCTTCTGCTATGACCGCCAAGCGGCGGGGCTGATGCCGGCATGCGCGAAGGCGTGTCCCACCCAATCGATTCAATTTGGAGAAATCAATGATTTGCGCCAGCGTGCCAAAACGCGGGTCGAGCAATTGCAGCAGCGCGGCTATGAAGACGCGCAGGTCTACGACCCTCAGCAGACCAGTGTCGGAGGAATCCATGCGTTCTTTGTAATTCTTGGGAAGCCCGAGGAATACAACTTTCCTCCCGCACCGCAAGTTCCGACGATTCATCTCAAGACGGCGTGGACCTACGCGCTGGCGTCAGCAGCCGCGCTTTTGCTGGTCGTATGCGGAGCTTTCTTTTTGTGAACGGTCCAAGCGCAGATTCTTATCCCACTAGGAGATTCTTGCCTTGAAAAACATCGATCAGCTCGAAAGAGCCACGGAAGCGAGATTGGACGCCCTTCGCGATGAGGCCGCTCGAAACGGGCAAGTCCAGACTGCGGGCATCAAGCCTTCTGGATCGCCTCTGCCCCAATCCCGTGCGGAAGAGGGTTATTACGGCAATCCTTTATTGAAGCCGCCCGTCTGGACTTGGCAGGTGCCGCTGTACTTCTTTGCCGGAGGAGTGGCAGGCGCTGCTGCCAACATTGCTTTTGTGGCGCACGCGCTGGGCAGGGACCCTTCGTTAGTCCGCATGGCATTGTGGATAGCCCTGTCGGGAGCCGTCGCTTCTGCCCCTTTGCTGATTGCCGACCTGGGGCGTCCCTCGAGATTTCTGAATATGCTTCGTGTTTTTAAGCTTCGATCCCCGATGTCCGTGGGAGCCTGGACCCTGGCCGTCTTTTCATCGGCTGTTGGTTTGGCTGTCGTCTGCCAGGAAACGGTCCTGCGAGGCTACACCAACGACGTTCTTCTCGCACTGCGTTGGGTTGCAGAAGCTGCCGGTGCACTAACCGGGCTAGTCTTGCTTAGCTACACCAGCGTGCTGCTGGCAGTCAGCGCCATTCCCGTGTGGTCTGAAAATCGCCAGCTGTTGCCGCTGCACTTCGTGGCCTCCGCGCTTGGTGCCTCGGCGGGCATCCTGGAATTGCTGGGCTTTTTGAATCCTGCAACCAACGGAATGGCCTTTGTCGCTGCTGCCGTGGAAACGTGTCTCGCCGTTTCGATCGAGATGCGCGGGCGACCCGTGGATGCGCCGGTGCGCGAGGGAAGAGTTGGCTGGTTAATCCGCGCCGCGGGAACTCTCACGGGGCCTCTGCCCCTATTGTTGAGGATATTCTTCGCCCGCACGTTTGGAGTTCGACGCGTGGCTAGCGTCTGTTTTATCTTAGGGGGCCTGCTCAGCCGGTATGCCTGGATCGCTGCAGGCCGCGTATCCGCGCGTGATTCCAAAATTCTCTTCGACCTACAGCGCGGCAAAACGTAAATACCGATCTAAAGGTATTGTCGTCACGCTAGCCTGCCGGACATAGCCAAGAGCCTCACCCGGCTTGGAATGGACCGATTCGACGGGCTCTTGCCAGTTTTACCGGCAGAACAGTACCTGTCGACGACCTTTCGCCCGCTCCTAGCTGTGCACTCCTCGCATGGTTTGTACAGTCGAGCCTTACAGCTTGCGAGGGAGCGTTCGCTCTCTTGGTATGACTCCTTGATCGTGGCTTCCGCAATCGAAGAGAGGTGCGGCGTTCTCTACAGTGAGGATTTGCAACACGGGCAGCGATTTGGTGGCTTGCGAATCGAGAACCCTTTCCTGTAAGCCATCAGGAATTCATATGCTTTTCTGAGCCTAATTTCAAATAAATACTTAAAACGGCCATTTATCCTGAAACTCGCGGCAAGGACAGGAACCGCTGCTGAAACAAAGAGCTTCGTCTCTCGGTAATACTGACGGGAACCAGCAGGCTTCCGACTGCGTATTCCGACGATGAGCAGTTCACGCATCCGCTACCCAAGACTCAACGATTGCCTCTTACCTTTTTTCTGTACGTGCGTAGAAGTCCCCACCGCACGGAACCAGCATACCTTCGCGGACCAGTTCATCGATGGCATCGAGCACACGCTGCCGTTCGAAAGCCGGGATCGAGGTCGGCGGGGACGACGGACATCAATAGGTACCCCAAGGCCAGACAGGCGCCGATCGAAGCGGTTAGTAAATACCCGCAGCATGACAAGGCCCAGAGCCGCGATGGCGATCCCGGCTGTATGGCTGCGCAAGACGTAGCTAAGGATTGTATGGCTCCTGTTCGGTACTACATTCTCGCAACAAGTCGGCTCAGGTAGCGGACTGCTCGTACCAGCTCAGGACACGCAGCGCCCGGAGCGTGTTCCACTTGCTGGGCCGACCGTCGCCCTCTTCGAGCCCAAAGTGGACCTTGCCGGGATGCGTGTTCTCCAGCAGCCAGGTGCCATCGGGCTGCTGCTTGGATCGGAGCAAATCGATGGCTTCGTCCATCCGGGAGTCCGGCACATCCCCGACCGAGCGGAAGTATTCTAAGGCACGCAGCACGTCGTAGTGCCAGCGGGTCGGAAACGAGAATTGCAGCCAGGCTGGGTTGACGACTTCCCCGGTGCTCTTGCGTCGGAACAGTTTTCGTTCGAGGACGTACTCCTCACCCCGGCGCCGAGCCGCGATGGATTCGGCAGAGCCACCCGTTGCGCGCTCGTGCGCCAACAGTCCTTCCAGGACGTTTATCGTGGTCGCGAACGACGAGCGGACGGAACCTTTCTCCACCTCGCAGTTCCAACCGCCGTCCTCGAGCTGCTCACCAAGTAGGCGGGCGACCACTCCATCCACATCTTGATCAAAGTAGGTGCCCAATGTGACGGTCCTTCCATTGATGCACGGCTCGACCTCGCCGGTGAAGAACGGCTGCCCAGCGTGCTCCCAACGGCAGTGATCTCTGACCAGCGCCACCGCCCTGCGCACTCGGTCAGAGCACGGGTCGACCCCGAAATCATGCAGCAGCTGGAGTGTTGGCAGCGTAGAGGTCCAGGGCTGGCCCTCCTCCGCGCGCCGCCAGCCCTCCGCCGGGAAGCACGCGCCTCCCGCCCACTGGCCGTCTTCACCCTGCAACACCAGCAGTCTGGCACCCCAGCCCTCGGTGGCCACCCGCGTGCGCCCCGCCGCGACGACCTCAGCCGACGCATGGACAAGATCGCGCAAGACCTGCCACCGGATGGCAGGGTCCGAATCGAGCAGCCAGTCCAGTACGGTCATGCGGCTGAATATAACACCCTTCTTCGATCGACTGGTGCAAAGCTGAAATCATCCAGGAGCTCCACCGTCATTCGACGATTCGTGTGACGCCCACGCAGGCGGTCACAACCGAAAAGCGCAATGCGCAGGACGCCGTGGGCGCGCTTTTGCTCCCACAAAAACCATAAGAAACGTAAGCTCTGGCTGCAGGCTCCCTATTGCGTGTACGTTTTTTGTCCCTTTTTGTGCCCACGTGAAATTGGAGCACTTCTGGTAAGTTCTTGAGAAAGAATGGCGGGGACGACGGGACTCGAACCCGCGGCCTCCGCCGTAACAGAATCCTCAGGAAGTCTTATCGCACCCTAATTGCACCCAGAGAGATGGGTCGCAAGTAGGACACCCGTATGTTTTCTTATTTCCGATCCTTGCTCCGTGCGTAAATGAAATGCCGCACTTTGTTAGGCATTCTCTCAAACCAATGCAATCGCTGCTCCAACTCACGGTCTGCCTGCGTTAGGCGCGTGTGTTGCCGCAAATGTTCCCCCCACGAGTCCACGATAAACGTTTCGAGGTAGCGCGTCGGATGTTCCGTATCGTAATAAACGCCCCACCGCGATGCGCCATCTCGCCGCCTCACACGTGAGAATTTCTCGAGCACCGCCAGGAACTCGTCTGCGTCCTTTGGCTCAATCTCATATTCCACGGTGACTAGCACCGGTCCTTTGTCCAGCGCCGCTTCGCTCATGGGCATTGGTTTACGCCAATGGTCCCACGCCGCAAGGTTCGCCGCCTCGTCCGGCAGCCGCGAAATGAAAACCAGCAGCGGAGACGCAGCCGTGCCGATGGCCGCTGCCACGAAGGAGAAGTGTGTGCCCCGGTGTCCAGCCACATATCCCCAGAATGCGCTCCCGCCCGCCCATGCACCCATGTAAACCAGCATGAACACTGCCTGCGCCCGCGCTCGCACCCAATCTGGCGCAACGTTCTGCATCACCGTACTGGTCAATGACATTACCGCGGTCCAGGCCGCGCCGCCGACAGCAATCGCCACGCACAATGGCACAATCCACTTGAACGTCGCCGTGGCCCACAAAGTCCCCGCAAAAAGCGTGGTGCCTAACCCTAACATGGCGTCCGCGGAAAGAAAGGATCGTCCTCGCTGCAGCACTATCGCTCCCAGAATCGCCCCGCCACCGAAAACGGCCAGCAGCACCCCGTAAAATGTCGCGCTTCTGCTGAGCTCGTGCGCCACGGTTGGAAGCAGTGCCCAAAACGGGCTCGCGAAAAACATGATCACGGCGATTCGTCCGAGGACGGTCAACATTTCGGGCGCGTTTCTCGTGTAGCGAATCGCCGCGCGTGTCGCACCGCTCAGCGTCTCTCGTGGCACACTTCTCAGCCGTGGTGGCCGCCTCCAACGTGAAATCACCCACAACACGCCCAGAAATGACAACGCATTCAACGTAAACGCCGTGCCCACGCCTGCGACCGCAATCAGAAATCCTCCCAGCGCCGGTCCAATCGCACGCGCCAAATTGAATTCGATGCCGTTCAGCGCCATGGCCGGCAGCAGGTCTTCTTGCGGCACAACCTCTGGCAACACAGCCCGCCACGCGGGAGCTTCCAGCGCGTCTCCAATCGAAAGTGCGAGCGTCAAGAACAGCAGCATCCACGGCGTAATCCAGTGCAGCAGCGTTAGCGCCGCGAGCGCCGCCGCCACGCACAACATCCACACTTCCGTCGTAATGATCAGTTTGCGGCGGTCAAAGATGTCGCCGAGAGCCCCTGCGGGTAGAGCGAGCAGAAAGAACGGCAATGCCGATGCCGTCTGGGTCAGGGCCACGAGCAGCGGCCCCGCGCCTTGCGACACGATCAGCCACGCCGCGCCCACGCCTTGCATGAACGTGCCGATGTCGGACACCAGATCGGCAGCCAGTAAATTTCGGAACATGGGCAAACGCAAGGGCTGCCACGCCCGCCATCGTGTTCCAGTCTCTCTGACCTGCTTTTGAGATGCACCTACAGTCTCTTGCGCCGAGTTATTGTGCTGTTCTCGATCCGCCATCGCGCAGTGACTCTATCACCATGTCGGAGGAATAACCTCCATCCGTGGCAGCGCGCTGCGGCGCCTGTCAGATATCCTGGATAGTCTCTCACTTTAGGCCTAGTCACTTGCCTGCAAGGCACGCACGTCGCAGATGCTCCACTCGTACCACCTTGGCGGCTGTGTCCAGATGACGCTAGTGATTTATCGGACGCGCGTTGATGACGAAGCAGAAAGATGGGCAAGCTGTTCTGCGCGCGCTCGATAAATCCTAAGATTTCTCGGTAGCGATGCGCAGGTCACAATCGGGATTCCTTCCGGATAGTCGACATCCTCGATTCGAGAATCAAGTCATCTGCAATTGCAAAACTTCACCGGGAAGCTGAACGATGCTGGGTTTGCGGCGAGGTTGTGAAGGCGGGATTTCCTTAAGCATGCGCCCCATGTCCTCGCATGGCAGGCCTTCCGATTGCATTCTCTCCAAGTGAATCCCAAGCCGCCGCTCCAGCTCCAGCAGCTCCGTTCGTTGCTGCCTTAGGAACAGTGTCGAAGCCGTGCCGCGATTCCCGGCCCGCCCGGTGCGCGACGCGATGGATGAAATTCTCGGCCACTTCCGGGAGATCGTAGTTGATGACGTGGGCGATGTTCTCGACGTGAATTCCTCGTGAAGCCAGATCTGTGGCCACCAGAACTCGATAGCGCCCCTTCTGGAAGCCGCTGAGCGCCGCCGTGCGCTGCGATTGCGATCGGTCACCGTGAATCACCGCTGCCTGAATGCCTTCGCGGTTCAGGTGGTTTGCAATTTTCTCTGCGCCGCGCTTGGTTCGCGCAAAGACCAGGCACCGTCCTGTCTCGTTGTTCAGCAATCGGCGCAGCGTCTCCGGCTTGCCTTCAGCGGCCGCCTCAAAGGCCTGCAGCCGCACGTTTTCGGATGGCTTCAACGTGGACCCGAACGTCAGGCGCACGGGATTCTTCGTGTAGTCCTTCGCTAGGCGCGCCGTATCGCCTTCCATCGTTGCTGAAAAACACAACGTCTGTCGTTCCTTCGGCAGCGCCGCGACGATCCTGCGAATCGCCGGGCGAAATCCCATGTCCAGCATGCGATCGGCCTCATCCAACACCAGCATCTTCAAATTGCCAAAGTGAATGAGCCCGCGGTCCAGGAAGTCTTCCAAACGCCCAGGCGTCGCCAATACCACGCGACTGCCCCGTCGCAGGGCCTCGAGTTGGTGATATTCCGATAAGCCTCCCACAATCAAGGCAGCCACGGGCAACTTCCTGCCGCGCAGGGCGTCGTGCTGCGCCGCCACCGGCATAGCCAATTCCCGAGTGGGAACGAGAACCAGTGCGGCAACTCCATCCATGCCATCCCGCAGAAGTCTTTCGAGAATGGGAATCAGGAAGGCCAACGTCTTGCCCGTCCCGGTTTGCGCCGTGGCCAGTACGTCTTTGCCTTGCAGGCCGGGCGGAATCGCCTCGGCTTGCACTGGCGTGGGCTTCACGAAACCAGCGCACGCGAGTTGTCCCTTCAGGGAAGGATTAATTACGAATTCTGAAAAGTCTTCCATTTTGCTTTCTTGCTGGCACACCGAGTCATGCACACACATCCACATGCTTTTTTCAGGTGGCACAGCTTCTTTTAATTACGCTAAAAACGTACGGAGGAAACTGAGGGCGGGCATTCTCAGATCAATCACACCAACCAGAGGGGCCGCACAACACAACCGCGGTAATAAGCGTATAAGCAGCCTACCACACTTTATGTCTTGAAATGAACCAACTTTTTTTACTTTTCTTAGAACCACATATACTCGGACTCATAAGTGTGTCATCATAACTCTGGGCGCGTTCGTTGCCTTTTGACACCTCTCATTTCCACGAGGCTCCTAAGTCCAACTTGCGACTGCCTTTCGGTAAGAAATGGCGGAATCCGTGGAGCAACCCATTGTCCTGCAATATCTCGGGTTTGAGACCAAGGGAGCACTCCGCGAATACGCTTTCAGTCTTCGCGGACACGGCGGCGAATCGTCCAGCTACTTCGTGACCATCCCCAACGAAGCGTTTTCGGCGCACCGCGCACGCTACCAGGATGCGCCCGCGATTTGCTCCATCAGGCTTCACCGCGAATTTGCCACGCAAGCCGGTCATCCTGCCTCTTCCACGTTCTCGGTGACCGACGCGGAGCTTGCTGCCTACAAGGATGCACACACTCCCAAGGCCAGGCCAGGCCACTCGAAGCCCAGAGAAGACGAAAACTTCTGATGTCGCTTGTAAAATCATTTGGTTCCAGCAAGCAGAGGAGCATTCTTGGCGCGGCCCATTGAAGACGAGTTCGGTTATTTCCAGCAACTCCTGGTTATCGGAAAGGAGCGCGGCTATCTCCTCTATGACGAGATCAACGAATGCCTTCCCCCAGATCTGCTTTCGTCTCAGGAAATCGAAGACCTGTTGGCGCTCTTGGAGCGCCAAGGAATCGAGATACACGAAGACCTGAGCGCGGCAAATGGCGCCCGCGCGGCAAACGCGGTGGACGCTTCTGAAGCGGGCCACAAAGAGGAATTCGCCGCGGACTCCGGCCTCGACCTGAGCATCGGTGAGGACTCCAAGTCTCAGGACGCCGTCCGCCTCTATCTCCGCGAGATGGGCTCTGTACCTTTGCTCACGCGCGAGGGTGAAGTGGCTCTCGCTAAACGCATCGAGTGCGGCCACCTCGTCGTCATGAAGGCCATCACCCGCTCGCCCATCGTCGTCAAGGAACTTATTTCCGTCGCGGCCGCTTTGCGGCAGGGTGACCGCTCCATCAAGGAAGTGGTGCAATTCCCTGACGAGGAGATCACGGAAGAGAAAATTGCCTCCAAGACGAGACAAACTCTCCGGCAAATGGACTCTATCGCTCGGCTCTACGAGGCAGCCCTCCGCCAGGCGGAAGAATTTGCATCCACGCCGAAATCGAAAAGGCAAGCCTACATTCGCGCCAAATGGGCGCTGGCTCGCACTCGCGTTCGGATTTCTCTCGCAGCCCGCGGAATCCCTTTCCATTGGCGCGAACGCAAGCGCCTGCTGGATCACTTTCGCGCGTTCCTGGAGCGCCTGCACACACTGGAGCGCGACGTTCGACGCCTTCAGCGCCGCGTCGACCTCGCCCATGGAGAAGTTGCCGCGGAAGCGCGCAAACAGCTTCGTTCCGATCGCGCCGCTCTCAACGAAATTGCTCTATCTAGTCAGACAAGTTTGGTCGCTCTTAAGCGCGCGCTGACTGTTATTCAGCGCGGCGAAGCCCAAGCCCGGCAGGCCAAGCAGGAACTCACCTCAGCCAACCTTCGCCTCGTGGTCTCCATTGCCAAGAAATATACTCATTATGGCCTGCAGCTCCTCGATCTCATTCAGGAAGGGAATCTCGGCCTGATGAAAGGTGCCGACAAGTTCGATTGGCGCCGCGGCTACAAATTTTCCACCTACGCTACCTGGTGGATTCGTCAGGCCATCACTCGCGCGATTGCTGACCAGGCGCGCACCATCCGCGTTCCCGTTCACATGATCGAGGTCATTAACAAGCTCGCCCGCTGCACGCGGCAGCTCGTTCAGGAACTTGGCCGCGAGCCTACCTCGGAAGAGTTAGCCATGCGCATGGACGTCACCATCGAGAAAGTCCGCAGCACCCGCAAAATTGCGCAGACTCCCATCTCCTTTGAGACGCCAATCGGCGAAGAGGAAGAATCCCACCTCGGCGACTTTATTGAAGATAAAGCCGTGGCCTCTCCCTCGGACACCGCCATCCGCCTCAGCCTTCAGAAAAATGTCGCGTCCATGTTGAAGCATTTGAACCCGCGCGAAGAGCACATCATCCGAATGCGTTTTGGCTTTGAAGATGGCAATCCCCACACCCTTGAAGAAGTCGGCCGCACTTTTGCCGTTACTCGCGAGCGCATCCGCCAGATTGAAGCCAAGGCTCTGCGCAAACTCCGTCATCCCTCACGTTCCCATCTGGTCCGCGCGTTCTATAAAGATTCTTGGTGAGGCAGTGTCCATGAACAGACTTTGCCCGCACCGGAAAAGTACAAATGGAGAGATCGTATGAAAAGTCTTTTTGTCGGAAATATGAGTTTTCAAACTACGGAAGCCGATTTGACTGCGCTGTTCCGGTCCTTCGGCCAAATCGGGCGCATTCATATTGTCACCGATCGCGAAACCGGCAGGGCTCGCGGGTTCGCGTTTGTCGAAATGCCAAATGATGCGGAAGCCGCCAACGCCATCGCGGCCCTCGATGGCAAAGAGTTCGGCGGCCGCAATCTCAAGGTTAACGAAGCCCGGCCGAAAGACGACCGCCCCCGCGGTAATGGCGGCGGACGCACCGGCGGTGGTCATGGCCGCGGCCGCGGAGGGTTCTCCAACGAGGACTATCGCGAATCCGCGCGGCAGCCGCGCGAACCCCGCTGGTAGCTCACATTCGTTTTTGTTATTGACCCAGCTTAATCGGACTTGCGAGGAGGCTCTGTGACCGTCACGTTCCAAAAGCGCCAAAAGGAAATGAAACGCCTGGAAAAGCAGCGCGCCAAAGCTGAAAAGCGCGCCCAAAAAAAAGAGGCTAGACGCGCCGCAAAAGAAGCCAACGCCGCAACGTCTGACAGCCTCGTCAGCTCCACCGAACCCCAGCCTCAACCGCGGGAAGACTAGGCTAGCTAGAGGCGCAACGACAGATAAAAACTGTCACCACGCTAGTCAAGTCCCGGGGGACGCTAGTGTCAGTTAGGGCCTTCGGCCCGCGAAACTTCATGAAAGTCCTGTCAGTAACCGCTTTGTTTTCAGCACCGAGATCGCGACTTTCGACTCAGGCCCGCAAGCAGGTCAAAACTGGCGCCGTCATAGGGGACGGGGGGACGCAAAATGAACGCCCCAGCTGAAATCCTGAATGGAGGCTGGGCGGAATAGCTGCTCATCGTGATTCGCTGGCGATTGAGAGGAGGCGACTCCGGCCGCTATCATAGCGTCTTTGGTTGGTGCCGCCCATTGACAGCCCGCAACTTACCGAATCGCCGGTAGCACGTCGTCTTCGTGCTCGATCTGTGGTACCGGTTTTCTTTCAAGGCTCTGCGTCAGAGACGAAACCCCTGGTCTTGCTTCCCGACCAGTGTTGGACCACGCCAGCGCCAAGATGATCACAAAGACCAAAGCGTTCGCCGGTATGTACAGATTGAAGTCCGCCAGGCTGTGCAGCAAGATGGCAACCGTGCTCCCGAGACAGCCGAAAGCGATCACCTTGTCTTCCTCTCTGCCACTTCTCCGGCAGCGTCGAATGGTTAACCCCAATACCCAGAAAATCGCGCCAAACAGGGCAATGCCCCCCGGTAAGCCGAGCTCGCTGATAATCTCCAGATAATCGCAGTGAGCATGGTCCACCACATTGTTCAGAAATGCGGTTTGCACCGAAGGATAAACGACCGCGAAAGTCCCGAAACCGGTTCCAACTATGGGATGCCGGCGAATCAACTGCAATGTGTCCCACCAGATCGAAACGCGATCGTGTCCGGGGTGATGGTATTGATCGCTGAGCGTATTGAAGCGGCTAATCACGGGATCGCTTCCGATCCAAATGGCGAGCCCAATCATGCCGCAGAGAAATAGAGCGCCAAGGGAAAGGCGAACTCTGGCCGACATGGACGAGGTACCTGCCATCGCTACCATCGCAATCAGCGAGACGAGAGTCGAAATAATGCCCATCCGCGAGCGCGAAGACGCCAGAGCCGCGAAAAGCACGGCAGCCACGAAAACCCACAGCACTAATGAGGGGAACTCTCGGCTCGATAAGATTTTTCGCGCGCGCCGTATATCCTCTGACCGAGCGATTCGGCGTAGATTCCAAAACTTCTGCAAGGCATAGACGACTGCAAACGGCAAGAGCATTTCCAGCAATCCAGCGAAATGATTGCGGTTGATGTACGTGCCCGTGGCATCTTCGAGATAGTATTTCTTCACGTAAAAAAAAATTTGTTGCCAGCCGGTCAGATACTGAACCAAGCCATAGAAAGCCTCGAATGTCCCGATTCCCAGCAGGACGAAGACAAGTCGCCTTCTGGCTGTTTGCTCCTCGCACAATGCAAGGACGAGATAGAAAGCAGTTACATAAGTGACAAGCAAGAGCAAGTGCGACACGGTTTCATAAGGCGAGGCGCTGACGGTGAAATAAGAGTGACCGTGCGGACCTGCCGCTGCGATTTCAAGGGCAGACGCCATGGAGAAAGGGATGGGAGCGATTTGCAACAGTACGAGAGCAATCAAAAAGAAAGGAATGATGATTGGATAACGGGTGGAAGCTGCCGCAGGGCTCCTCCCAGCTATCAGTTGAAAGATTCCCAGAAGAAGAACGATTCCTTGCGTGAGAGCAAAAAATTGCGGGGCCGTTCCCCCAAAAGCCAGGACGGCCACAGCGACGGCCAGGAGGAGGCCCGCTTCAATGAAGCGGCGCATGGAGTCGCTCGGAACCACGATTCGCACGCGGCCCCCTACTTGGAGAGCGTGTTCCAGGAATCCGCGGCTTCAGAAATCATCTCCGAGTGCGAATTGCCATTGCCATTCGAACCGTACATTCCCAAACCGTAGTAGCCGTTCGTGTGGAGAGTTACGTTGTTCAAGACCACTCCAATAAGATTGGCTCCTGCGCTGCGGATGCTGGACTGAGATTGCATCACTTGCTGGCGAGGAGTGGCCCCACTCTTGACCACCAGCAGCACACCATCAACCAGAGATGCAATTATGCGGCTGTCCGCAAGCGTAAGCAGCGGAGAAGAATCAAGAATCACAAAGCCATACTCGGACTTTGCCGATGTGAGGAAGGCCCCCATGCTCTTCGAGGACAGAAGTTCCGCCGGATTCGGAGGAACGGGGCCACACAGAAGAAGATCAAGCCCCGGCGATCCGGAGGGACACACGGCGGCATGCCAGTCTTGTTGCCCCGTGAGGCAACTGACGAGGCCAGGGCACTCTCGGATGCAGAACAGTTTCTGCAGTGAAGGGAAGCGCAAGTCCGCATCCACAAGCAACACACGTTGTCCGAGCTGCGCGAGAGAAATCGCCAAATTGGTGGCGATTGTCGTTTTGCCTTCACCGGATTGCGTGCTTGTGACGAGCAAAGACCCTGGCGGATGGTCGGCCGTGGAAAGCAATACCGAGGCGCGCAAGCTTCGGAACGCTTCCACCAAAGCTGCTTGAGGCTTTCCGCCTTGATCGATGCGATGCCAACGTACGCCGGGGTTGCTCGCCGTTCCGTTGTGTCCGTGACGGAGCCCATTTGTCCGACGAAGCAGTTTGCGAACGCCGTTCCGGTTTCCGCCCAACTGATGCACGGAGGGAATTAGCGCCAGTGCGGAAAGGCCAAACAATCGCTCGACGTCGTCGGCGCCTTTCAGTGTGTCGTCGAGGCGCTCCTGAAGGAATGCGGCGCTGATTCCAAGCCCAAGTCCGAGTAAGGAAGCGACGGCAAGATTCAGGGGGATTTTGGGTTTTGCCGGTTTGGCCGGGGCTTCGGCGGAATCCACAATGCGAATGTTGCTGGCCTTCAAACTTGCGGATACGCCGGCCTCTTTCAACCGCTGAAGCAACCCCTCATATAATTGCTTGTTGGTTTCCACTTCGCGCTTGAGGATGTTGTATTGAACGGCTTTTTCTGCAATCACGTTTACCTGGTTTTGTTGAGTGTCCAGCGCTCCCTTCACCAACCCTTCGCGGCGGAGCGCTGCGAAATACTCATTTGTGATTTTGTCTGCTGCCCGCTTGCGCTCGTCTTTGAGTGCGGCTTCAATTTCATCAATCTGGCTTTGAATTTCCTTCACCCGCGGATATTCGGGATTGAATTTCGTGGATAGCTGGGCAAGCTCGCGCTTGAGCTCGGCCAACCGCTCGCTCAGATCCTGAACCAGCTTGTTTTCGACCACGCCCGGCAGCGATTCGTAGTCTCCGGCTTGAACGAGCCGGTAAACGGATTCCTTTTCGTAACGTTGCGCCTGCGCCTTGGTCAGCTCTTGCTGGAGTTGTTGGAGCCGCTCATTGGCAACGTTTTCGCTTACGCCCTTGTCGCTTTCGAGGAAGACCAAGCCGTTATGGCGCGCATAGTCTTGCAGCTGCTCTTCCGACTTTTCCAGCTTCGCCTTGACGCCAACCAACTGTTGCGACAGCCAATCCGTTGCTTTTTGCGTGGCCATCCATCGCGCTTCCAGGTTTTCGTCAATGTAGTCTTCCGCGAGTGTGTTTACGATGCTGGCAGAGAGCCTGGCATTGTTCGAATCGAAACTCACGGTTACGAGCCTGCTCCGGCTGACCGGCTCGACGGTCAGCCGGTCTTGGAATCGTCCGAGGGCCCGTTGATACACTTCCGGATCACGGGCACGGCCCGCCGGGTCCAGCGCAAGAGTCTGTTTGTGAGGCGTGAAGAATCTTTCCTGTAACTGCCACCACTTCGGTTTGTTAAATTCCGGGAGAGAATCAAGATGAAGTTGATCGATGACGCGCCGCGCCACGCTTTCGCTGGCCAGGATGCTGTACTGCGTTTTCAAATAGGAATCGGAGACGGATTCCAGCTCGTAGAGGTCCTTGATCGTGGGAATATCCGGGTTTTCCTTTTGAATTTCCAGCAGCACTTGCGCTTGGTAAACGGGCTTTTCCTTGAGTGTCACGATGAGTGTTGCCGCAAATACGAGGAAGAACACAATCAAGATCGTTGAAAAGCGTTTGCGCAGGATGCGGCCATAAGCGCGGAGGTCGAGCGGTTCGTCGGGCTCCAGGATTTCGTAGGAATCCGATAGGTCGAGGACACGATTGTCCAGTAAGACGGATCCTCCCCGTTCGAATCGCGGCCGTCGCGCGTAGAGCTCGACTTTATTTTGTTCGCTCATGCTACCAGTGAAAAATCAAAAGCCCTGTCAGCGTCTGCGCCGCCGCCTCCAAACCTCTCGAGAACGTAGTTTTCGAGGCGCTGTTGGGTACGAACACAATGTCTCTGGGCTCCAGCAGGGGATCCTGCGCTTTCCCGGCGAGGATTTTGCTCAGATCGATGGGAGTTTGCGCCCGCGCTCCGCTCTGTTCGTCCGTGCGGATAATGCGGGCCCCTGCCTTTGCTGCTGTCCGCGTTAAACCTCCGCTAAGTGCAATCACCTGCAGCACCGACATCTTTTCGTTCGATTTCATCGTAAATCCGCCGGGCCTTTGAACCTCGCCCACAACGTACACGATTCCCGCGTGCAGAACTTTGACGATATCGCCGGGATTGACAACCGGATTCTGGCGAACATCGGAGGAGTCGAGAAGCTCTTTCAAGTTCACCTCGACAACATTGTCGGCGGGAAACCCATCTCTATTCTCGTCCGGAGCAGCTACGCCGCCACTGTTTTCACTTCGGTTCTCTGTCGCGCCCAACGTCTTTTCTGCATCGCTGCTAGTAGAGTTTTGCAGGCCCGCGCCACGGAGGATGATGGCGGTTTCACCGGCGTCGTCCGCCAAACCTTCTGCAAGCGATAGAATCTCGATCAGTGTTTTGCTTCCCCGGACCTGAAACACTCCGGGCCTGCGCACCGCTCCCAGCACGGACACGGGATGGCTCTGCATCTCGCGTACAAATACGCTGATGTGGGGATCTTTCATGTAAGTGCGGCGGAGAAGCTCCTGGAGAACAAGCTCAACTTCCCGCGGAGTCAACCCAGCGACACGGACGGAATCCAGTAACGGCAGAGAAATCTCGCCGGCGGATGAAACGCGAACTTCGCGATTCAGTTCCTGCGCCTCGAAAACACTGATGTCGAGCACATCGTCGAAACCAATGCGGTAGTCCTGTGGGCTCGCCAGTGGCGTTGCAGAATTTGCTTCCAGAAGCTTCTTGAGCCGTTGGTTCCATTCCTGGCTGGTTTGGAGGTCTGGGGAGGGCTTAGCGGCCACGTCCACCGTGTTTTGGCGTGCTAATGGCGCTTCCGGCTTAGTCTGCGCGAGACGATTCTCTGCGGCAGCACTGAAACAACTTCCGGAAAGGCATAATTGGCTGCCCGCAAAGCCCTGCATTGCCCATAAACACAGAAGCAGTCGAACATGAGAGGGCTGCCTCAAGCTTGCAAGCATGGCCCTTTCCCTCTATCGACATTGCCGGGCGTGAGGCAATTCCTGCGCGACGAATTACAGTTGGCGGCACGGATTGCCGAATGTGCGGCTTCCTGGTTTGCTGGAGACGTACTAACTCGGCCCACTTCTTTCCTCCGAGTGCAACAACTCCACTTAGGCATAAAGACCGGGTCCATACAGGCTAGGATTTGCGAGGTGGAGAGTCGATACAGTACAGTCCGCAAACAGAATGCAGGGAAAGACCTGAGGAATCCGGGGCGTTCTTGCGCTAATTTCGGCCAAGGGGGAGACTGCCTGCGGCGCGGCGCTGCTTGCTGGTCTCTTCGCCCTGGCCGAATTTCTTCAAGCGGAGGCTTTCTAGGAAGAGATAAACCAGGAACTGTGTGCCACAGATCAAATATCTTCGCCATAAACGCCGGGGCTCCTGAAGCAACCGGAAAAGCCACTCGAAGCCATGCTCACGCATCCATCGCGGTGCCTGCCTTTTCCTTCCCGACAGCATGTCAAACGCTGCGCCAACTCCCACCATAACCGGAACATTCAATTGATGCTTGTGTTTGTGCATCCAGCGCACCTGCCTCAGCTCCCCTAAACCTACCCAGAGCACGTCGGTTGCAGCGCTGGAGATTGCGGATATAACTTCTTCCTCTTGTTCAAGGTTCAGACGCTGCAAAGGCCGCGAATACGTCCCTGCCACGATCGTTCCGGGAAATCGATTCTTGAGTGTTTCCGCAAGACGTTCTGGGACATCTGGCCCTCGCTCTGCCCCATAAAAGAAATGCCGATATCCTTGCCCGGCGGTTTTTTCACAGAATGCAAGCAGCAGGTCCGGACCGTACACGCGCTGCGGCAAAACATGGCCATGACGGCGACCCAGCCAGACGAGTGGCATCCCGTCTGGCACAACCAAGTCAGTTTCATTTAGAATTTGTTTGAACTCGCAATCGTGTTGCGCTTCGACGATACCGTTCATGCCGGTCGCAGCGATGGAATGACACTCCGTCTTCTCGCGAATCCATTCCTCCATCTGGGAGACCACGTCTGGGATCTGCACAGCGTCCACGTGCACGCCCAGAACTTGAAAGCGAGGGGTGTTTTTAATAACCTGCCGGAAAGGAATCCGGGCGGCCATGGGTTAAGGTACCCACCTCCCCCCGGTTTTTTTGTAAGTGGTGATTCCAAAGGTAGATAAAGTCCTTTGTTTTGATACACTTTTGAAAGTGTTTGATTCTAAACAAGATGGGGGAGACTGGCGGGTGGGGAAACCGTGGTGCGTGGCGGGTAGCGATAAAAGGCGCCCCCTCCGTTGCATGAGAGAGTGTGTGAAAGTGATTGATTGCAAATGGGTTGCTTGGTCTCCAATACGACAAAGAGTGCGGAACTGGTTGAAAGCAAAGTGGATGGTGGCAATTGACAAATCATGGGACCTGGATGGGGATTTACACGCTCTCGACACGGTGAGGGTGCAAAACGTACGCTCTCCGAAGAGTTCACTCCGAAAATCCATGCCACATTATAACATGGTCCGAAATTATGCAAGGTTATACGCGTGTGTGTTTAGAATGCCAACAAAAGCAGTTGAGAGTTCCCATAAATGCAAATGGAGAAGTGATGAGACCAGCTTCGGTCACGGAACAAGAAGTAAAGACAGCAGGCTCCGAAAAAAGGAGAGATAAATTCCTCGCTGTCCTTCTGCGCCATATCAAAGCTTGCCGCATTGATGCTAGTGAAAAGCTACTTGTGATAGGAGGTAGCTGGCAGGACGTTGATCTTCTGATGTGTGCGGGATTCAAAGACATAACTCTCTCGAATTTTCACCCAGAACTCGAAGGAGATGCACAGCCAAGCCTCCAGGGCAAAGTAAAGCTATTGGCGGTCGACGCTGAACAAGTAGATTTGCCGGATGGTTCGTTTGATTGCGTCTTCGCTCACGAAGTGTTGCACCACTGTCGGTCCCCGCACAGAGCCCTGTGTGAAATGCTGCGGGTTGCGTCCAAGCACGTCGTCCTGTTAGAGCCAAATGATTCTCTCTCGATGCGAGTACTGACTTGGGCCGGTTTCTCGTTTCCCTACGAGATCTTCTCGGTGGTTTATCATGGATATGAAGCCGGCGGGGTTAGAGATTCGTGCATACCGAACTTCATCTATCGTTGGAACGCAAATGAAGTGCGCAAGACAGTTTCTTCCTACCTAGCCGAATACGTGTCTTTAGTTCATGCGCGCCCTTACTGGGACTTTAATATCGATGAAAGAGAGCTCTCTATGAGAAAGGAAACCAGAATTCACGCGATTACGTCAATTATGGGGGCAAAGACTTTCCTTGTTGCTTTGAGAGCCCTGCAAGTTGTTCTTAATAGAATCCCTGTTCTGCGGCGTCAAGGCAACAAATTCTTTTGTTGCATTGAAAAGACGGAAGAACTACAACCATGGCTAACCGCAGGAGATGGCAAGATCGCATTCAACCCCAGTTTTAAGCGGAGGCCTAGTGAGTGTTTTTATCCTATTGAATCTCAGTTGGAATCACGAAGAATATCCTAGGGTGCCAAGCTAGTTGTCCAAATCATGGCAAAGATCCCTATCGCAACATCGTTTTTCGTCCCAGGATACATACCTCAGTTTGACGGCCTTAGAGGCATTGCGATTCTTCTGGTTCTCATTGGCCACTCTGGTTTCCTAGAAGCCCTGCCACACGCCGGAATGTTGGAATATACCCGCTTTGGTGTGGACTTATTCTTTGTATTGTCGGGATTTCTCATCACGGGAATACTCACGGATTCGAAAGGGTCTGGGCATTATTTCCGAAATTTCTACGCGCGGCGGGCGCTTCGCATTTGGCCCCTCTATTACCTGATCCTCTTTTTTGCATTTGTCGTGGCACCCCTGTTTGTGCCTGGCATGCGACCGACGGTCGCTAGCATTTGGCCCCCTTTCATCTTCTATGTGCAAAACCTTGCCTATCATGACGTTTATCCTTTTGCCTTAGGGGCAACGTGGTCTCTGGCCGTTGAGGAGCAGTTCTATCTGACCTGGCCCCTGCCGGTATTTCTACTGAGCAAACGCGTACTCTCCATCGTTTTGGTGTCGCTCGTCGCTATGTCTCTATCCCTCAGGATCGCCTTCCATTTTCACGGCGCCGCAACAGGCTATGTCCACACGTTCACGCCTTCGCGTTTGGATGCCATTGCATGTGGTTCTCTGGCGGCGCTTTGGTTGCGCTCCCCGAGCGGCACATTTGCCCTCTGGCGCGTTCGTGCTTATCAGTTTCTGGGGCTCGGTGTAGCAGGCGTGGTACTGACGCGAGTCTTGATGCATAGGAACAGCTCGGTCGTAAGTTATACATTCCTGGCCATGGCTTTTACCGGCCTGTTAGGCATATCGCTGACCTCTGATCCAAGATCCTCTCTACTGGGGCGAAGTCTTTCGGCTGGCTGGCTACGCTACATTGGAAAGATCAGCTACGGAATTTATCTTCTGCACTATCCAATCTTCCATCTGTGGGCCCGATTCTTCGATTCCCAGAGTTTCTACCAATACAACCAAGTGGCGCGAAATCTACTGGGCTTCGCGGTCCAGATGCCTTTGGCCATGTTGGCTGCCGCCATTTCGTGGCGGTTCTTTGAAGGACCAATCCTGCGCCTTAAGGAGCGGTTCCCGTCAGGATCGCAGATGCATTGGCCTGAATCGAAGCGGTGAAAAGCGTAGTCACTGACTTTTCTGCCAAGACCGCTTCGGACGCTTGGTGCAACTTGGCCTGTTCCGCGATGACCATCATGCGAACTAGTTGACGGAAGTCCACCTTGGGCGTCCACCCCGTATGTTCTCTGATCTTCGCTATATCCGCCCTCAAGTCAAAAATCTCCTGCCGCCTTTTTAGCTTTTCATCAATCTTTGTGTGCTTTTCACAAAAAGCGCGGTCGACTCCAGCAACCGTACAAGCTTCCTCCAGAAAGTCTTTTACCGAATGCGAGACCCCTGTGCCGACTACATAGTCTTGCGGCTCGGGCTGTTGCATCATCGAATGGATCGCCTCAACGTACTCTCCAGCAAATCCCCAATCCCTCCTCGAGTCGATGTTGCCCAATGACAGGATGTCTTCGCCACCCACCGACCAGCCGGCTACGGCCATGGCAATTTTTCGCGTGACCATTTCCGTTCCGCGCCGGGGACTCTCATGGTTAAAAAGTATCCCGCCGACAACAAAAAGACCACGATCGCGATAGAGGGCAGCAAGTCTGTGAGCCGCGAGCTTAGAGATACCATAAGGGGACCTCGGCCGCATCTCTGTCTGATCTGAGCATGCGCCGTTGTGGTTTCCAAACATCTCCGAGGTCGAGGCTTGATAGACTTTGGTATCCTTTTTCATCTGTTCCACGATCTTTAGTAGGCGGACGAGCCCGCCTGCGTTGACATCCAACGTTGCACCCGGCTCATCCCAGGACAGTGGGACGAAAACTTGGGCAGCGAAATTGTAGATCTCGTTAGGCCACGACTTCTGAATCGCGTTTCTCAACGACATCTCGTCACGCATATCGCCATAGATGTAACTTACCCTATCGCTCCAGGCATTGTTCATCATCCAATCTATGGCCCAATGATTGGAGTACGGCGGCTTTCTAACCATTCCATAGACTCGGTAACCCAACTTAAGCAGATATTCCGTCAAATACGACCCATCTTGACCGAGGGCGCCAGTTATCAATGCTGTTTTCATTGCGATTCACCTTCCGTTCCAGCAGTCGTGAAATGCGGCTCGAGAACTTCCCTTCGCGGCCGAACGGTTCTGTATAGCTTTCCCATAGATCCTCATCAAAGCTTGATAGTTAGGTCCGGCGGTGTACTTGCTTTCGTACTCTGCCCGTCCCGCCCGTCCCATCTCTTTGACTTCAGGAAGATGAGTCCATGCATATTCTGCTTTTGCCGCTAAGTCCTCAGGGTCACCCGCAGTAAAGTGCAATCCGGTCCTTTTGTCATCGAGAACTTCCTCCATAGCGCCCACTCGGGAGCCAATGACGGGCGTACCGCAGGCAAAGGCTTCCATCACGACCAACCCAAAAGTCTCCGCATACCCTTCCGAAGGCCAGACCAAGAAGCGCGCTCCTTTGAGCACATCGAAGCATTCGCTTTGAGACAGTCGCGGGAGCACACGAACAGAGGGATTCTCTTCGGCAAAGCGGCGTACGTGGTTCTCCATCGGCCCCTCGCCACGAATCCACAACGGAACGTGGCGCAAAGTCCTCCAGGCCTTCAAAAGGGTGGCGACGCCCTTTTCCGGGGAGAGCCGCCCCATGAAGAGGGCGTAGCTTCCCACTCCCTGTTTCATGCCCGGGTCGTCGCTTAGGAAGTGAGGCTTTAGGAAAATCTTTTCGGAGGGCCACCCTGCAGCTATAAACTTCTGACGGAAGAACTCAGTGGCGACAATGTAGGCGTCGACCCGCTCTTGCCAGGTCCTCAGAAGGCGGTGAGCCATGAGCATTCCTGCCACCGCTGCGCTCTGAAGACGCGAGTTGCGATAGCAGGCATGAACTACTCCAGGCCATGGCAGCGTCCTGCCCAGGCAATCCTCGCACACTTGGCCCTCCCTAAGGCAAGTTACGGCAGGACAAATCAAGCGAGCGTTGTACAGAGACTGAACAACCGGAATGCCTTCCTCCTGGCAGATGTAATAGGCGCCTGGGGAGATCAGGGGAAATGTGTTATGGAAATGCGCGACGTCCGGCCGCTCGCCGCGCAGTAGGGACCTCAATTCCTTCGTGCTGTCGAAAGACCAAACTGTCTGCAGGCCGACCTTGATCTTGTCAAGAATTCCATTTTGGGCGAACTCGCTATTATCTCGCGTATATTCCAGTATTTCGTTGCCTTCACGATGCAACAGTTTTTTCTCGCGGGAAAAGACTTCGTCTTCTCCTCCTGGCCAGAAGTAACGATTGTGAGCCAACAATACCTTGATAACCTTCTTTGGGAAGGCTGGAGGGTCTTCGGCTCCTCGACCATAGCTGCGGCCCAGGAACCGTGTAGGCTTCCGTGTGTGGGCGGTGAATCCACTCATGCGAAACCTACTGCTCGGATGTCGTGGGGGGGCGCATCAAGACGAACTCGTCGCGCTTGTGACATTCGTTTGACGGACCACTCATGCAACAAAGGCAACGCCGCCGCCGAACACCAGAAACTGGTGGCCAGCGGCCCGGAATCAATCGTTTCTCCTGTGAATCCGAACAGAAGGCACGCAATAAACAGCACTGCATACGCAAAGGAAAAACGATCTCTACTCATATAAAGAAGTCGCACTGCATACGCAGAGACTGTTACACAAAGGGCTAAGAACAGTGCGAAGCTGACCAGTCCTCCCCCTGACAGGACCTCAAAAAACATGGAGTGGGCAGTTCCAAGCAATGGATTGTACTCTGGCCCGTAAATTCGGGAAGCAGAGTAATATCCCAAACCGAACCAGGGTGACTGGTCCAGTGTTACCGCCGTAAGATGGCGCCACAACCCAGTCCGGTCACTCAAGGTCGAAATGGTTTCGGGGCTTCGGTACCGACTGACACTTGGAATCCGGTTGAAGGCATAGAGCATAAGCAGAATGGCACACAAACAGTATGCGAATCGGCGCAAAGGCTTTATGTTCGGACGTTTTAAGACAACAAGGGCAAAGAACACGAATGCGGTTATATAAGCGGTTCGCATGAGGGAAAAAACGAGGAGACTGAGAAACAAAGCAGAGAACAAAAGTGGAATAGCCTTCCAAATCCGTCGAACGCTGGTCAGCAATAGGATGATGGCCAGTACAGAAACGACGCCAGTCGGGGCGATGAGGTCGCCAGACACGCGAGCCGGCTCGGGATTGAGCTCCGTGGATGACCAAACCATATCAGGGGCTAGAAATGCGCAAATTGCAATGGCGATGCACAGAAGTGCATTTCCCCAGAGCATTGCTTTCATAGCCGCGCGTACACCAAATCGCTCCACAAAAATCTGCGTGAAGAGAAGCGACACAAGGGTCTGATAAACCTTGAAAGCGGTGAGGGCCGGTGCAGCTGAAGCTGAAATGGACACCGCCAAACTGAGAACTAAACCGAGACCAAGGATCTGAGGGAGGGACAAACGCAAGACGGGAAGCTTCGCTTGAAATCGCTTGCAGATTTGCACCAAAACCCAGAGCCCGGCTAATCCCCAGACAACGAGATGGAAGGCGACCACCCAATCCGTCTCCCCTCGAAGCGAGGCCTCAAGATCACGAAACCGCAGCCTTGGAGGACCTGACAAGATCAATAGGAAGAGCGCGGCGCCAATGAAGGTCGGGTGTTTGTGAATCAGAGGAACATTGAGCCAGTCCAAGGTCTGCGAGGTTGTTGCTGATCTTGCTGGAGTAGCAGTATCTGTGCTGGTCGCTTGCGGGGCTTCGACCAACTGGTCTGGGGTGGCCCGCCAAGAAAAGGCTTTGCGTTTCGGAAGCCGCGGCCGAAGATTCAAAGCATACCTCGCAAAGTTCGTTTATTGGCCTTCGCCTGCCAGCACCGCAGGCACTGTGCGCACTAAAATTTTGCAATCGAGCGCCAAGCTCCAGCGTTTCATGTATTCCAGATCCAGCTTCATGCACGTTTCGAAGGAAGGATCCTGGCGCGCGGTCACTTGCCACAAGCCGGTGATGCCCGGTTTCACTTCGAGGCGCTGCTCATGGCCCGAGCCGTACTGCTTCACGTCTTCGAGCGGGTGAGGACGCGGGCCTACAAGACTCATGTCGCCCTTGAGCACGTTCCACAATTGAGGCAACTCGTCGAGGCTGTATTTGCGCAGAAACCGGCCGAGCCGTGTGACGCGCGGATCGTTCGCAATCTTGAAGAAGGGACCCCGGCGCTGGTTCAGATGGATCAGTTCTTGCCGAAGCCCGTCCGCCCCAGGGACCATGGTTCGAAATTTGTAGCAAGGGAAGGGAATCCCGTTTTTGCCTACGCGCCACGACGGGTAAATGACGGGCCCTTGCGACTCCAGTCTGACGGCGATGGCAATGAAGAGCGTCAGCGGCCAAAACAAAAGAAGAGTCACGGAAGACACGAACAGGTCGAGAAGCCTCTTCGTAAGTCTGCAAAAAGGGATGGCCTCCTGTCGCGGCGCGCACCTGACACCTGCTCTTGCAGAATCACGAGAGGCAGGTCTTGCTAAAGTGCCCGTGACGGCTTGCAGACAATTTGCGTCCGCCGAAGCAAAGCCCGCGGGGGAAGAGAGTTCCGTCAATCCGGGCAACAAGGGAAGGAAGGAGGGAACTGCCGCCGACGTCTGCTGCGCGTCGCTTCGATTCGTCAGGTCAAGAGGGCTTGCCATCGTGAGGAGTCAACCCCTGTGAACTTCCACCGCAGAAACCGTCGCACCGGCCATCGACGATTTCACGAATAAGGGGCACACGCCACCTTTCGAAATGAACGACCCACATGCAGATTAAAGACGATCGCTTCCTTGGTCGATAAGGTTCAAACTGCATTTAAAATGCGGGAAATACCCTAGAGCCTTTCTTTGGTCCTGTGTTTCACAATTGGCGTAACCCAGCGTCGGCTCTTCCTCACAGGGAAAGCAAAGTGCAGACCATGCAAGGAGCATTCATGCAACACTCGAATTGGAAGCCGCCCTTTTTGTGCCTTGCTCATGTGTACGAGCCACTAAGACGCAGAATGCCGCCCGCCATTGCTCTTGGCCTCGCACTGGTGCCTGCGTTGCAAGTATTCGTGCTCGCTGGTCCTGCACACGCAGCGACCACAGTGCAGGAGCCGACGCAAAACGGAAAGAGGGTCCCGATCGGTTCGCTTTCTGCAACAGGAGAGGTGTACGTAAACGAGAAACCGGTGCCCGTTGAATCGACAGTCTTCGCGGGCGATTCTGTTCGCACAGGCCAAAACAGCACAGCCGTATTCACTTTGCCTGGAAACGGCACGCTGAAGATTGGACCTCAAACGCAGGTCGTGATTTCAAACAATCCCCAATTTACCGCTGAGTTGCAAGCGGGCACCGCGGTCATCGATTCCATCAGCGGGCCGTCTGGGATCAAACTCCGTGCCGGCAGCGTTGTGGTGGTACCTGCGGTTCGCTCCAGGGTGACTTCCGCGAAAATCGAAGGACAACCGGGCGGCGCTTTCCTCGTCACCTGCGTGGACGGAGACATCAGCACCATCCCGCTGTCGGGCACTTCTGGTCAGCTTCTGGAGGCAGGGCAGTCCGTCAACATTTCGCCGCGTGGCGAGCTGTCCGTGCAAAAGCAATCGGGCGGAACGTCCACCGGACCTGGTTTGCCCGGACCGCTCAAAGGGAAGAGCGGTTGGAGCCTCCTTGGCTTGGCGGGAGCCGGCGCAGGAGCAGCAGCATTGGCGGTGGGCCACGGAGGCACTAAGCCTGTGAGCCCCTCCGGGCCGTAACAAAGGAAAGCTTAGTTTCTCGAAATCCCATTCGACAACTGGAACAGGACCGTAACGTCTTCCTCGGTTTCCATGGCTTGTCCGCCGAGAATCGTTTGCGAATAGCGCCATTGGCGGACCGCGTTCATCGCCGAGGACACAAGCGAGGGCGGACCGCTGACCAAAGTGAGGCTCTCGACTGTGCCTCCACGGCCGAAAATGGCGTGCACCTTCACCGTGCCTTCGATGCCTTGTTGTTTCGCCTGCTCTGGATAAACCGGATCAACGCGCGAGACGAGATGACCCATCTGCAAGCTTTTCCCTTGGCGTGATTTCTTGGGATTTTCCACCTTTGGCATTCGAATCGACGGAAAAGCATCGAAACTGACCGTTACGAGCGGCGTTCTCGTCACGACGGCCTCGGGCTGTGTGGGAGTCGGCAGCGGTTTTTCTTTTTCCACGTTGCTGGCCGGTGCCGCGTCAGGAGGAAGAGGAGGAGGACTCGACGCGGGCGCTGCGGCAATCAAGTTTTTGTTCTGGATTGCCAAGGCCTCGGCTGTTTGAACCGACTCTGAAGCTTTGCTCTCTGCGACCTGGCTTGCCGCAGGCCTGTTTTCTAACGGTTTGCTTTCCGGAGGGCGAGGAGGCAGCGGAGAGGGGCTTTGTTGTCGTTGTGGCTTCAGCTCGCGCGTTGCAGCAATCTTTCGCTTCGCGGAGTCCCGGCCGTGCGCTGCTCGATTTGCGGTCGGGCTGTCCCCCTCGCTCTGGTTACCTAAGGTGTTGTCACTAGGTACGATTTCCTTTGGCCCCAGGTCAGCCCCCGATCCCGTGCTTGGCGTGGCAGTGTTTGTGATTTCGTGCTGTGAAGGCGCATTCTGGATGGCTTGGATGGGAAGGTCCGCAACCGTATTCGTTTCAGCAACCGCGTTCCTTTGCTTGGAATCGCTAGAAATAGGAGTATTACGCACAATCTGCGGAATGTTGCCGCTTGCCACGTTCCAGCGGCCTCGATGCAAGAAGATCCATCCCGCCGCAAGCAATGTAAATAGCGCGGCGGAAGCCAATGCCGTTGGGACTATCCTAGGATGCGGTCTCACGGATGGTTCCGGGCGACGTGGCGGCTTGATCCTGGCAACTTGTCTTCTTACGGAGGCCCTTGCAAAGACCCCTTTGATTCCAGAAGCGAATAACGCCCCACGGGGGGGATCGGCGGGAATTTTCGGCGGCTCGGCAAAAGGCGAAGGGAGCTTGCTGGGCCACCCTGCAGCAACCTCTTCCTGTTCCTGGCCAATAAAACTCGGCGCTTCTCGTTCTGAATATGGACTCGTCCGAGCTTCACTTTCCTGTGGTTGAAAGACCGCGCTCTCTCCCTGAGAAACCCATTCCCTGATTCGGATGCGCGCACCTTCCGGCAGACCAACAAACTCGATTCCTCCCTCTTTCCCGGAATCACTTATCCACGCCAGGCGTCCCTTTGCATCAATCCAGTCTTCGGAATCCGGGAATCGAACGCGGATCTTATCGAAGTGGTCATCTCGCAAAAGCGCGGCTGCTGTAAGGGCCAACCCGCCTTCGCTCAAATTGAAGACGAGGCCCCCATTGTCTTCGTCCAGCACCGCGTAAGTGAACAACAGCACTTCCCGCCGGGCGCTCGCGCGACGTTCTGAAACCGAGCGAGGAGGGGGTCCTCCCCGGCGCTCTTCGTCCACTGCGCTTGGTGGTGGCTGCTGCTCCCAGGTTGAAGGAGCTTTTTCCTTCAGCTCGTCGGAAAAAACCGGGCTTTCGAACGCGGAAGCCACAGCCTGAGTTACATCGGCGAAACTTCCGTGTTTCACGGACGGAGAAGGCCACCCCGTGGCCTCAATATCGGCTTTGGAAAAATCGCCAGACCGAGATTCGTCTTCTGCTCCTACTCTGGAGCTTGCGACGTCAGCGAAAGAGAACCTTGGACTATGTGGCTTCGCGGGCTTGGCCAGCGGAAGCGCCATTTTGGGGAGTTCGCGTTGGTCAGACCAAAGTCCGTCTTTCGAAACTTGGGAGGAAATCCAACTCCTGATTTGCTGCTGCGCAACCGCGCTCAGGTCAACAAATCTGATTCCTGCTTCTTTTCCTGAAGCATTCCTCCAGACGATCTGCCCGGCGGCCTCGATTCCTTCCGGATGTCCCGGAAGGTGAATTCGCATTCTGAGCAACTCGTCTTCATACCCGCCGCCATCCAGAGTGACGGCAGATGTCAAAGCCAGTCCATTCTCGTTAATCCACGTGGCGATTCCACCGTTCGAATTGCCCAGATCAACATAAAGCAAGGAGGGCGCGCGCACTCGCATACCAGCGCGTCGTTCTGTACCTGCGGTCCTGCCTTCCACACCTTGAAGTTTGTCCTGCATGCCTCGTAGTTGTTGCAGGCGGGCGGTCGCAACAAACCTCACATCGAGTGAATTATGTTCTGGCTTTTCCCTAGCCTTCAATCAGGGAAACACTGGACCTGCTGGAAATAGCTGCAAAATCAGCAAGAAAACCAACATTTTTGTCCCCAAACTTATGTTTTGTGGCGATAGCCTACTTGCCGACCCGAATTCTCTAAGTACATTGTCCATCAGTAGCTTGCAGGGGCGGAGATGCAAGGATGGCCCTATTCCTCGGGCGCTAGGCGCAGCTGGGCAATCCATAGCGTACCAGCAATCTTATTGTCGAACTTGCCGCTTGCCGGGCGCGCGATTCGGACAACGAGCAGGCAGGTACCCGGAGGGGTTTTGAAGGCAATTTGCTGTTCTGCCCAGCCAGACGTTCCCACCAGATTTTCCGTCTCCTTCAACCCTCTTCCGGGATTGTACGCGTCAAAGAGCTGGAATCGCGGGCCACTGTCCGTGGTAATCCCTAGTGTTCGCATAAGGCCAGAGAATCGGTATCTGGTATTGGGTTGCACAAGCACGTACTGAAACAAATGCCCGTAGTCGAGGTTTCGCGTTCCGTCAAACTCGATGCGCACCGACCGCCCCGCAAACTTTGCCGGCGAATCCAAGCTTACGGTCGCCCCTTCGACCGGCACCACGCGCCAGTCCAACCCTCCGTTCAAAATGGCGGATTCAAAATTCCCGTTCGTTAGCATGTTGGAGGATACGATAAGCTTCCCGACTTTTTCCGGGAATCGTTCGCCGAGTGCGGACCACGCCCCAGCGAGTGCTTCCGTTTCGCGCTTCTGAATCAGCGCATCGAGATAAGGGAAACACTCAGGCAACTCGAAGGGCAGCTTTAACGCAAGCAGCCGGCCCCACACCTGCTCCGCAGCAGGCATATCGCCCGCGATCGCTTGATAGTTCAAGTAATCAAGAAGAATGGATGCCTGAGGAGGCATCATGTCCTTCAGGATCGTCTCTCGGTCTGGTGCCACGCTTTCCGCCAGCGCAAACACGTCTTGCCGTGGCACTCCGCCTCCGAGCAGCACTTTCCGCAATGTGCTTAGGCCTTCTTCCGTCTCGCCGATGCGAACGTAGAAATTTGCAAGCCTCCAGTTGATCTCGGGCGAATTCGGGAAGAGGTTTCTCCCGTGTTCCAGAGCGCGCAGGGCATCGTCGCGGTTTCCTGCCCAGTCGTAGGCCGTTCCCAGGTCCGCCCAGTACTGAGCATTCTGAGGGCTCAAGCTGGTTGCGCGTTCGTATAGCCTCACCTGCTCATTGGGATTTTCGTTGTCCGCGTAGAAGTGCCTCAGTGTGGCCAGTGCATCGTAATATTGCGCGTTGTACGGATCCCAGCGGATTGCACCTTGCAGGGCTTGCGGCGACTTTGTTTGAAAGTACCACGCGCCCATTCCTTTTCTCGCCACTGCATAAAAGCAGATCGCCATACCTATTGCGAGGCAAAGGCGAACCGCGAAGTCTTGACGAGATCTGCTCATTGAGACCCCTCTGGGTCACAATGTTGGGGGCCAAAAGGTGTGCAGCAATAAGGTTTGTTCTCGACCATCTCAGTTGAAAATCCCCTAGATTTGGCTGCAGTGAATACCTGAGATTCCCTTTTACTCTGTGGTGATGCACCGGAGATGAGCACTGCGTCGCAGATACTGTTCCACCGTAAAAACATAACGTTGCGCAGGCTTGGATTTGCCTATTGGCTTCGCGGTGCGAATCCGGACTGAGGATGGTGGGCACTGTCCGATTCGAACGGACGACCTTTCGGGTGTAAACCGAACGCTCTAACCGCTGAGCTAAGCGCCCACGAAATTCATCGTACCGGAAGCATTACAAGCGGTCAACGCAGCGATGTCTCCTTGATGCGAGAACTCTTTTGAGGCGTGCCATTTCTTCGGAATCCCCCCTCTCGTCCACGTCGTTTTCTTGCACTTTCCTCACGCAGTCAGTAAACTGATTTGCTTAAATTTACGCCGAGGAAATGCACAGAGATGCTTCTCGTACGGGATTTTGTGGCCCACATGGCCAATGAAGTGGTGAAGCGCCTGGTAGACGGCGGACAAATCGAAGTTAAGGCGCAAAATGTCGTGACCACGCGGGTCCGCCACCGCATGCTTGAAGAGCTTACCGTCGAAGACCGGCTGAACGAGGAAGTGCGCCAGATCCTCGTCGAGCGGCAGGACGAGATGCGCAGCACTGGAGTCTCCTACCAGGAGATGTACAAAAAGGTGAAGCAGCACCTGGCCCGGGACCGGAAGCTGGTCCTGAGGTAAGCCACGAAATTCGAAGCCCGAAATCCGAAATCCGAAACGCGAAATTCGGAACTCGGGAGGATCCGTTGCGGTAAACGAGCCAACTCAGTAAGGAGTTTTTTAGTGGGAGGATAGTTTAGAAATTCTCCTGCATTTAGGATCCCCGAATTTCGATTTTCGCGTTCCGAACTTCGATTTTCGAGTGTCGGCGGCGAGAGCTTGCCGGGCGCAGAGTCGCCCGGAGGAATTTGGCTACTGAAGCTATTTCCGAATTTCGAATTTTGAGTTTCCATTTTCTAATTTCTATTTTCCATGAGCCTGAGCCGTTTGGCGGGAAAGGGAACTGAAACCGGATGATGCGACTGAGCCGCGAAAAGATTGTCAGACTCTCGCACCAGATCACCGACGTGTTGGTGTCCAGCGACGAAGTGGAATTCATTGACGACCGAGACACCATTCGCCAGCAAATCGTGCAGATTCTCACAGCCATGCTCAAGGATGAAGAGAAAATCGAGCTGGAAGTGCGCAAGCGCATCACCTCGCAGAAAAAGGAAATCCTGGAAGGCAGCGAAGAGTGGGACGTGCTGCACAAAAAGTATTACCAGGACGAACTCCGCCGCCTTGGCATCGCTACCGCCCCCGACGACCGCCACCGCCCCTGAGTAGTTTTGTCTCGGAGACAGGATCGCCTGCCGCAAAGAGTCTTCCACGCGAGGTATCAACCTGAGATGGAATACAGGTGTTTACCTGCTTGAGTCTCTCCCCGGCGGGTGCAAAGTAGCCTCAACAAACGCAATGCTGTGGCTAGTAACAGGGGTGAGTTCCTTAGGAAATTCCACATCCTCGGTCACACCCCGGGAGTCCAAGGAGTTCACCCCTCCCGCCCCTGTCGGTCCTTACCACCAATTCTCCTGGTTCCGTTGACAAGCGTGTGGGATTCCGGATCCCCGGCGGGGATGATCGCCCAGGCTGCCGGGTGCAAGACTGGCTTTCTGCTCGGCTAATAATAAGAAACCCTTCTGAGTCCCTGTCTCAGGATTCAAGTGGCGCCAAGCAGGCCCGTTAGCAGTTCGTGCTTGGGGGTCGAAAATGGGTTGGTGACCGTGACCCCCTTCCACGTGAAGCCCTCCTGCAAGTCCTCCGAAAGAAGAAGACGGCATCCTGCTTCCGCGGCCGCAGAGAGAATCACCGAGTCCCCTATACCGAGCTGATGATCGGTTGCCAGATCCGCTGCGGCGAACATCACTTCTGCGGAAGTCTCGATCAGAGGATAGGCATCCTGCCAACTGAGAATCGCACTACGCGCTTTTGCTGGCGCTCGTCCTGCCTTTCGCAATAGCAAGTTAAACAGCTCACCCAACGTCTGCACAGGCAGCAGCACCGCGCCTTCCGGCAAATTCTGCACCAACTCCAGTGTCGTCCGCTTCATGCTGTCGCCATTTACACCTTCCGCGTATGCCAGAATGTTCGTGTCAAGTGCTACCCTCACGATTTATCCTCGTAGAGCTCATCTCGGCTCCAACGGCCGATCGTGACCACAGGCTCAGATCGCAATCTTTTCAGGAGGGCAGCTTTGGCAACACGCGTCACGCCACCGTCTTTCTCGACAGGCACAATCCTAGCCACGGCTTTGCCGTGCGAAGTCACCACATAGCTCTGCCCGTCGCGGACCGAGCGGAGCAGCTTGGACTACCACCACGATCAGCGTGGCGCCGATGAGTTGCCCCATCGTGGCTTGAAGGAGTTTGGAAGCGAGCAACTCCCGTTCAAGCGGTTTGCTGCGAATCAAGCCTACTGTTACCTGATGTTAGTGAGCTTCTTTCTGTCCGAGACCTTCAAAGAGGATAACCTGAAGGATATCTTGCCCCTGCGCAGCTATCCCACCACGCTGCGGCGCAAACTCATCGATTTTGCGGCCAAGGTGGTGCGTACCAGTCACGAAGTCATCCTGAAAGTCCCGCAAGCCGTCATGGACAGCCTGAAACTCCAGATCCTGTGGGCGCGCTGCCAAAACGCCATTCCGATTCAAACCTAATCGCTCACACGCAGACGAATCGCCAACTCGAACTAGAACATCCGTAGTGGTGTCTCGGCGTGTCTGCCGATTACGGCCTTGATCAGCAGGAGATCCCCTTCGAAGCCGCTTTCCCCTGATTCATTCGCTCTGCTACCCACCCTTCAACCATTTTTCTCGCGAACTAAAGCCCAACCAAGACTGACTCTCGCCCTCGGCGGCTCAACACTGGGCAACAATCAAAACAATCGCTCAATTTAGGTTTTATTTTCGTTTCAGGAACTATGGGAGAGAACGTCGCCGTCGCCGCACTCAAAGAAGGCGCGCAGGATTAACTCGTGAAAGCGAATTTGAAACGCTTGGTGCCCGCGGTGCAGCGCGAGCTGCGAGAGGCGGAGCAACGCCGGGAACGCCAGCGTTTAGAGCAACACGTGCTTCGCTTGCAGAAATTCGAAGCTATCGGAAGGCTCGCCGGCGCGTCGCCCGATTTCAATAATTTGCTGGGAGTTATCCTGGGGCAAAGTGAGATTCTGCTGAGCCAGCCGCACGACAAAAGCACCACTCATGGCCTGGAGATGATCTTCGAATCCGCGAAGCGAGGCGCGAACCTTAGCCTCCCAATTGCTGGCTTTCGGAAGAAGGCATGTTCTCCAGCCCAAGGTGCTCAACGTTAATGAGATTCTAGCGGACGTTGAAAAATTACTGCGGCGGGTCATTGGGGAGCATATCGAACTGGATTTCCAGGCGGATGCCAAGGCCGGGAACGTGCGGGTTGATCCCACACACCTGGAGCAGGTGATCATAAATCTTGCCACGAATGCCAGAGACGCGATGCCGGAGGGAGGCAAGCTGACCATGGCCACGACCAATGTAAATCTCGATGATTTTGGTGGTGGAAGACGACGACTCATTGCGCGAAGTTACCTGGGCGTTTCTTCGCGGCTATGGCTACAGAGTGATGCCCGCGCGGTCGCCCGAGGAGTGCTGAATCGATAATTGCGACCGCGTCACCGCGAGCGTTTCTTGCGGGGCTTACTTTGCCTAACAAACCATCCTTCCTCAGCCAGGCCGACAAGAGGAAGCTCAATGCGAGCGCGCGTCAAGCGATGGCGGCGTCGGCTTGCGGCGCAGCTTCGGCCGGGGCCGGCGCTTCGGGCTGGCGGAATTCGCCGGCGAATTCCGCTAGGAACTGGTCCATGGTGATCGGAGGCCGGTCCAGAAGTTTCGCCAGCAAGTTGTCCACGCCGGCGCCTTTGCCGCTGACGTAATACGCCTGCAGGTCGAGCACTGCGTTGGCCTGCCACTCCGGCATGCCGCGTTCGAGCATCGCCTTGCGTTGTGCCTCGATAGGAATGTCCACGTATTGCGCGTGGCAGCCGGTTTGTTTGGTAATTTTCTCGGCGAGTTCCGGATAGCTCAGCGCCTCCGGGCCATTCAGCTCATAGGTTTTGCCAGAGTGCTCGCCGCCGGCCAGGGATTTGGCCGCGACGGCCGCAATGTCGCGCGCATCGAGAAAGCTGACGCGGGCTTTGCCCATGGAGGCGTGAAACACTCCTTGCGAGCGAACGGAGGGCGCGTAGTAGGTCAGCACGTTTTGATGGAAGCTGTTGGGGCGGAGAATGGTAAAGGAAATTTTGGTGGACTTGAGCTTGTCTTCCACGGTGCGGTGCCAGCTGGGAAAAGATTTGCGGTAATCGCGGGCACCCAGGGCGGAAAGCATGACGATATGCTTCACTCCGGCGGCAGTGCAGGCGTCAATCATGTTCCATTCCATTTCGATAAGCTGCGGAATCGGCGAACAGACCAGGAAAACGCTGGTAACGCCCTTGAGCACGGGGGGCAGCGTCAGTTTCTTGGAGAAATCGGCGACGACGGCCGGGGTTCCAGCGGGAGCTTTGGCGGCTGCGGTGGGGGAGCGATATAGGGCGCGGTATTTTTCGCCGGTCTTTGCTGATTGCTGGGCGACTTCGCCAACGACGGCCTTGCCAACCGTGCCGCTGGCACCGGTAACCAGAATCATAGGTCCCTCCCTCGGTCGCACGCCGCGTGCATGCAGGCTGGTATTGAGGAGGCTGGCGTGGCTAGTCTCATAATCATATAGGGAGGCGCAACTCCTGTACAGGAATATAGATGCCGATGAGGATAACCAGGACGCTATATAAGTCTGCATCCCCAGGTGCCCAAGAAGGTGGATTGTATGAGTCTGTGTGAAAACCGGTGTATTCGTCCAGGCACGGCTTTAGCTATGGCGAGGCCCGCCTCAGAAGGCGGCCCCTGCGAGCAAGCGTAAGGGCACGACGTGTCGTGCCCCCAATGAGGTATTCGAGGGTAAAGATGCACACAGAAGCACGGCTCTGGAAGACCCGCCACTACAGTTGCGAGGCTGCCTCAGGTTAGGCGTTCGGATTAGCCTGCGAAGGGAGGAAAGATTTCATTGCGCACAGAACGCAATCGCGAATGCTCGCCCGGGTGGAATGCAGTGTCGCCATAAGGCCGCAGCATTCCAAAATGCCGGCAACAACTGGCGGCGCTATGACCTTGAGAAAGCTGTTTCGTCTTGGTTGCGCTTCAAGAAGCCAATGTGCTTTACAGAAAACTTACAAGATGCTTGCGCTGCCTCATCGAAATTGATGGGGATTGCTTGCAACCTAGGGAAAAGGCCGTAAGGCCGGACTTGCAGCGAGCTACATGAGGAGCAGGTATGAATACTCTCTTTCAGGCAGAAGAATCTTCCCTCAGTACAGGCAAGAAAGTCGTCATTGCGATTGTCGCTTTGGCGCTCTTAGGCCTCGGCGCGTGGGGAGCCGTTGAGATCGCCTGGCGTCTCCTCTCTGGCCGTTAGGGCGTGGAGTCATCGAGCGTAGCGGGGTTGAAATCAAGCCGCGATTTCCTCGGTCCGCTCGGAATGACAGGTTGGGAGCGAAGGCCAAGGAGCGGCGGGATGTCGGCGGAATATGAGAGGCAAGAAGAGGCCCGCCTCAGAAGGCGGCCCCTACAGCGAGCGGAAGGGCGGGACATTCCCTCCGCTGCCCGGGATCTGCGATGTCGTGCTTTTGTGAATGAGACTTTTTGAGTTTACCTTGCGATTGGTGGCACTAGAGTGTTTTCACGGTCGTAGGGATTTTGGCGCGAGCGGGCGTAGCGGGTAATGGCGATGCAGGCGTACCAAAACAAAATGTAAACCAGCAAATTGCAGGTGAAGGCAAGCGCGGCGAGGAATCTTGGCCAACCGGCGATGAGGGAGCCCGGCGTGTTAACCGCGGAGACGAAGTGCGTCCCGGGTGCGGTGAGTACATCGAGAATTCTGGTCAAGGCGACACTGTAGGCGAGATTAATTCTCGCCTGGGCGAAGAGAACAGCGGTAATAACGCCCAAAACGAAGGCCCAAAGAAGCTTTGATCTGAACATGTAGACACCCAGAAATAGAAGTTAAGGGCGGGCTGGGCTGCCGAATTGCTATGAACCCCTGCGCATGAAAAACTCTCGGGCGCAACCTCTAACAGCTTGCTGAAGAATACCCGGTTGTCACGCTGGGGACAAGCAGATTCCTCGCCCCTCCGCTCCTAGCGCTAGCAATGAGAGGTTTTTTATTTTTTAACAAACGCTCAAATCATGGCTGAGAGTTGGGACCGCGCTTGAAGAATGGGGACTCGCTAAAGCGCGCCCCTCCACCTCATCAGCAAGCGGCGCAAAGGCTACGGCTGGGAGTCGGGCCGACGCTTGAGCGTGGGCCGGTCGTCATCGCTGGTGGAGCTGGGATCGGTGCTAGTCGGCTGCTTCTTAGACTGCTCGGTCTTGGTGCGCAGCGTCGGCTTGTCCTTAGCATCGGTGACCTTGCGCGAGAACATGAGGTTGCGGAGGCGGGCTTTTACGGTATCAAATTCCGAAGTCGTTACGATGTATTCCTGGCGCGCGGGAAGAATTCGCGCAATTTCTTTTTGCGTGTTCTCGATGCGCTCCGGCGTGGGCGGGTGCGTGGAGAAAACCTTCGGGATCGTGCCCGGACGGCGCTTCTCATCGGCCTGGATGCGCTCGAAGAAGGTCACATAAGAGTTGGGATCGTAGCCTGCCTTGTACATGTACTGAATGCCGAGAAAGTCGGCTTCGCGCTCGTTGTCGCGCGAAAACTTGAGGAACGTCAGCGGAATCGCTAAATTCAAACCTTGATACATGGCGTATCCCGCCCAAGTATAGGGAATGAAAATCATTGCGGGAATCGAAGCGAGCTGCGTCAATTCGCCTTTGGTAGCCTGGCAAGTGCCGTGGCGTGCGGTGACGTGCGAAATCTCGTGGGCCATCACGCCGGCGAGTTCCGATTCTTCTTGCGCGCGGAGAATCAAGCCGCTGTTCACGAAGAAGAAGCCGCCGGGAAGGGCGAAGGCGTTGACTTCGTCGGAGTCGATCACCTTAATGGTGAAGGGAACCTTGGCGTCGGAATTCCGCACCAGGTTCTGGCCGACGCGGTTGACGTACTCGGTGACCACGGGGTCGTCAATCAGCTTGGAGGAGCGCTCGACTTCCTGGGCCAGGCTCTTGCCGATGCCGATTTCCTTCTCAAACGAAAACCAGTTCATATGACAACTGACTTTGCGGTTGCCGATGGCCTCGACGTCTTCTTTAGAGTTTCTTGGATTTACGGTGTCCTTCTGCGGCACGGGCTGTTCCGAGCCAGGCTGCTGAGCCTGTTGCTGCGCAGGCTGCGCCTTAGTGGAGTCTTGCTGTGGGGGGGCTTGGCTCTGGGGAATTGCGAAGGCTGGGATTGCCAGAAGGGCGCTGCCAAGTGCCAAGTTCAGGGATTGCCGCAGGATGGCGTTCATAAGCACCTCCGCCTACCCATTAGTATACACCCCAAAAACGATGGGCGGGCGTCATAATCCTCGTGCACTATGATGTGGTTTTGGGAAGGAAGGTTATCCCGGCCGGCATTTCTTTAGCAGGCCGCATTTTGCGGACAATCAGGAGCATTTGCCTGCTCGGGAGGTATCCGGCAAGGGAGCTTCAGGAAAGGAAAGGTGCTGTTTGGGAACGGGTTCGGGGCAGTGCGGTTGACACACTTTGGGCTGCCCTCTACATTCAGAGAAAGAGATGGAGACATTTCTAATTTGAGTCTATGAGCGTTCGGAAAATTCAGGTTGGCCAGCTCTGGAAGCGAGACGAAACGGGTGACATTTACCTGGTAACCCGCTTGTATTCAGAGGCTTTGAGTACCATGGCCGTGCTGCGCAAGTCGGGCGCAGAGGGTGAAGCACAGATTCGAGTGCGCGTGGAACGAGGGGGCGCGGGGCAGGCCATTCCTGGGTTTTCGCCAGCACAGGAAGAAGAGTCCTACTAGCTTTTGTGCCTTCAACTGGGGGGGCGCCAAGGCACTAAATCGAGCGAACCTCCATCTTTACAACATCTTCCACCTTCATCAGCTCCTTTTGTAGAAAAGGCTCGCCGTACGGCACCCCAATCAACCGACCGTAGTGCCGCGCGAGTTCGTTCATTTCCTCTTCGAGCCGGTCGATGGCCAAGTGAACTTTGCTGGCTCGCTCGCTTTTCTTCGGGCGGAACTGGGAGGCGAAGGCAAGGATGGCTTTGCGGCGCTGTGCGTACTGCGCGGAGATGTCCACAACGAAGGTGGGGCGAACGTCGGCGTAGGAAACGGAATAAAGAATTTTGAAGGGGCGGTAGGTTTCTCCGGCGATGGGCAGTTGTTTCAAACCGGCGAGGAAACAGCCCTCGTAGCCAAGCTGGGAGGCGTGGTAGTGGTCAGGGTGGCGAGCTTCCCAGTAGGGAAGGATGACGGTTTTGGGGCGAAGCTGTCGAATGATGGCGGCGAGGCGTAATTTGTGTCGTCGTGAGGCGTGAACGTCCGAGTCGCGCGCGCCGAGGACATCGCGCCAGCTTATGCGGAGAAGCTTCGCGGCTTTGGCTGCTTCTTTGGCGCGAATCTGCGGCGTGCCCCGCGTACCCATCTCGCCTGCCGTCAGGTCGAGAATGCCGGTTTTGTAGCCGAGCTGAGCCATCTTCAGAAGGGTACCGCCGCAGGTGAGTTCAACATCGTCCGGATGGGCCGCGATGGCAAGGAGATCGAGGTTCAAGGGGTGGCCTCCGTGTCGAGAAAAGGGGGATTCTACACCCGGTACACGGAGGCCCAAAGTCTCGGTGCAATTCGCGGCGGGCACGGCGATCTCGTGGTAATTTCTTTGCCCGTGAGTCTTCCACTACAAGGTCGCGTGGCGCTGGTTACCGGGGCGGCCAAACGGCTGGGCCGCGCCGTAGCGTTGCGCCTGGCGGAGGAAGGCGCAGACCTGGTTGTTCACTACCGTAGCTCGCAGGGCGAGGCCCAAGATGTCGTCAAAAAGATTGAAAAACTCGGGCGTCGAGCCTCTGCCATCGCGGCAGATCTTTCCAGCGTTGCAGAAATCAAGCGCCTGTTTGATGAAGCTGGGAAGCGGTTCGGCCGGCTCGACATTCTGGTGAATAGCGCAGCGAATTTTCTCCCGGCGAACATGGTTTCTACCACCGAGGAAATCTGGGACTCGGCGCTCGACACGAATTTGCGCGCGCCCTTCTTTTGCGCTCAAGCGGCGGCCCCTTGGCTCAGACGAACACAAGGAGTGATCATCAATTTCGCGGACTCTAGTGGGCTGCTTGGGTGGCCGGGCTACATCCCTCATTCGGTTTCCAAAGCCGGTGTCATCATGCTGACAAAAGTGCTGGCGAAGGCACTGGCGCCGGAGGTGCGCGTGAACGCCATCGTTCCGGGCACGATCACAATGGAAGGCGACCCGCAGGAGTGGGAAGCCGACTTCGTCAAACTGGCGCCGCTGCGCCGAACGGGCAAGCCGAACGACATTGCTGACGCCGTCTCCTATCTTATCCGCGCTGAGTTCATGACCGGTCACGTCCTTGTGCTGGATGGTGGCCGAAGCTTGGGTCCAACGGCCGTCGAATTTCGTTGAAAGGACTTTTGTGGACCGCATCGCTCCCACGCAAGACCCTGCACCTCACGCCCGGATTGTGATGCTAGGCTAGACCTGGCCGAAGAGGGATTTGAAGGACGGACTTCCGCTCGCAATAGGAAATCGGGGTTCAAAAGCGCCGTGCAGAGAAACGCACCGCGGTGTATTCTAATAGGCTGACGATATTGCGAAATTGCGGGAGAAGAGTGTGGCATCTACGCAACCACGATTCGAAGGAACAAATTCGGAGATGACGAGCGAGACGGCCGTACGGCCGCAGCATACCATTGAGGACGTAGAGATTCAGGAGTGGCTGGAATCGCTGGATTCCGTGCTCGAAACCAGCGGTCCGGAAGTGGCCGCGGAAATCCTCGAACGGCTTCGCGCGCACGCGACCGTCAACGGCATCGATCTGCCTTTCAGCGCAAATACGCCTTATGCAAACACGATTCCTGTGCGCTTAGAGCCGCTCTTTCCCGGCGATCAGGAGCTGGAGCGCCGGATCAAGAGCCTGATTCGATGGAACGCCTTGGCAATGGTGGTGCGCGCGAATCGCGTCGAGCACAACATCGGCGGCCACATTTCCACTTATGCTTCAGCAGCGACGCTCTACGAAGTGGGCTTCAATCACTTCTTCCGCGGGCGCACGGAAGAATTTGAAGGTGACACGGTCTACTTCCAGGGCCACGCGGCGCCGGGGATTTACGCGCGCGCGTTTATCGAAGGGCGTATCAGCGCGCATCAAGTCGAGAACTTCCGCCGGGAGCTGAAACCGGGCGGCGGGCTTTCCTCTTATCCGCATCCATGGTTGATGCCCGATTTTTGGGAATTCCCTACGGTTTCTATGGGCCTCAGCCCGTTGATGGCCATTTATCAGGCGCGTTTCAACCGTTATCTCGAAGATCGCGGCTTGAAGCCACGCACGGATGCGAAAGTCTGGGCCTTCCTTGGCGATGGAGAAACCGACGAGCCGGAATCGCTCGGCGCCATTACGCTGGCATCGCGCGAGAAGCTCGACAATTTAATCTTTGTCGTCAACTGCAACTTGCAGCGCCTTGATGGTCCGGTGCGCGGCAACGGCCAGATCATCCAGGAACTGGAATCCGCGTTTCGAGGCGCCGGCTGGAACGTGATCAAGGTGCTTTGGGGCAGCGAGTGGGATCCCATTCTAGAGCGCGATACCGAAGGCTTGCTCGTCAAGCGCATGGGCGAAATGGTGGACGGCGAATACCAAAAGCTTGTCGTTTCCTCGGGCGCATACGTGCGCGAGCACTTCTTTGGGAGCGACCCGCGCTTGCTGCAGTTGGTCGAGCCGCTTCCCGACGAGGCGCTGCGGCGTTTGCGCCTGGGCGGGCATGACCCGCGCAAAATCTATGCCGCTTACAAGGCAGCGGTAGATCACCAGGGTTCGCCGACCGTCATTTTGGCGCGGACCATCAAGGGCTATGGCCTGGGCGAAGCGGGCGAAGGCAAGAACGTCACGCACCAGCAGAAAAAACTCAACGAAGAGGAGCTGCGCGAGTTTCGCTCGCGCTTTGGCATTCCTCTTAGCGACGAAGATTGCATCGAGCTGCCGTTTTATCGCCCGCCCGAAGACAGCGCCGAGATTCAGTATCTGCGCGCGCGGCGCGAAGCGCTGGGGGGCTACGTCCCGCAACGCAAAGTGCGTTCGAAGCCGCTGGTTGCCGATCACAACGAACTGTTCAAGGAATTTTTCGAGGGCAGCGAGGGCAGGGAAGTTTCCACAACCATGGCTTTCGTGGGCATGCTCCGCAAAATGCTGAAAGACCCGGAGATTGGCAAGCTCATCGTGCCCATCGTTCCCGATGAAGCGCGCACGTTCGGTATGGAATCGCTATTCCGCACCGTGGGCATTTATTCCCGCGTGGGCCAGCGCTACGAGCCCGTGGATGTGAACACGCTGCTGTATTACAAGGAAGCGAAGGACGGACAGATTCTCGAAGAAGGCATCACCGAGGCAGGCTCGATGGCCTCGTTCATTGCTGCGGGTTCGGCCTACGCCACGCACGGGATCAACACGATTCCGTTCTTTATCTATTACTCGATGTTCGGCTTCCAGCGAATCGCGGACTTCATCTGGGCTGCGGCGGACCTGCGCACACGGGGGTTTCTGCTCGGCGGCACGGCAGGACGCACCACGCTTTCCGGCGAAGGCTTGCAGCACCAGGACGGCAACAGCCACGTTCTGGCGCTTCCCGTTCCCAACCTCAAGGCTTACGACCCCGCGTTTGCCTACGAAATTGCCGTCATCATTCAGGACGGCATTCGCCGCATGTACAGAGACGGCGAAAGCATTTTCTATTATTTGACGGTGATGAACGAACCGTACGCCATGCCGGCTATGCCGGGCGAGGTGAAGGACGGCATTCTTCGCGGGATGTACCGCTTCCGGAAGACGTCGAATGGCAAAGCCAAATTGCGCGCCCAGTTGTTCGGCAGCGGCGCCATCTTGAACGAAGCACTGCGCGCCCAGGAGATTCTCGAAACCAAATATGGCGTGGCCGCGGACGTGTGGAGCGTCACCAGCTACAAGGAACTCTACAACGACGGCACCGAGACGGAGCGTTGGAACCGCCTGCACCCCGGTGAAAAGCCACGCGTTCCGTATGTCACGCAATGCCTTGCGGATGCGCCGGGCGTTCTCGTTGCCGCTACCGATTATCTGAAGACGCTGCCCAATGTGGTCAGCAAGTGGATGCCGCGTCATCTGGCCGCTCTCGGAACAGACGGTTTCGGCCGCAGCGATGGCCGTGCGGCGTTGCGCGAATTCTTCGAGGTGGATTCGCGGTTCGTAACGCTGGCCACGCTGCATGAACTGTTCGTAGAGGGCAAGATCGAAAAGTCCGTTGTGGACAAGGCCATAAAAGAACTCGGCATCAACACTGAAAAACCAAATCCGGTCATCTCCTAGCCATGCATCAGCAATGGCAGCTGTAGGGGCGCGGCATGTTGTGTCCTGGTCCTGCTTCGACTGTGAGTTGTGAGAGCCTTTGGCTAGCTCTCCTCTAAGATTTCCGCCGGCTTGATTTTCCCCGTGGCGAGATTTGCGACAAGCTGCGCATTGGCGGCAAGAAAATCGTAGTCACCAAGCTCCTTCGGCAAGACCCAGGCGAGTTTCTCGAAGGTGCGGGGGATCAGCTGATCTTCGGAAACCACCGCTGCGAAAAAGAGAATCTCCAGCTCTTCCGGCGTTTCTGCGTATTTATGTACGACGCGGCCGATGGGCACCCACTTCCGCAGCGAGACGCCCAGCTCCTCTTTCAGTTCTCGTGCAAGGGCGCGCTCGGGCGTTTCACCTGCTTCGACTTTGCCGCCGGGGAATTCCCACTTGAGCGGGGAACTGTCGTTTCGTCGGCGCTGGCCAATGAGCAGCCGACGGTCGCTGCGCACAATCACCGCCGCCACTACCGTTCTCATCTTTTTTCAGCGAGCCTCCGCGCCCGACCCCTATCCCGGTCCTGCCGAGCCATCCCCAGGCTCGGTTTCATCTCTGCGTCCTCGGCGTTCTCCGTGCCCTGGGGTTTAAACCGTTTTATTTCACTCAAGAGCTTCCACAGTTCTCGCGCTCCGGAAACCAGCGGTGGGCCCGGTGTGTTGAGCAACTCGTCGCGGATGACGTGAACGCGGCGATTTCGAATCGCGGGAACGTCACGCCACGCTGCAACCTCATAAGCCTTTTGGGGACTTGCCCTGTCTCCCGCAGCCGCCCACGCCAGAATCATGACCTCTGGCTGCGCCGCGGCCACTTGTTCGTCACTCACTTTTTCGCCAAAAGGTGCCACCATTTCGCAGCCACAGACGCTAACCAATTCCGCCACCCACGGCGGGGAACTGATGCGCGGGTTCGGCCATGCTTCAGAGTACACGCGCAGCTTAGCGTTGCAATGTTTCGACTTTTTCTCAATTCGCGCAAACTCGCGCCTCATTTTAGTAACAAAACTTTCCGCGGCCCTTGCCCGTCCAACTATTCCTCCGAGCATGCGAATGTCCGCATACACGTCCGCAAGAGATCGCGGGTTCATGGCCAGAAAATTCAACGGCTGCTCCAAAAGTTTAGCGACGGTTTCTTGTTTGTAGGGGACTGAGCCGATTACCAGCGTCGGCTTGAGGCGAACAATCTCATCCGCCGACTCCATGTGCCAGCAATCGCCCAGTTTCGGCAAATCGCCCACGGGCGCGACGTCCGCGCACCACTTGGTTACGCCGACCAGCGTTTTCATGGCACCAATCGCGCACAGAATCGAAGTCGCGCTCGGCGCGAGCGAAACAATTCGGTGACCGTTTTTTGCGTCTTTCCCCATGCTTCCGAAAAAGAATATCAGACGCGGGGCCACGCCGCAGACGCTACGGTCGTCGATTGACTCCGCCGGTAGAGTGTGGTGCACTTCGTCTGCTTAATTTCGGAGGACTCAAACGTGCGCCTATCCCTTTCGCTGATCTTTTTTGCATCGGCTTTGCCGTTTCCCGCTTCCGGGCAATCTTCCCCTGCACCGGCAAAGGCAGACGTCGTGCAGTACCACGCCGCGATTGACAATGTGAAATACGTCTTTGGCGTTGCGCCGCCCGTCGCGCACCTCAAGCCCGGGAACATCCTGGAAGCAACTTCGCTCGATTGCTTCGGCAATGCGCTGCAAAAACCCGGCGACACCATGGCGCTGGTGAAAGGCGACAATCCTTTAACTGGACCTTTTTATATCGACGGCGCGGAGCCCGGCGACACGCTCGCGATTCGTATCCTCGATCTGCAAGTGGATGGCAAGCAGGGCGTCGGCACGTTCTCTCCCGGTTTCGGCGCCGTGAATTCCACCCATTACACCCCAGTCCTTGAAACGAAGCCACTGCCCGAGCGCATTTGGTTCTATCCTATCGACAAAGAGAAAAATACGACTACGTTTCAGGCGCTCGATTCCGATTTCCAAGTGAGTTTTCCTCTGCATCCATTCCTAGGCTGCATTGGCGTTGCTCCCGCGAATGGCGAAGCTCGCAGTTCCATCGTTCCTGCGGAATTTGGCGGCAACATGGACGCGCCGGAAGTTTCCGCCGGCAACACGCTCTATCTGCCGGTGAATGTCTCTGGTGCGCTCTTTTATTTCGGCGATGGTCACGCTGCCATGGGCGACGGTGAAGTCGCAGGGAGCGCCGTGGAAGTTCCCATGCGCGCGCGTTTTCAATTCGAATTGGTGAAGGGGAAGCACGCCGGCTGGCCGCGCTTCGAAAATGAAAAGGAAATCATGGCCGCGGGCGTTTATCGGCCCGTGGATGACGCCGTGCGTATCGCCGTGACCGAACTCATCCATTGGATCCACGCCGATTACGGCCTGTCGGAACTCGACGCCTACGAACTGCTTTCCAAAGTCGCCAGAATTCATCTCACTGAGATGGTCGATCCCAACTATGTGGTCGTCGCCTCCGTCGAGAAACAATATCTTCCGCCAAAGAAACATTGACAGGCTCTTGGTTTCGTTGTCCATTCCGAGAAAACTAAGTCGTTGGTGTACTGGGGAAAGCTCCGGTCCTGTTCCTCTGTGATCCCTGCACTCCCTGGGTCCTCCGTCGTAAATCCTTTGGTTCTTCGTTCGTTGCGTTGTTTCCACGCCTTTTGCCATACTTCTCTTGTGTTTAGCGAAGCCGTTCTCGATCATTTCCGCAATCCGCGCAATGCTGGTGAGCTGCCTGGAGCCACAGCAACCATTGAAGTCACGAACCCCGTTTGCGGGGACATCCTCAAGCTTTTCGCGCGGCTCGAATCAGGGCGCATCGCCGAAGCGCGCTTCCTGTGCCGCGGCTGCACTACCGCCATTGCCTGCGCTTCACTTTTGACCGAGCAACTCCGGGGTTGCACTCTCGCCGAAGCCCGCACCATCACCGCCGAGTGTCTGTCCGCATCGCTTGGCGAACTTCCCACGGCCACTTTTCACGGCGCGCAGCTTGCCGCCGACGCCGCGGCCGCGCTTCTTCAAAAACTTTCGGCTAGCCGTTAGCCTTCCCCGCTGATCGCCCGATTCAACGTCTCCGGATCATTCAGGTTGAGCACGCAGCCCTCTTCGTTCGTACGAACCTCTTCGACGTCGTCCGCGTGCGCCCATACAACAGCCCGCGCGCCAGTTTCCAGCGGCGCGCGAAGCAGTTCGGGGTACAACGACGCCGAAAAAATTACTGGATGCCCTCGCCGCCCTTCATACGCGGGCAAAACAATGGGCTTTTTTGATTTGTAAAAACGATCAATCAATTCCCCGACCAGCGCGGAGCTGATCAGCGGATGATCGATTAACAAAAGCACCATGCCTTCGGTCCCGGCCGGCATTTTCCGCACTGCGGCTTGAATCGAACTCAGCTGCCCCTTTTCCCACTCCGAGTTGATGATGATTTCGTTCGCTTTGAGGGGTATCGCTTTTGCGATGGACTCCGCCTCCGCGCCCAGCACAACGCGCCGCACGCCGATTTCCGGCCGCGTAACGATTTCCAATAAGTGTTCGAGGAACGGACGGCCTTGGCAAGGAAGCAGTGCCTTCGGCGAGCCCATGCGGCTCGAGGCCCCGCCGGAGAGTATGACGGCGGCCAGCATGTGTGCCTTTCAGCGCTCGGCAGTAACCTTGTCGCCGGGTTGCAAAGCTGTCGTGCGCTCCAGCTTCAATTTCTTGTGCTCTGCATTGGTCGCGTTTCGCCGAACCGCCACTAACTCGGCAACGATGCTCACGGCGATCTCTTCCGGCGAAAGAGCGCCGATATCCAAGCCCATCGGCGCATACACACGTTCGAATTCTTCCGGCTTATGGCCTTCGTTCTCCAGCGCTTTGTAAACCGACATGACTTTGCGCTTGCTGCCGATCATTCCAATGTAGCGCGCCTCGGTTCGAACCGCCCACGCCAATACCCGCATGTCCTGTTTATGTCCCCGGGTCACGATCACGAGATAACTCGCCGCGTTCGGCCGGATCTTCTCCAACGCATTTTCGTAACTCGTAAAAACTTCCAGCGCCGTCGGGAAGCGCTCTTTGTTCGCAAAGGCTTCGCGATCGTCCACCACGGCAATGCCAAATCCCGCGGTATGCGCCGCCTTCGCCACCGCCATCGAGACGTGCCCGCCGCCAAACAAATAAACTACCGGCTGCGGCAAAATCGGCTCGACGAAAACTTCCAGCGTCCCGCCGCAAATCAATCCGTTGTCGTAGCCCGCTTCATTATTCAGGTGGAAGACCATCTTTCGCGGTGCTTCCTTCTGCATCACTTCTTTCGCGGCTGCCCAGACTTCGGCCTCTACGCATCCGCCCCCGATGGTTCCCGCCATCGAGCCGTCTTCGTGCACCAGCATCCGCGAACTCTCATAACTCGGAATCGAGCCGTTCGTGTGCACGATGGTAGCCAGCGCGCCGCGCTGCCCTCCGCGCCTCATCTTTACGATTTCTTCAAACAGGTCCACCGGCTTCCTCCCCTGTCAGCCTACGGCGAGCCATTCGCGCTGTCAATGCGGGTCACTTTCTGGACACTCCCGGTGGGGGATGATACCGTTCCGTTTTTGCGACTAATCCAGAGGCGCCATGAAAGCTATCGTCTTTCATCAGCACGGTGGGCCGGAAGTACTGAAATGTAGCGACGCGCCGGAGCCCGCGCTTCGCGCGAACGATGTGCTAGTGCGCGTGAAGGCTTGCGCGCTGAACCATCTCGATCTATGGGTTCGCCGCGGTTTGCCCAACGTGCCGATCCCGCTTCCGCACATTCCCGGCAGTGACGTGGCCGGCGAAATCGCCAAAATCGGCGCGGACGTAACCAACATTCGCGTAGGCCAGAAAACCGTCCTCGCGCCGCTGGTGAGTTGCGGCAAATGCCCGGCCTGCCTTGCGGGCCTCGACAATTACTGCCGGCAAGCCACCAATCTCGGTTACATGATTGATGGCGGCTGCGCGGAGTTCGTCCGCGCGCCCGAAGTGAATTGCCTTCCCTATCCCGAAAACCTCAAATGGGAAGAAGCCGCTTCGATTCCTCTCGTTTTCCAAACCGCCTGGCACATGCTCGTCACCCGCGCCGAATTGCAGCCTGGCGAGGACGTGCTCATTCTCGGCGCTGGCAGTGGCGTAGGCACCGCCGCGATCCAAATCGCGAAATTCTTTGGCGCGCGCGTCATCACCACCGCCGGTTCTGAAGAAAAGCTCGCCAAAGCCAAAGAACTTGGCGCCGATCACCTCATCAATCACAAAACGCAAAAAATCCGCGAAGAAGTTCGCCGCATCAGCAATAAGCGCGGCGTCGACGTCGTGTTCGAACACGTTGGCACTACCACCTGGGGAGACAGCCTTGCCAGCCTCGCGCCCGCTGGGCGCTTGGTCACTTGCGGGGCCACCACCGGCTACGACGCCAAAGTGGACTTGCGATTCCTCTTCAGCCGCCAGCTTTCTCTGCTCGGTTCCTACATGGGCACCAAGTCCGAACTCCACACCGTCATGAAGCTCGTTGCTTTAGGCAGACTCAAGCCGGTCGTCGATCGCGCGTTCCCGCTTGCTGAAGCCGCTGCGGCTCACGCTTATCTCGAATCCGGCTCGCAATTCGGCAAGGTCGTCCTCACCGTTTAGCTTTTCCTTATTTCTGGTATCCTTTCGCCGCGCGATAAGATAACGCGCCATAGCCATGGCCAGTCTCCAGGCGCACATCGCAGTGTGGATCATCAAGTGGCGCGTCAAGCGCCGTCTGAAAAATTGTCGCGACCATCGTCTGGCGCGGCAGATTCTTCGTCCGGCTCCTTACAGGGTCCCGGAGACCGTGCGTATCACCAAGACGGAGGTAAACGGCATCCCCGGTGAATGGGTCGAATCGCAGAGTTCCGCGCAAAGCGTCCTCCTCTATTTGCACGGCGGCGGCTATTTCGGCTGTTCTGCCGAGACGCACCACCCGATCACCGCATGGTTTGCCGTGCACGGTTTTCGTGTCTTCGCGCCTAACTACCGCCTCGCCCCCGAGTATCCATTCCCGGCTGCGGTGGACGACGCTGTTGCCGTCTATCACGGCCTCCTTGCCGAAGGCCATTCCCCGCAGCGCCTCGCTGTCGCCGGCGATTCCGCGGGCGGCGGACTTGCCCTTTCCCTCATGCTCGTTCTTCGGGCCGCGTGCACTGCGCTTCCGGCTGCGGCGGCCCTTTTCTCCCCCTGGACCGATCTCGCCGCCACCGGCGAATCCGTCCGCTCGAATGCATCGCGTTGTGCGATCTTCCATGGCCCGGCCATCGCCCCGACGGCGCGCCTGTACTTAGGCAACGCCGATCCCCGCAATCCGCTCGCCTCTCCTCTCTACGCCGATCTCGACGGCCTTCCTCCGCTGCTAATCCACGTTGGCGCGGACGAAACTCTGCGCGACGATTCCACGCGCCTCGCCGAAAAGGCTCGCGCCGCTGGTGTTTCGGTGGAACTAAAAGTCTGGCCGGTGGTTCCCCACGTGTGGCAGCTCGCGCCGCACAAAATCCCCGAAGCTCGCCAATCCTTGCGGGAAACTGACGAATTTCTTCGCAAGCACACTGCCGCCGAAGACCCAGCTAGTGTACGATGGGTCCAACATGCCTGCGGCCTCCGGCAATCAACATAACTCTGCGGATATTTCTGTCGACGTCCTCATCGTCGGGGCAGGCTTCTCCGGCATTTGCATGGGCATCAAGCTGCTCGAAGCCGGAATGAAGAAATTTCTGATCATCGAAAAGAGTGACGACCTTGGCGGTACTTGGTACGAAAACCGCTATCCCGGCTGCGCTTGCGACGTGCCCGCGCATCTTTATTCTTTTTCGTTCGAACGGAATCCCGGCTGGACGCGTATGTTTGCCGGCCAGCAGGAAATCTGGCAATACTTAAAATCTTGTGTGCGGCGGAACGGGCTTTCTCCTCACATTCGCTTGGGCACGCGCTTTTGCGAAGCTGCCTGGGACGAGGCCGCCAGTCACTGGCGTATCACCGCGAGCAGCGTCCCGCGGGACAATGGCAATCTCAGCAAACGCATGAACCTCTGCGCGCGCGTGCTGGTTTCCGGTATGGGCGCGCTTCATGTGCCGCACTGTCCGGAAATTCCAGGCATCGAACGTTTCTCCGGCCCTTCCTTTCATTCCGCTACTTGGCGTTCCGATGTCGACTTGAGCGGCAAAAGCGTCGCCGTCATTGGCACCGGCGCGAGCGCAATTCAATTCATTCCTCACATCGCACCCAGCGCCGGCAAACTTTACATTTTTCAGCGCACCGCTCCCTGGATCGTGCCGCGCCTCGATTTTGGCTTTTCCGAGAAAGCACGCGCGCGATTCCGTCGCATACCGGCGCCCACGTGGGCGTTCCGCAAATTTCTTTTTTTCGCTCTCGAGTGGCGTGTATTCAGTTTTCTGGGCGACCGCGTCGTCCGCGCGCATATGGAGAAAATCGCCCGCAATCATCTCGAAAACGGCGTCGCTGATCCCAAACTGCGAGCCGCGCTGACGCCGCGCTATCATATCGGTTGCAAGCGCATTCTTCTTTCCGATGATTTCTATCCGGTCTTCCGGCGGTCCAACGTGGAGCTCGTCACGGAAAAGATTGCCGAAGTGCGCGAGCGCAGCGTCGTCACGCAAGACGGCACCGAGCGCCCTGTGGACGTTCTTATCTACGGCACTGGCTTTCACGTTACCGAGCAATTCATCGGCATGAAGCTCTTTGGCCGAGGCGGCGTTGAGATACACGACGCCTGGCGCAACGGCTTGACCGCCTATCTTGGCGTGACCGTCAGCGGGTTCCCGAATTTTTTCATTCTGCTCGGCCCCAACACCGGTCTGGGCCACAATTCCGTCGTGCTGATGATCGAAGCGCAGGTCGATTACATCATCAAATGTCTGAAACTGATGCGCGACCGCAAAATCGCCGCGATGGAAGTGCGTGCCGAATCCCAGCAGCATTTCGCCGAAACCCTTCGCGACCACATGGCGCGTACGGTTTGGCAGTCCGGCGGTTGCCGCAGCTGGTATCAGGACGCGCAGACCGGTCAGAACACCACGCTCTGGCCAGGCTCCGTCATTCAATACTTTCGCGCCATGCGCTCGGTCGCGACTTCCGAATACGACCTACGGCGCTGCTAGTCCACGAAGGGTCATGCTTAGGCGATAAAACGTGCGAGGAGTCCGGCTAGAGTGCCAAGCGCCGCGACGGTCGCATTGGCAGCCGCGGTAATCCTCCAGGAAAGCGATTTCCCCACCACCGAAAGCGAATAGACGCTGACGATTCCCAGCGTGCAAAGAATCTTGACCGCGTGAGGCAAGGGCATGCCGCTTCGCCAGGCAATGAACGCGATGGCCACGTCGAAGGCCATAGGTACGGGCAGGAACGCCGAGACCAGCGCGACCAGAAGAATCCCGCCAAATGTAACCTGCGCGCCGAGCATCGGTTCAACGTGCTCGCCAGCCAATTGGGACGCCCACCGCGATACAGCCATTTCGCTAGGTTCATGGATTCCACTCCGGTCCTCCGCGACGCCCAAGAACCCTACCGGTTTTTGCCCACAAGGCGATGTCACCGGTCACATGCTCGAAAGTCGCGGTTCCGGTGTTGAAAACAAAAGGATTACTGGGAAGACTTTCATAAGGTTTCGCGGGCCGCAGGCCCTATAGGACAGGTAAGAGTGACCGAGCGCCCAACGTCATTTGTTTCGAATGGAGGCCCTGTGCGAAAATAGAGTTGACAGATGAGATGAAGGGAAAAGCATGAGTACTTCTCTCGGAAAACATGCCACGCTGACTAAGCCCGAAGATTTCGGCAGCTTGCTCCAGGACGAAGGCATCATCTTCACCCAGCTGGACAAAGCGGTAAACTGGGCGCGCAAAAGCTCCATCTGGCCGCTTGGATTCGGCCTCGCTTGCTGCGCCATCGAAATGATGTCCATGGCAGCGGCTCGCTTTGATGTGGCGCGTTTCGGCGCGGAAGTTTTTCGCCCCTCGCCGCGTCAGGCCGATTTGATGATTGTTGCTGGCCGTCTTTCGCAGAAAATGGCTCCCGTGGTGCGCCAACTCTACGACCAAATGCCTGAGCCCAAGTGGGTCATTTCCATGGGGGCTTGTGCAACTTCCGGCGGCGTCTTCAACAACTACGCCATCGTGCAAGGTTGCAATCAGGTGATCCCCGTGGACGTTTACGTCCCCGGCTGCCCGCCGCGTCCGGAAGCACTGCTCTACGCCATTCTCCAGCTTCAGAAAAAGATTGAAAACGAAAAGGGTTCGTTCAAGCGCGCTATGAATCTTGCGTAATGAACACAGACCTGCCCAGGCGTCAGTCTGCGCTCCCGGCTACTCATGCGACAAATTGTCCCGCAACGCGCAGCCGGTTTCTCCCTCCTAGCAATTGCATTTTCTTTTCTCAGTTGTGGTGGCGGCGACACGCTTCAGCCTCCTCCCGCAAAGGGCTGGACCGTCGTCTGGTCTGACGAATTCAATGGCGCGGACGGCTCCGCTCCCGATTCCTCCAAATGGATTTACGATCTGGGCGGCAAGGGTTGGGGCAACAGCGAACTAGAGTGCTACACGAATCGCTTGCAAAACGCCCAAATTAAAGGCGGCCATCTCGTCATCACCGCGCAACAGGAAGGCGCTCCCTTTGTGTGCTCGGATGGCTCCACCAACAATTACACTTCGGCTCGCCTCAAGACCCAAGGCCTCTTCAGTCAGGCCTATGGACGCTTTGAAGCGCGCATCAAGATTCCCGCGGGGCAGGGAATGTGGCCTGCTTTCTGGATGCTGGGTAACAACATCACTTCTGCGGGCTGGCCCGCCTGCGGCGAAATCGACGTCATGGAGAATATCGGCAAGGAACCCGGCACCGTGCACGGTTCGCTTCACGGGCCGAGCACCACCAGCCGCACCAGCGACGCTTCAGCTCCTTTCAGCCTTCCAGGCGGTCAGGCATTCGCGAATGACTTTCATCTCTACGCTGTCGAATGGCAGCCGGGAGTAGTCCGCTTTTACGTGGACACGAATCTTTACGCCACGTTTACGCAATCCCAGTGGCCCACCGGCGGCACCTGGGTTTTCGATCATCCTTTCTTCATCCTTCTCAATGTCGCCGTAGGCGGCTCCTGGCCCGGCTCTCCCGACAGCACCACGGTCTTCCCTCAGCAAATGCTTGTCGACTACGTCCGCGTCTACACCAAGCAATAAGTTGGACTCGTGATTCGTGACCCTGGACTTGTGAAAGTCCACGGCGGTTTCTCTGCCGTCTGTTGATTCCAGTTGGCTCATTGTACCTTCGGCCGCTTTGTGCCCTCTGTGCTCTCTGCGTCCTCTGTGTTAAAACTCTTTTGGTAGAGAAGGGAACAAGTCCATGACCGCATCACCTGTACCCGGCTCAACTACAACCGCATCGCCGGATGCCGCACGTCAGTTTTTGCGCCACACCCTTGCTACGGTGGCGTATCGAGGTGGCAAAGCTATTCGTGGCGCACCTGACCGTTTTGGTACGTTCCACATCGGCGACAAGACCCGCACACCCGCGCAAATCCTCGCCCACATGGGCGATCTCTTTGACTGGGGGCTCTCCATCGCGCAAGGTGAGCCGGCCTGGCACGATTCCGCACCGCTTCCATGGGACGCGGAAGTTGTGCGTTTCTTCGCCACGCTGCAGAGGTTCGAAGATTACCTCGCGTCTTCCGAGCCTCTTCACGGCTCCACGGAAGGTCTTTTCCAGGGCCCGGTCGCCGACGCCCTCAACCACATTGGCCAAATCGCCATGCTGCGCCGCCTGGCTGGTTTTCCCATCTTGGCTGAAAACTATTTCCAAGCCGGCATTGCCGCTGGCCGCGTCGGCCCCGACCAAGCCGCTCCCCGTCGCGAATTCGAATGATGCGCTAAGGTTACGTTATCTGAACGGGAGTTACCTGGACCAGAGCGATGGACCAGTCTTCGCCCTTGCGCACAAGTACCACGCTCATCCGGTGCATCCAGACGCGCTCCATGCTCGCAAGGATCGCATTCTTCCACAGCACCACCGCAACCAGAATGTCCCCGGAGTCGGCGAGTGTTTCTTCGATGAGGTACGTGGCATTTTTCTTGGCATAGGGTGCAAGCAGTGTTTCCAGGCCCTTGTGGATCTCCTCGCGATTCCATCGTTTTCCGTGGACGTCCACAAACTGGGCGTTTTCGGCGAAGAACGCGAGCACGTCTTCGGCCTTAGACCATTTGAGTCCTGCAAGAAAGCTGTGCAAAGTGGTTATCGCATTTTCGCTAAGTTTCGGCGTCGGTTTGATGCCCTCAACGCTCCGGGTCTTAGCGACTTCCTCGCGGAGCGTGGCCAGCCTGGCACCCTTGGCTTGTAAGATCTGTGCAGCGAGGGAACCTTCGACGTGCAGGAGGCCTAGCAGCAAATGTTCTGTATCGACATGGCGGTGACCGAGCCGGTCGGCCTCTTCTGCGGCCAGGCGCAGGACCTTCTTGGAATCCTCCGTGAGTGGTACCTCTACGGAGGTTGCAATGCGCTCGCGCGGCGGAATGTGTTTCTCGATTTCGGCGCGAATTGCAAGCTTTGCCTCAACCCCGCCTAGGAACCTCTTTGCAAGAGAGGGTTCCTCCCGCACAAGCCCCAACAACAAATGTTCCGTCTCGATGTACGGGCTACCATACTGGCTGGCCTCATAGCGCGCGAAGAAAACCACGCGTCGGGCTTTTTCCGTATAACGCTCAAACATGACTCGTCCCCGGCCCCACGCACACCGAGCATCGGCCGGTCCTGACCGCCTTTAGGGTATCGTTTGACAGAAGAGAACGGCAAGCGTGAGGCTAGTGGCGTCAAACGGTCCCGACCACATCGCCTCTCTGGCCACAAGGAGAAGAATTGCCACGTGCACTTCGTTTCTTTACTGTTTGCTGGTGGTTTGCCTCTGAAGCTCGCAGCTCTCGGAGCAGGACATTTTTCTGGTGGTGGCTTTCGTGCCCGTGGCTTTGTGCGGCCCGCGCAGGGGCATTAGTCAATTTGCGGTCGTCGGTCTCTCGCTTCTCGTTGTGACTGTGCTTTGCACCTGGTCCGAGGCTCGCAGAGAATTTCCCGTTCGGTGTCACCGCAGTTTTGCTTCTGCGGCCGCGTTTTGCGCAAATTGCATCCAGCGTACCTGCAACTTCTTCAGCCGCGCATTAAACGAATCGGGGCAATCTTGCCCGAGGATTGTGGGCAACTTTAGTGCATGGCCGCAGCGGGCGCTTCTTCCGGCTCTTCGTGCGCCGCTCGGATGATATGCAACTCAACGTCCGTGGCGTGGAACGGATACTTCAGCGTACCTAACACCTGGCCTCCCGCCACCTCCTGCGGATCCACCGGGTCGTCTGGCTCCGTTGTTAGCACCATCCGCGGCGGCTGCGCTGCAGAATGCGTGTTGTTCAGCAATTCCTTGTACGATCCGTCCGGCAACCGCTGATCTGAAAACATCAACGCAATGGGTTGCCGCGAGAGCACCTCCTCCGCCTGCTGAAGCGTGGAGACCGTAATCACATTGACCGGCAGTTCTTCGAGGATTTTCACCAACGACCGGCGCTGTTCGAAATTGGCGGATGCTACTAAGACGTCCCACTCCTTTGACATAATCCACCTCCAGGGCCGAAAGTCCCAGCTTGCCTTGAACTTGAAGGGGCCTAAGTCGAGCACTTGCCAACAAGAACAAACTTTGCACTTGACAGTCTTCTGCCAAGGCTGTCAAGGACAAGGGCCCTACTCTAGAAACGCCCACCGGGCGGCGCAATCCGGTGTTTTACCGATTGGCTCGCCAGGATAATTTCTCACCTCTCAACTGTCCATAAAAGATTGTTGCGTCAACAGTTACAGCCTCCCCTGGCCCAGCCCAGCATTCTTCCGGTCGCCAATTTTGTCGGCTGTTTTGTAATATTCTTTCTTTTACCATCAACGGCAATGCTGTGGTCTTAAGTCTCAAGGACCGTGCGGCAGTTGAGATGCCCGCGGCACCTCCGGTATTGGGACGCTGACGCATCGTTTCATCAATACCAATCAATACGAGAGGACGCAGCCACCCGTACCGCTGTCGAAAGCGTTGCTCCACAGCGACTGTACCGCAAAACGGCCCGTCTGGAGAGTGATGTCGGCCGCCGCGCCCTGCCCTGAGGAGATCCAGGCGCACTTGTCGCCATTCTCCGCGCCGCTGGAGTCCAGCCAGCCACCGCTGGGGAACTGGTCGGTGATTGTTTCGGCCATCTCGTGACCAGCGACGATGGTGATGCCGGCATCGGGACCCAACCCGTTAAAGTTGGCGCCGCAGCTGGCCCCCGCATCCGTGATGTACGGGAGGTTCGTATAGGCGACGTTGCCGACCGTCGAACTGGTCGCGCTATGGTAGGCGCAGTATTGTGTCCCAAACCCTCTGGAGTTGTTCCCCGTCGCGGTGGCGATGACGTACTGTACGCTCTGATTGCTTGCGGATGTCGTGTTGCCGAATTGTTGCGCGGCGCGCACCGCTTCGGCCGCGATCTGCGACTGGCGCGGCCTAGACGGCGCAGCGCTCGCGTTGTCATACCAGATCCGTGCTCCCAGAAGGCCCTTCGGATTGCCCGCGGCAGTGCCTGCGCCATTGCAAAAGACAGTACCGGTGGCCACGCCCTGGCAATATTGCGTAACGCTGTTCAACCAGGCACTGCCGCCGACGCCGTTGTAGAAGCTCTGTAGAATGCCTGCCTCGCCGCTTGGGTCATGGCCCCACTGCGAGCCCCAAAACACTAGAAAGACTTGGGGCGCCGTTTCGACGGCCCCGCCGTGGTAGTAGAGGTTACTTGCAGCACCGGCTCGGTGCGTAGAACCGGGCTGCGCATGGGGGTTGGCCTCGCGAAACCGTTTCATATCGTCAACGGTGGCATGGATCATTGCCGGCGGTTGGCCTTCTTCCAGGATTCTCAGCCCCCCGACCGTATCTTCATAGACCATCTGCTTCTGCGGTTCCTGCGCGTGGGACAGCGGGCCCACCGTCAGGAACCCCAGAAAGGCGAGAAAGCCTCCCCAAGCGTATTTGTGCGGAATCATGAGCCACCTCCGAGATTTGGATTGGTTTCACAGATCAACGCGAGTAAGGCCACCCCGCACTTTGATCCGACTGCGTGGCGCGATTCATACCATGCTTGGCAGACTGGTGGCAATTCCGGAGTTTCCAAATTTTGAGCACCGAAATGCCCAAATGAGTATCAGCTGCGCGCCACGCACATCCAGCACCAGTCATCTCCGCATTTGTTGTTGGCCGACATCCGGTTGCTTCCTCCTCTGCCGCGCCGTAGGCGCGCAAACTGCTCGCCTGCGCCGTACTCTATTCCGTCTCTGGATCGATCGTCTGATCTAGATAAATCCAAAGCACACGCGAAAGAAAGGTCAGCATCGGGGCGAAGGGCAGAAAAAACACGACGGCCCAGATGGCGACTTTGTTGAAACGCCAGTGGGTCAGGACCCAGAGGATAGCCCCAAAAGCAAAGACGAGGGCGACCCCCAAACCGTAACTGATGTACATGGCGCCGAGAAAATATCCTGGCTCGCGGTTGAAGAGGAGACCGCAGTCAGGACAGCGGTCATTCATCTTCGGGAAGCCCCAATAAACGCCCCAGTCAATGCCCCAGGAAACGTTAGACTGGAAAATTCTGCCCGACCGGCATCGCGGACAGAGTTGGCGGAAGATGCTGCTCAAAGCGGATGGCCGAGAACGGGGCAAGAACGCCATGATCGCAGATTAGCGGAAAACGGCCGCTCTGAGATTATGTCATCGCAGGCGGGAGAACAGTACCACCTGCAGTTTCATGGCTCACCGGGCCAGCCGGCCCTCACGGGTCCGTTCCGACCGTTTTCAACAAGGGAGCGAAGGCGCGATCCAACTCTTCGTCCGTCAGCGAATTCGGTTTCACGTCGCGAAACAGCGCCCAATGCTCGGTATGCTCTACGGTTTGCCCAGGCTGCACGTCCGTCATCGGTCCGAGGGTTTCGATTTCCAGAAACTCATTGTTCGTGAAGGTCTCAAACGAGCACCCGAAATCGGGATACGTCTTTGCGGGGTCCGCCTTCGTGCGCTTCAGAAAGGCCTCCCCGTTTAGTAGATAAGCTGCCCACGTGTCCCCGTTGAACATGCCAAGCTTTTGCGGATCCGCGTTATTGGGATCTTGTCGAAGGGTCAAATATTTTTTGGTGAATTTCCAGCGAGCGTCGGCCAGGTTCGTGTACGCCCACATGACCAGGGGGTTTGTAGCTTCAAGATTGATGGGGTGCTTGCCGCGCGGCGGGAATCCGCTCACGGCCACGCCTCCGGGCGCCATCATCGTCAGCGCCCAGGCGGAAAACTTCAAAGGAAACAGGCCGCGATTGGTGATGCGGTGGATGACCGTCATCCGCGAACCCGATTCCGCCATGCGCAGTTCAATCTCCTTCTGCAGCCTGGTTAGGGGCTCGACCGGTTCGCGAGCGATGATGCCGGTCGGTGTAATCTGAATCTCGACCGGCGCGTTATCGGGCGCCCACGTGGCCACTGGATCTTCGGGCGCCTTCCAAACCCGGTGGCCGCCGCGCAATTGAAATTTTTCTTCTCCGCTCTTGCCAAGTTGGTCGGAAAATTCCTTGAACAAATTCTGGCCGCCGAGGAATGCGAATCGAATGATCCTTGGTCCGACATCGCCGGTCACAATGGCTTCGATTTCTCCATTGGTGATGCGATAGCAGTTCTTCCATCCTTTGTATTCTGTCTTCTCCACGCCAACCGCGGCATAGTTCGGCGTTGCGCAGGACACCGCCAACGCCAAAGTCATCATGTTTCGCAACAGGTGAGCTGCCACCGGCCTCTTCAAAAACTGGGAAGCTGCTTTCATGAGCTTCCGCTCCTCCGCGAGTTCGGCTAATCCCAGCCCTAAAGCCCCAGCACCCAAAAGCGCGGCCCTCAAAACGAGGATGAATCAAACGCTGGCCCGCTAGCCATCTAGCCAGGATTTTCACGCAAGGATTCTACACATTTAGCCACCGCGACGAACCTGCGAAATGCCCGGGAAATCGCGTCAGACAGACGCCGAGCAACGGATTCCGTTTTCCCTGGTTCGCCGATGCCTCGGTGACGCGGCAACCGAGCGACTTGGCTACCGCCCGCTGCAAATTGTGGACGCCGGCACTACATCAGCCCCAGAGGAAGCGCCTTCCTGTAACTCCTTCCGAAGCACATTCTCAGCACCCTCCAACCACTTAAACCCAATAGAATCATATTCTTATCAAGAACACGGGCGCGGGACTGCCCTCTGGTGTCGTAGGAAAACTGCCGGGCTGTACATGCTTTCTTCCCATTTTGGAGCTTCCTGAACCTCTGCGTTCTCTGCGCCCATGCGTTATCCTCTTTCCGATTCCTTCTCTTGCCACTCGCCGCTTGCGCAGTTTGCATCCCGCGTCCTCGACCGGGACGTCGCTGTCTTTCTGGTATGCCGCTCGTCACTCGCCACTCTCTTTTGCGGTATGCTTCCTCATAGCCTGTGGTGGGAGTTACAAATGAACTGTAAAGTGAGCATGAGCAGGGAAGTGAGCCGTCGTGATTCTCTCCATGGCGCAGGAGTGAGTCGACGCGATTTTCTGGGTGGGGCGGAGGCCGTGGTTTTTGCCGCCATGCTGAACCACGCCTACGCGCACGTCGCGCCGGAGGATTTGGCCGGTGACGAAGAATACTGGAAGAAAATTCGCAACGCGTACGCGCGCGATCCCAAGCTCATCAACCTCAATAATGGCGGGGTGGCGCCGGCGCCGAACAGCGTGCTGGAAGCGGAGATCGATGCCATCCGCTACAGCAATCAGCTTCCGGCGTACCGCATGTGGCACGACCTGGAGCCGGGAATCGAAGACGTGCGCAAGAAACTCGCGCTGATGTGGAACGCCGATCCCGAGTCCGTTGCCATCACGCGCAACGCCAGCGAGTCGCTGCAAATCGCGCAGTTTGGCCTGGACCTGCAGCCCGGCGACGAAGTTCTGACGACCAGCCAGGACTATCCGCGCATGATTACCACTTGGCAGCAGCGCGAGCGGCGCGAAAAAATCGTGCTCAAGCAGCTGGATTACGCCGTGCCGGTGCGCAACTCCGCGGACCTGGTGCGGATGTTCGAGCAGGGAATCACGCCGCGCACGCGCGTGATTCACGTGTCCCACGTGGTGTTCATGACGGGCCAGATTATGCCCGTCAGGGAGATTTGCGCGCTGGCGCGCGCGCGGGGCATCACCAGCATCGTGGACGGAGCGCACGCGTTCGCGCACGTGCCGTTCCAGCTTTCTGACATGGACTGCGATTTCTACGGCGCGAGCCTGCACAAGTGGCTCTCCGCCCCCATTGGCACTGGCATGTTGTACGTGCGCAAAGACCGCATCGAGAAGCATTGGGCGCTGATGGCCGCGCCACAAAGGATGGACAAGGACATTCGCAAGTTCGAAGAAATCGGCACGCATCCGGCGGCGATGCACAACGCGACGCTGCAGGCGCTCGAGTTCCACGAGCAGATGGGCGCGGAGCGAAAATTCGCGCGGCTGCGGTACTTGAAGAATCGCTGGGCGGAGCGGTTGAGCAAAGTTGCCGGCGCGAAAATGCTGGTCGAGCTGGGGCCAAACCAGTCCGGCGCGTTCGGCACGATTCACTTCGATGGCGTGGACCCGGGCAAGCTGAGCGATGCGCTGCTCAGCAAATACAACATTTTTGTCGTGCCCATCAAAGGGCCCGGGCTCGATGGCATCCGCGTCAGCTCGAATGTGTACACTTCGCCGGAGGAGATTGATCAGTTTTGCGCCGCGGTCGAAGCCATCGTCCCGCGCGCGTGAGACGGTGGCTCAGGCGATGATTGCGACCAAGGGCGAGGACGCCGAAGCAAGGGAGAGCCTTCACTGGCATCCTTGTCGGATGTTCGGCTTCGGCGCTGAGAAAGCGGCGTCAAGCCGCCGCACTCCAAACTGCCAGTAGGAACTGCGCTTATGGTAGGCGGATGACAGTGGCCGTGCCGCCGGGCCAGTGGAGCGTGGCGCCGGGGGCTTCGGCTTCTTTGCGGACGTAGCCCATGCCAATGACGCGCGGCGGATCCCAAACGCGAGCGGCGCGCGTCACGTAGCCGGCTTCCTTGCCGTCGGCGGTCGTGAGCGGCGCACCCGCTTCCGGAACGGCGTCGCCCGAGAAGAGGAGTCCGACGCGGCGGCGGTTGACGTGGCCGCGCGAACGCACGCGCTCGACGATTTCCTGGCCGGTGTAGCAGCCCTTCGTGTAGCTGATGTGCGTGTTTTCCAGGCCAGCTTCGTGCGGGATTTGCTTTTCGCCGAAGTCGTAGCCGAACCAAGCCACTCCCTGGGACAGGCGCTGACCGCTCAGGGCGGTGTAGCCCGCGGGGCCGCCGCCGTGCTTGCGCACGGCTTCGAGCAGAATCTGCCAGAGGGCCGGCAGCTGGGCTCGCTCGACGACCAACTCGGCGCCGGCAACTCCTCCGGGCGAGCGCTTCACAATGCGGCAGGGAATCGCGTTGACCACGCTTTCGACCGAGGCAAGCTCGTCGACCGGCTGCAGGTCAACGTTGGCGAGCTGCTTCACAATGGCCGCGGCTTTCGGACCTTCGAGCGCGAGCGTGCCCCAACGGTCGGTTTCGTCGGTCAGCGTGACGTCGTCCATGATGATGTATTTGTCCAGCCACTGAATGAGCTGCTCGCGAATCATGGCGTACGAAACGCAGAGGTGGTGGTCGGCGAGCGCGTAGGTTTCGAGCTCGGCCAGGATATGGCCTTGCGGATTGAGCAGAAGTGAAATCGTGCCTTGGCCCGCGGCGACGTCTTTGATGTTGTTGGTCAGGATGGCGTTCAAGTAGCGCACGCGATCCGGGCCGGTGAATTTCAAATACGTGCGGTAGTTCTTGTCTTCCAGCGCGACGGTTTGATTGCCGAAACGATACTCCGCTGCTGGGTCGCCAAAATCATTCGGGAGAGAGCAGCCGAACCAGACGCCCATGCGCGCGCCAGCGCTCGCGTACACATCCGCCAGCGGGGAAAGCATTGGCTTGACCTCGGCGCTTACGGCTGCGTCTGTTTTGGTTGCGGGCGTTTCCATCTCGCGTTCGTGAATCCTCAGTCTAACGCGTTTTGGAAACGGGGGCGAATCGCGGCCTTTTCAGTTGGCACGCTCGCAACGCCGCGCGCATTGCCGGACGGCGGCAAAATGCAATGCTATAATCGCTTCATGCGAGACGACTTGCGGGGCCTGCCCGCGCTCAATGCCGCTCAAGAGAGTTTGATTCACATCACGATTCCGGTGGGCATATTGCGGTGCAACTGCTCGATCATCGGCGATCCGCTCACGTGCGAGGCGCTGGTGGTGGATCCCGGCGACGAGGTTACGCGCATTCTGGATTTGCTCGGGCGGCGGCGGCTTACGGTGAAGGCGATTGTGAGCACGCACGCGCACATTGATCACGTCGGCGGGTTGAGCAAACTGCACAACTATACCGGCGCGCCGGTGCTGATGCACCGCGACGACTTGCCGCTGTATCAAGCCATGGATGTGCAGGCTTCGTTTCTTGGCGTGCTGCCGCCGGATTTGACGGAAATCGATCAATTGTTGAAGGAAGGCGATGTGCTGAGGTGGGGATCGCTCGAAGCGCAGGTGATTCACACGCCGGGCCACACGCCGGGAAGCGTTTCGCTGTATTTGCCGCACGATGCGGGAAAGATTTCGCTGACGGACAAAGACACGAAGGGCGCCACCATGGCAGGGGCGGGGAACGGAGCGGGCGCCCGCCAAGACAACGTTTCGAAAAAGGCGGATTCGGAGAAGAAGGAAATTCGCCTGCCGCAACTGCTTTCCGGCGACACGCTTTTTGCGGGGAGCATCGGGCGGACGGATTTGTGGGGCGGGTCGATGGAAGAAATCATGGACTCGCTGCGAAGCAAAATCATGCAACTGCCGGATGCGACCATCGTGCATCCGGGGCATGGAGCGACGACGACGATTGGGCGCGAGCGAGAGACCAATCCGTTTTTGCAGCCGGAGTGAAAAGAAGGCAGAACCTCTGGATGGCGATTCCACCGATGTTGCGCTTGGGCTGGGTTACCGTTAAGTTCGAAAAGAACGCTGGTTGCCGCCGCGAGGATATCCGCACCAGTTTTTGAGCGGGAAGAATCTTGACCCTAGATTTCTGGTTGCTCTTTGGCTTTGCGCAGTTCTTCCATCACCGATTGCACGAGTTCTTTGGCGTGGACCAATTCTTGATGGATCATGCGCAGATCCATTGCCGGCACGGCGGGGTTGCGCTGGCTAGTGCAGTACACGCCGTGCTGCCCGGCAAGCACTAAGGCGTTGGTGATGCGGTCGAGCGAAACGGCCAGGCGCCCGCGCTCACGGCCGAACATTTGCTCGTAATGCTCCAGCTCTTCTTTGTGTTCCTGAAATGCGGACATGGTTTCTTTCCCGTCAAGTCGCAGTCAATTGTGCCGCGTATCGAAAGCCGCCGGGTCTCCGGGGCCGTTATGAGGAATCCGTCCCGGGCAAAAGCGGCGCCTGCTGGAGCGCCTCAACCGGAGTGGCACTTCGGGCACACGCGCCTCGGCTAAACTTTACCGCATTGCCCCCGCAGAACATAATTCGGGTGCCACGAGAACCAGCCCCAATTTGCATGGCGCGAGACCTGAAATGCAAACGGAGATGCTGGATTTCCCGATAAACCCCGGGGATGCGGTGTGGAGCGACTTAGCGATGCGACGTTCCGACTTGGTGCAGCACAAGGAGAAAGAAAAGGGCACGGTCTCCCGGACTTCCCAGATTGTTTTTGGAGAGAGGCAGCACCTTCTTCGCGTTCTGGATTCGCTGGAGGGCACGGATTTGCCGATCGCACGGCGGCAGCAGGAGAAGCGCATGCTGGAAGAGCTGATCCACGCGCGCACGCGGGAGTTGAACCAAATTAACGTGGCGTGGGACGAGAAAATCGGGCTGGTGCTGAGCGCGGATGCCAAGCCGGAAATGCTGGAGAAACTTGCGAAACAGGCGCCGCCGGAAGATTTCTATTTGCTGCGGCTGATCAGCGAGCATCCTCGCGCCAACGCGAAAACTTTGAACAAGCTGGCGAAGCATCCCTATGGCGCGATTCGCGAGAATGTGGCGCGCCATCCGAACGCGGACGCGGGAACGCTGGCGTGGTTGAGTCGCGATCGCAGCCAGCCGCTGTGGTACCTCGTGGCCTTCAATCCCAACACACCGCCACCGCTGCAGCGGCGGCTACGCGACCGCTTGAAGCGGCTGGGCGAAAACCAAGCCATAAAATAAGTTCACCTGAACCCTGATTTGAGCCAAACAGAGCCTTTGCCGAACTTCCGTGCACCATCTTAAAATTGCGGGCAGTTCATTTTGCCGTACGGCAAATTCTGCGCGGAAGATTTCCACCTTCAGATAGAATGGCGCGCGGCCAAAGGGCATTGTGAAATGCACGCGCCAGGAGTGTGATGGGACCACTGCAGGATATTTTGGAGACGTGGGCGCGCTTTTTGTACGAAGAAAACGCGACGCTGGCGTTCCTCAAGCGCTGGCGCTGGGTGATTTTTCTTGTGAGCGCGGCGGTGTTGGTTCCGTGCTTTTGGCACAGCCGGATTGAAGCGGGTGACCTGGCCAGCCACGTTTATAACGCTTGGCTCGCGCAGCTCATTGAGAAAGGAAAAGCACCAGGGCTCTACATCGCCAAACGGTGGAACAACATTTTGTTTGACGTGACGTTGCTGTGGCTCGCCAAAGCCGTAGGCTTTGCGGCGGCGCAGAGAATTGCGGTTTCGGTTTGCGTGTTGACGTTTTTCTGGGGAGTTTTCGCGTTTGTCAGCGCCATCACGGAGCGGCCGCCGTGGTTTCTTACGCCATCCATCGCCATGCTGGCGTACGGCTATTCGTTCAGCATGGGCTTCATGAACTACTGCTGGTCGTTGGGGCTGGCTTGCTTCGGGCTGGCCATTGTGTGGCACGCACGAAGAGTGGACTGGGTTGGAGGAGCCGTTTTTGCGGCCCTGACTCTGGTGGCGCATCCGATTGGATTTCTGTGGCTGGCGGGCGTGGTGGCGTACATCAAGGTGAAGGCGCAATTGCCGGGCTGGTGGAAACTAGTGCTGCCGCTGGCTGTGGCGGCGGGATTCTTTGCGGTCTGCTGGTATGCATCGCACAAACCGGAGCTTTCGGCGGATTGGGACCGCGGGCCCTTTTGTTTATATAACGGCGCAGACCAAATGGTGCTGTACGGGAAGCGTTACATTGGCCTGGCGATCGCCGCGTTTTGCTTTGGGGTTGCGTGCGTGGCGGCGGATTTCTTTGCGCGTCCGCGCGAGACTGGTTTCTGGAAACGGTTCGAATTGCCATTCGAATTGTACGTGATAGCCTTTTGCGGGACGGCGCTGCTGCCGGAGAATTTGCGACCCTCGCCGGATGGTGGCTGGATTGGCGTATTGGGCTCACGGCTGACGACGATCTCGTCGATTTTTGGGCTTTGCGTTCTTGGACAGCTTAAGCCGCGCAAATGGCATCTCGCGGGTTTTTGTGCGTGCGCGGCGGCTTTCTTTGCGTTTCTTTATGAAGACACGGGATGGCTGAACCGGCTGGAAGCAAACGCCGAGAATCTTGTCAGCAAGCTCACCCCGGGGGCACGCGTGATCGTAACGCTCGATGCGCCGGCAGATTCGCGGATACCTTTTATTCATCACTCTGCCGAGCGCGCGTGTATCGGACATTGCTTTAGCTATGCGAATTATGAGCCTTCTACGGGAGAGTTTCGTGTGCGCGTTCAAGAGGGAAGTCCGGTCGTGACGTCTTCCACGGACACCGCGGAAGACATGGCCTCGGGCGAATACGACATGGACGAAACGGATCTGCCGATGAAGCAGCTTTATCAGTGCGATGCGGCGGACCTGACAAAGCTGTGCATTCGCGATTTGAAAGCCGGCGATGACTTGAATGTCGATATCGGACACAAACCGGGAAACCGCTAGGAGGGAGCGCTGGTCCGCAAAGATTGGTTGCTCGGTCCCCGGACAATAAGAATTTGTCTCTCGACTCAACTCAGGAAACGTCACATGCCCTACTTTGTTCGAGCTGGCGTGCTGTTGGCAGTAGCTACCGTGTGGGTTTGTGCGCTTCTGGGGCTCTTATTGCTAGGAACCGGAGTTGCGTTGGGATTTGGTCTCTAAACAATGGCGTCACTGCGCAAAGCAAGGATCGCCTTGGGGAGGAGGCGCGTGATCTTCTTTCGCGGGCGGACCGAGCAGTTCGGTGAAGATGGGCTTCAGCGCATCGGCCCAAACCTGGTAGCCCTTGAGCGCGGGATGTAGCTTGTCGGCATTCATCATGCCGTCGAACAGCTTGCCCTCTTTATCCGCCAGTTTATCGTTGATGTTCAGGTAGCGGATTTTCTGGCCGTCGGCGAGCTGGGATAGATTTTCGTTAATTCGGTTGATCATGGGCATCACCAGGGGATTGTCGTTACGCGGGAAAATCGCGGTCAGAGTAATTGTGGCGTCCGGAGCCTTGGCTTGCATGATGCGCAGGATCCCCTGGATGCCGCTGGTGACCTCCGCGACTTTTGCATCGGCGCTTGCTGTGGGAGTGGCATTGCCCACATTATTCGTGCCGGCGAGCAACACGATCACTTTCGGATTCACTCCATCGAGTTCGCCATTCTCCAGACGCCAGAGAATGTTTTCGGTCTTGTCGGCTCCCCAGCCGAAGTCGGCGACGTTCCAACCAAAGAAGTTCTGTTTCCAGTTGGCGAGCAGTTCCGGATAATCTGCGGCTCCCCAGCGGCGTGTGATGGAGTCACCTTCAAAATAAATGTCGATGCGGCCTTTTCCCGCCTTGTCCAGCAGTTGCTCGTGGGCGATGAGCGAGTTGGGGTCGGTTCGAGGGGCGGGCTGGTCTGCTGGCAGCGGCGCGGCTACCGGAGCAGCCGTTGGGGAAAACGCGGCTTTGTGATGCAGGAATTTGTCGGCCCAGTTGATGAAGTATTTCCAATTGGGGCCGTCGGTGTGTCCGCCGTGGTGCTGGCGCCAGGCAAGTTCGCCATCGAGCAGGCCCATTTTGACGGGAGGCATTTTTGCGGTGCGATAGTCGTCGGAAACGCCCAAGTCTTGTGCGCCGAGAAGTTTGAATACGGGACCGGCAGCCACGGCGGCCATGAAGCTGCCCTCCTGGTCGAGCCACCTGGCATCGCCCTTCTCCGGGACGCCGTAGCTGATGAAGGTCAGGCGCGGCGCGCACAAGGCGATGAGTTCGTGCGCGTCGACGGGCAGGTCGCCGGCGTTCTTGCTGCCAAAGGCACCTTCGGCAGCACCATACTTGAGAAAGTTGCCGGCCATCCAGTGGTATTCGCCGGAGCCGGTGAGGTTTTCGACAGCTTCGCCAAAATTGCGGCGATGGAGTTTGGCGCCGCCTTCGCCGGAAGAGCCGACGAGCACAAGAGCAAAGCGCGTGTCGAAGGCCATGGTGACAAGTGCAGCTTTGCCATAACGCGAAACGCCTTCGATGCCGACGTGTTTTGCGTCGATAGCTTTATCGGTTTCCAGATAATCCAGAGCGCGCGAGGCGCCCCAGGCCCAGGCTCGCAGGGCGCCCCAGTCGTCAGACTTGCGGGGCTGGCCCTGGTTGACGAGACCGATGATGCCGCGAGTCAGGCCCGCGCCGTTGTCGGCTTGAATGCTGGCGGGATTGATATAGGCGTAGCCCCAGCCATCGGTGATGAGCTGTTCGGCCGGAGCAGGATCGCTGCCGGGAGAGCCGGGCGCGCCGGGAATGACGAACGGAAGTGGCGCGGCTCCAGCTCGCGCAAAATCGCCGCGGGCAAACATCATCATCACGGAAACGGGGACGGCGGCATCGGCGGGCCGCACCAGGAGCATTTGGATATCGACGTTGATGGGCGGATAGGAAGAATTATCCACGTGGCCGGTGAGCTGCTGCTTGATGACGGGATGAGAAGCAATTACGGTGGTCTCCGAGTTTGTAACGGTCCAAGTTACTTTGGGAACGTTCTTGGGAATTCGGCCAATGACTTCGCGCTCGAAATCTTCCACGATTTCGGGCCGGCGTTGCTTCCACCACATTTCGGCATTGGTGACTTTCTTGCCGTTCTTCAGAGTTAGAGGATCGGGCAGATCCGGGAAGGGATTCGCCTTGGACTCGTCGTAGTTTGCGTGATTGGGCGCGTTTTCGTTCCCACTGGGGCCGGGGCGGAGCGCTTTGATGCCGAGTTGGTCCTGCATGTCCTGGTGGTCTTGCTCGGCGGTCCAATTCATCGGGGGAGGGAAGCCGGTGGAATTCGGCGCTGGAAGCTGGGTGGGTGACGGAGATTGCTGGCCGAAGAGGTCGGTAGCTAGCGGAACAGCCAAAAGAAGAATGATGAACTGCGCGAAAGAGGTCAAAAGCAATAGCGATCGGCGAGTCATTGCGCCAGAGAGAATAAAGGGATTCTTATAAAGCGGCAAGCGGTTCCAGGCGGGCTGTTTGTGGCGAGACAGGAACCAGATCGTGATGGCAATGAACAGGAAAAAGTTCACTGCGAGCGCGACGTGTGAGGCAATCCAGGGGATGGGAACGAGGCAGATTTGCGCGGCAATGTCTTTTGGATTTCGCGAAGGCAGGTGCAGCACGGCGTCGAACAGGATTGCCCGGATGTTTTGCCCGAGGCCTTCCGTTGAGCCGCAGACATTGCGCAGGGCGATGATGACGGTGTCGCAAATCAGGCCGAGCAAGTTGTAGCCGCAATTGCTGTATTCCCACTTAGTGCCGGGGGCGGAAGCGAGTGCGGGCTGGCCAAATTTCTCAGCAAATTCCTGGTGCTCGTAACGGCGAGCGGCCGCGGGCGTCGCTGAAAATTCCGGCGAACCGAAGTCGGGTGGCATGCCGGAGATGTGATGGAGCAATTGCTCGAAGGTCATGCGGCTGCCGGTGTCTTTGCCATACCAAGGCAGATAATCGCTGACCTTGCCCGGAAGCAGGATCTTGCCTTCGGCAGCTTGTTGGAGGACGAGCAGAAACGATCCCCTCGATGCGCTGGGCCTTGTCGGATGGGGGCGGTTGGCCCGCAAGCGGGACGGGCGCGAGCAGAAAAAATCAGGGCCAAGAGGGCCGGGAATTTACCTGGGAATTTAGCGGGCCATGCCGGAGAGGATACGAACGCCGTCGCGTGGAAATGCAAGTTCCCCGGGCTGGAGCGTGGCTGGAGCGGTGTTCAAAGGCACGCGCGGCGTCCAAAATGGCGGAAGACAAATTGGCTCTTGCGGCAGGCCAATCTCTGCTAAAATTGGCGGAAGGTGAGAGACAATGCTGCCACTTCATCTCCAGCCACAAAGCCATGTTCCCCTATACGTTCAGCTTCGCGACCAATTGCGTGCCTTGGTGCACGCCGGTGATTTGCGCCCGGGCGACCGCATTCCGGCGAGCCGCGAGCTGGCCACCATGCTCGGTGTGCATCGCACCACCGTGGCGAACGCGTACGCGGAATTAGAATCGGAAGGGTTGATTCAAGGACACGTGGGTCGGGGCACGTTCATCAAGGGAAACGGCAACGGCTTGAAAATCACGCCGCCTGCTCCGCCGGTGATGAATGGCAACGGCAGCATCCGCTGGGAGTTGCTTTTTGCCGACGAGCGCGGTGAGGAAATTCTGAGCCGTCTGACCGCCGGCGTGCCGGATAACGCTTTGTCTTTCGTGATGGCGTGTCCCGCGGCGGAGTTCTTTCCCATCGATGAGTTGCAGATTTGTGTGAATGCGGTGCTGCGGCGAGAAGGCGCGGAGGTTTTGGCGCTAGGTCCTTCGGACGGCTATCCGCCGTTGAAAGCCGCGCTGCTTGAGCTGCTGCGGCACGATGGCATTGCAGCCAAGGATGAAAACCTGCTCATCACCGATGGCTGCCAGCAATCGTTTGATTTAATCAGCAAAGCGTTCGTGCGCCCGGGGGATTCCGTGATCATGGAAAACCCGACCTACCCTGGCGCCCTGGCGATTTTTCACGGGGCGCGGGCGCGCTGTCTGAGCGTGCCGATGCGCACGCATGCGGAACCGGGGACGCCGTTAGGGCTGGACCTGGAAGCGCTGGAAGCGACGCTTGCGGCAAATCGCGTGAAGCTGATTACCCTGACTCCGGATTTTCACAATCCTACGGGCATTTCCATGCCGCTGGCGTCCCGGCGCAAATTGCTAGAGCTGGCCGGACGTTACCAGGTGCCGGTGGTGGAAGACCACATTTACGCGCGGTTGCATTCGCGCGAGGAACGCATCCCGTCACTAAAACAGCTGGACCGTGCGAATCTAGTGATACACATCGACAGCTTCGCGAAAGTAGCGTTTCCCGGACTGCGTGTGGGCTGGATTGTTGCGCCTCCGCAGGCGATCGAGCGGCTGCGCGTGGTGAAACAGACCACGGATCTGCACACCGACCAATTGGCGCAGGCCACGCTGGCAGACTTTTTGCGGCGCGGACTTTTCAGCAAGCACCTGGCCAAGGTGCGGAGGATCTACACTTCACGGCTGGCGGCGCTGGATGAGGCTTTGCGAAAGCACATGCCAGAAGGCACACGGTGGATGCGGCCGGAAGGCGGGATGTGTTTGTGGCTGGAACTGCCGCCGGGATTCGATGCGACCGAGTTGCTGATTCACGTGAAAGAGCGCGGCGTCCTGTTCGCCCCTGGGCGCTATTTCTACGTTCAAAGTCCGCTCCCTAATACCTTGCGGCTGGCATTTTCCAACTTGGACGAGAAACAAATTGCGCGAGGCGTGGCCACTTTGGCCGAAATGCTGAAAATTGAGATGCGCAAACGGCAGCGTGGCGTGCGGAGAGCGGAACGGAGTCGCGTGGCGTTGGTATGAGGTAAGCAAGGAAGGAGGTAAGGAAAAGAAGCGGCGAGGAGAAGATTGAGCGACATCATCAGGCTGGAGCCGAATCCCACGAACGCGTGCTTTGGCTGCGGCGGAAACAATGCCGGGGGGATGAAGCTGACGTTCGAACAGGACAACGTGAACCGCAGGATCGTGGGACGGTTCGTGCTGGGCGAGCGGTATCAAGGCGGCGGTGGATTCGCGCACGGCGGAATCATCGCGTTGCTGCTGGATGAAGCGATGGGGAAAGTTTGCCGGTTCCGGGAAGTTCGCGCCGTGACCGCGGAATTGAGCGTGGAATACTTGAAGCCCGTGGCCGTGGAAAAAGAGATTGTGGTGGAAGGACGAGAGACAGAGATGAAGGGAAGAAATTTGTTCCTGACCGGGGAGATTCGAAGCGAAAGTGGAGAGGTGCTGGCGCGGGGCAAAGGGCGCTTTGTGGTGATTTCACCGAAATGAACGGATTTGACGGCGCGACTCCGTCGGAAAGCTTGGAAGCGAAGGGAGAAGGAAGATGGATGTGAAGAAACCAAATGGCCATGGCAATGGCAACAAAGGCTCGAACGAATGGCGGGTGAAAGTCGGGCTTGCGGAGATGCTCAAAGGCGGCGTCATCATGGACGTCACGAACGCGGAGCAAGCCAAAATTGCCGAAAACGCCGGAGCCTGCGCGGTGATGGCGCTGGAGCGTGTGCCGTCGGACATCCGCAAAGAAGGCGGCGTGGCGCGGATGGCGTCGATCAAAGTGATCCGCGAAGTCATGAACACGGTGACCATTCCGGTGATGGCCAAAGTGCGCATCGGGCATTTTGCC
>Ga0209471_1000078_pt1 | contig 74638 bp, 56 predicted proteins | sample GraSoiAngelo_128_FD_185885 | JGI IMG/M metagenome (GOLD analysis project Ga0209471, IMG submission 185885) | Grasslands soil microbial communities from the Angelo Coastal Reserve, California, USA - 14_0927_12_20cm (SPAdes) (version 2) | ecosystem: Environmental > Terrestrial > Soil > Grasslands ...
ACAAGGTCCGCGAGGTGGTCGACCGGCTGGGCGAGCGGGGCCGGGAAGCCCTGCGGAAGCACGGTTACGACCTCGGCGAGGGCTTCGTCGACGTCCTTTCCCAGTACCAGACGCTCGAGCACGCGGCTCGGACGGAGCGGCTCCGGGACCTGGACGGCCTGCTGCGAGAGCTGAACGCCGCCGCCTGACATCGTGCCAACCGCACGAATAGGGGCGGCTTTTTACAGTTAATTTAGCGTTCCAATCTGAATGCCGCGGATGTACCATGCAACGAATTCCTTTTCTGGATCGTTATACAGGTCGAGGTTCACGTCAGTGCAAAGGTCGAAGCTGGAGTCAGACAAGGGCAAATGCCTCTGTGGCCGGCGCCTGAAAGACGCCGCCATCTACACCTACCGCTCACGCACAGACCGCTTTCTGTTCCACCGGTGCGAGTGCGGGACCGAGTGGACCGAGCACCTGACCGACATCGACCCCATGGACCCCGTCACCTCGGACGAGGTGCTCGAGGTCCACAAACAGCTGGCCAAATTCGAAGGTTCGATCGCGGAGCTGCTACAGCCTCACTCTCTCTAGCGTCAGTAGCAGTATGTGATCCAGGGTCCGGCGTTCGATAGAGCCTTCATCGAGTATTTGACTCCAGCGGGTATGAACGCCCAGTCGCCGGTGGAAAGCTCCTTTCCGTCGATGCTCACCTTCCCCGACATGACAATCCGAACCTGATCCACGTTGTGGCCATGGCGGGGTAGCTCGGCGCCGGTCTCGCACTGCTGGATGAAGAAAAACGACGTCCCGTTCTTCATATAGAGCGGTAGCTGCCAGGTGTTCCAGCCCTTTGGCATGCCCTTGCGCTCGATGAGGGCATTGCTCCAACCCCGATCCCGCGAGGTGGTGACCTTCGTGCGCGGGAACTTCAGCTTCTTGCCTCTCAGGTGCTCGTCGACCTCGTCCCGGCCGACTTTTCTACGGTTGCCCAGGAACCGATCGTCGGGGTCAAATTTCGGCTGTGCCATCGAGTACCCCTCCCACTGAACACGAACCGGCTGCAGACTGCGGCCCGCTCAGACCTTACTCAAGACGGTCGGCTTGTCAAGGTTCGCGAGGCACAAGACCGTGCGCCACGGCCCACGTCGCAACCTCTGTCCGGGAACGGAAGCCCAGCTTGTTACGTATTCGTTCCACGTGGCCTTCAGCTGTGCGCTCCGCGATGAACAGGCGCTGCGCTATCTGCTTGTTGGTCAAACCGGCCGCCACCATCGCCGCGACCTCTCTTTCGCGCCGGCTCAACGGACCCCCCTCGGTCTCCGGCTCGGCGGCCTGGCCGGTCTCGCCGAGCCCGTACTCGAGCGCCTCGGCGTGGTTCATCGCCTGGCCTTCGTTCCAGATCGCCTCGCTCTTGCGCGGTCCAAGCTTCTTCCGGATGCGCTCGCTCGACTCCTTCAGCTGGCTGACCCGGAGCGGCCAGGTGCTCAGCGAGAATTCGCGCGACAGCCGGTCGACCGCGGCGGTGAGGCGGAGCGCGCGTTCGTCGTCGTTTCGGGCGGCCGCGACAAGCGCGAGTCCGCCGAGCGACCAGATCGTGCCGAAGGGATCGTTGAGGTCGCGTGAGATCGACAGTGATTCGGACCAGCTGGCGGCTGCGCCGTCTATGTCGCCCAGACCGAATTGGGCGTTGGCCAGGCTCTCCACATACCGCTCCAGGGCGGGGCGGTCGCCGCGTGACCTGCTGAAGGCGACGCAGTCGGGAAGGTTTTCGAGCGCCTTGGAGAAGTCGCCCTGCTCGATGGCGAGAAACGCCATCTGGTTTTTGACCTCGACAGCCAGCGCCTGGTCGGAAGACTTCTGCAGGAGGACCAGCGCCTCGTCGTACATGCGGGCCGACATGTCCATCCTTCCACTGGCGTGATAGACGGGCCCTGCCCCGCGCAGGGCGTAGGCGATGAGCGCGGGGTCGCGGAGCTCGCGCGCCAGGGCCAGGCTCTCGTCGACCAGGGCGCGGCTGGTGTCATGGTCGCCCTGCCGGGAGACCAGGCGCGCCGCCAGGTTGAGCGCCCGGGCGCGGGTCGCGTTTCTAGCGGGTGCACGTTCGAGGCGATCCATCAGCAGGCTGCGCGTCCTGGGGTAGTCGGAAAACTCGGCGTCGGCAAGCTCGATCGCGACGGCCAGTCCCGCGTCTTCCGTGTTGTCCCTCGCCCAGGTCACCGCGGCCCAGAAGTTGGCCGACTCGCGCCGCGTCCACTCCCGCGCCGCAAAGAACTCGTAATGGCGGGCCCTGATGGTGCCGGCCTCACCGGACTCATCAAGCCTCTCGAGGCCAAAGTCGTGGTTCGATTCCAGCAAGCGGTAGCGCGTGCTGCCGTCCTCGATCCTGTCCGCCTCGACCATCGACTTCTGGACCAGGCCCGCGAGCAGTCCAAGCGCGTCGTCCCCTTCGCCCGGGTCGAAGCAGACGGCGCGCGCGGCTTCGAATGTAAACCCGCCCTGGAAGACGGCGAGGCGGCGGAAAAGCGCCTTCTCATCGGCGGTCAAGAGGCGATGGCTCCAATCGATCGCGGCCGTCATCGTCTGCTGACGCTCCGGCACGGTCCGCGCACCTGAGGCGAGGATGCGGAAGCGGTCGTTGAGGTTGGCAAGCAGCTCGCTCTCCGACATGAGGTCGAGCCGAGTTGCCGCCATCTCGATTGCCAGCGGCAGCCGGTCGAGCCGATTGCAGATCGCGGCGACCGGCTCGCGGTTTTGCTGAGCAATCTTGAAGCTGGGCGAGACGAGCCTTGCCCTTGCCTCGAACAGGCTGAGCGCGTCGGGGTCGCCGAGCGACGAGACCGGCCATCGCACCTCGCCCGGCACGCCGAGAGGCTCGCGGCTGGTCGTGAGAACTGTGACGTCTGGACAGTGGGCGAGGAGGTGGTGGCAGAAGGCGGCGCATGCGGTGACGATGTGCTCGCAGTTGTCGAGGATGAGGAGCGCTCGGCGCTGCGCCAACCACGACGAGACGACGTGCTGGGGCGCTCCGCGGCCAGGCAGCTCGAGGTTCGCGACCACGGCGGCGGCGACGTCGGTCTCGGCGGCCAGCTCGACCCACCAGATGCCGTCTGGCCACGCTCCGCGGTTCGCCCTGGCGACCTCCGCGGCGAGCCGGGTCTTGCCTGCGCCACCGGTGCCGGTGAGAGTGACCAGGCGGGAGCTGCGGACCAGCGTCTTGAGCGAGCGCAGCTCGGCCTCGCGCCCCACGAAGCTGGTGAGGTGGAGGGGCAGGTTGCTGGGTGGAGATGCCGCCTGGTGGCCACGGCCAGCCACCTTGTCCATTCGCGTATCTTGCCGCAGCCCGGATGCATTTCGAGGACCTGCCTTATGGAGATAAAGGAGAGAGAGGGATTGGGGAATCCCTCTCTCTGTAGTCGCACCCCGGGGATGAAGGGTGCGGGTGTGACCGTCTTAGGGGAGCTCCTGGTGGCCACCCTTCCGAGTCACGAGACCGTCGTTCGATGCCGCCGCCGTGCTGGTGTTGCCGTACTGCGCGATGAAGTACGGGTCGTCCTGCAGGATCCGAGTCCCCCTGGGGGCCTTTGCCTGCGGGATGTAGCTCGGCAGCTCGGCGCCCGCGAGCGCCGGGTTGTCCTGGCGCAGGACGGTACCTGCGGCTGGGTGCACGGCCTGGCTGCCGACAACGGCCGCGCCGCTTCCGTTCACACCCCTGGCCACGTACCCGCCCATCGCCGCAAGACCCATTGCGACGAGGACGAGGACGGCTGCGACGAACAACTTCGGGACCGAAGTCCCACTGAACGATGCCCTGGCTTCCATCTCTGTCTCCTCTCAGTTTTTTGATTTGGCCCGTCGTGCGAGCCGTGATGTGAGAGTAGGAATCAGGGGTGGTCGTTCAAAAGGCGGGAAACACCTGAAACTAAGCGGGGCAGGTACCTGATTTCGGGTACCTGCCCCTTTGGGTTTACGAGGCCGCGGCGTGGACCTCAGCCAGGAGCTGCCGGCCCTGGGCGATGAGGCTTGCCTTCTCGCTTTCGTTGTGCTGTCCCGACCCGGGAGCTGTGCTGTCGAGCAGCGTGATCATCTGGGCGGCCAGCGAATCGCGCCTGGCATTCCAGTCCGCGATCGTCGCGTCTGCGCTGGCATAGGTCTGGTCGCCGGCGCTGTTGCTCAGCATTGCCCTGGTGGCAAACCGGATGCTGTCGAGCGAAAGCTGCCCCACGGGGGCGTTGATCTGCTTGTAGACGGCGGCCAGCTGGTTCGAGCCCTGGCTCGACTCAGCCAGCACTTCCGAGATGGGCCGGCCCTGGTGCGCGTAGTCATCCCGGAGGCCGGTCAACGCCATGAGTGTCGGCCGGATGTCGGAGTGGTCGGTCCAGACGCCACCGGTTGCGCCGAGGTTTCGCACGTCCGGCCCGACGATGCCGAGCCACGTGGTGTTGATCTCGGGCGCGATGTCGCCGTGGTTCCAGTTGAAGGCGGGGTTGATGCTGATGCACGGCGAGCTGCAGCTCGGGGCGCCGGCGAACAGGAAGTAGTCAGGCTTGGCGAACATGGTGAAGGTCGGATTGCGCTTCGGGTCGGCGGTCTGCATGTGCATCAGCTTCATCTCGGCCTGATCGGCCAGGAAGTTGTCGACCCGCTCATTCACGTTCGTGTAGGGGTTGGTCGCGGTGATCGTGCCGGCGGCCCGCTCCAGGCCCCGGGCGTCGCTCGAGGTCTGGTCTGGGTTGCCGTTGATGTACACGGTCGGCGCCGAGTCGCTGTGCACGGTGAAATTCGTGGTGGCGGTGGTCTGCGATCCGACAAGGCCCTTCAGGTTGGCTGATACCTCACCGATCGGGTTGTAGGTGCAGGGCACGTTGACTCCATCGCAGCCGGCCGGGGTCGGAGGGGATGCGATCAGGTGGTCGCCCTCGTCCGAGGTGAAGACAAACACGCTGTTCGAGCGGTTGATTCCGTCTTTGGCAAGCCTCGCGAAGAACGCCGCGAATGCCTGGTCATAGGTCTTCAGCTGCTTGACGTAGTTGGCTTCACCGGGCCCCCACGGGTTGGCGTCGGTGAACGGCAGGTGGGCGGCGTGGGCGTCCGAGATGTAGCCATACGTCACAGGCACGCCGTGCTCCTGCATCTGCGCGACGTAGCCCAGCGTGTTGTTGGCCGGCATCTGGTCGAAGCCGGGGAACGCCGTGATCGCCGAGCCGTTCATCGCGGTGACGCCGCCGATTGCGGGCGCGACGTACTTGTGTCCGAAAAGCGCCTGGTAGCCGGCGTACCCGCCGGGCTCGTCAGGCAGCATGTCAGGTCGAGCGTGACTCGAGCTCGCGCACATGACGTTGCCGTGCGCGCAGTGGATGGCGATGCCGACGAAGTCTCCGGTTGCAGGCTGGCCGGTGCTCGGGTCGCTGGCAGCCGCCTCAGCCGCCTCCGCGGACCCGGCGCCGAAAACGGTCGGAATATCGATGCCGATGTTCTCGAGCTCGATGTTCGCGGTCGAGACTCCGCCGACGTTACATCCCGCGCGCGTGAAGGGCACCCACGGGGCGGGCGCGTTCTTGCCCTGGGCCGTGAGCATGTTGAATGTCGTGTCGGTGCCCGCCGCCGAGGTGGGGTCGAAGAGCGGGGCGGTCCAGTACGCGAAGGACACGCCCAGGCTCGTCTTCTTGGTGGGCAGGTAGTAGCGGAACGAGTTGGAGATGGGCACCCCCATCTGGTCGCCGTAAACGCCGGTGAGGCTGGTCAAGATGTCTGTCGCGGTGTGGGCGATGATCGGCGTGTGCTGGTCGGTGAGCAGCGTGCCGTTGTCTTTCAGAAAGTTCAGCAGCGCCGGCATCTGCTCGAGATCGGATGGAACGTTCGGGTTGTCGCGCGAAAAGTGCGTGTTGTCGAAGACGATGTTGATCACGTGCTGCACGCCGTTGCCAAGCTGGCAGCTCGACGACGCCGCATTCGAGACGCTGGTGGCGGCGCTACTCGCGTGGGCTGGGACTGCCGCAGCCTGCCACCCGACTGAGAGAACCGCGACAACCACGAGCCGGATCAACCGCTTCATGCCGTACCCCCTATCGCTGAACAGCCGCCTGCACCAGAGCACCGACCGTAACCCACCGTGCGTTATGCGTGGGTTAGGGGCGGTTTAGCACTTCGACCTTATGCAGTGTCGGGGCGGCGTGTCAAGACGGCTGTTGGATGGCCGCCTGCATGTCCTTTGCCGCCTTGTCCAGGAGCGCGGCCTCCTCGTCGCTCGGCATCGGTGCGCGGCCGCCGACGACCCTCGCCCAGATCTGGCCGAGGTACGGCTCGAGGGCCTTCTCGATCCTGGGCCAGGCCGGAATCGTCGGGAACGTTCTCCCGGCGCTGATCTGTGATTTGAACGGCGCGAAGTACTGGTTGCTCGCGAATACGCTCGCGCCGGCTGCCGCGACGAGCGCGGGATACATCCCGATCTGCGCGACGTAAGTGGTCTGTCCTTCCTGGCCGGCCAGCCACTTCACCCATTCGTAGGCGGCCGTCTCGTGCCCGCTCGCCTTGAGGATCGAGAGGTTGCTGCCGCCGGCGTAGACGATGTGGCCGGCCGGACCGGGCGGAAACGGCGCGACGCCATAGTTGCCGTGAAGCTGCGCACCGAGCCCGAGTCCGCTGAATGTGACCGCAAATCTGCCGGCCGCGAACATCGACGCCACGGCGGTGTCGCTCTGCTGGATGGTCGCCGCGTCCGAGAAGATGCCTGCGAGGCGCTGATATTCGTCGACCCCGTTCAGCGATGCGGGCTGGTTGATCATCGCCTGCGTCCCGTCGTCGCTGACGAAGGAGCCACCGGCTCCCCACACCCAGGGAGCGAAGTCGCCGACCTGGCTCCCGTCACCCTTCCCGAGTCCGAGCGGCAGAAGGGTGTGTGCGTCATGGATCGCGGTCAAGGTCTGCTGCAGCGCACCCCAGCTCGTGAATGCAGCAGCCGGGTCGATGCCAAGGCGCTGCAGGATGTCGGTTCGGTAGTAAACAGCTTTGGTGTCGATGAACCACGGGATCGCCGTGGTCTTGCCGCTGTGGAAGGCGCCCGATGTGTTCCACGCCGCAGGGACGAACGCATCTTTGCCGCCGAGGCTTTGAACTTCGGCGGCCGAGAACTCATGCAGCGCGCCGGTGGCCTCAAAGGCCCCGACCCACCCCGCATCGACCTGCATGACGTCGGGTCCGCCGCCGCCGCTCAGGGCCGCCAGCATCCTGGCGTACGCGTCGGGGGCGTTGATCATCGTGCCTTTGACTTCGATGTCCGGGTGGGCTGTGTGGAATGCCTTGGCGGCGGCATGGAACTGTTGGTCAGGCTGCGCACCACTCGCGAGGTACCAGAAGTTGAGGGTCGTCGCGGCCGCTGTGGTCGGTGGGGAGGAGCCGGTGCAGGCGACGGCCAGGATCAGACCGGCTGCTGCGGGCGCAAGCCACCTCACCTTGTTTCCTAACGCGAATTCTGCCCGGCCCCTGTGCGGGAGGGCCGGAGGAGCGTCACCAGATGGTGACGGTTATCGGGTCAGTCGCGCGGAGACGCAGGCCACCACGGAGTCGCCCGGTCGGTGTCGGGCAGGCGTGAGTCGGCGCCCCAGCGCAGCGCCATCAACCCGATGCCGAGGCTGACGAATCCCGTGATGAGGGCCGCCAACATGATTTCCATGGATCTAGTGTTCCCAATCTGAATCTCCGGAGCAACATGGATTTGCCTGATAAAATATCGCTGTGCCGGATAATTGGCAGAGCGTCGAGATCAAGCACCTGCGCGCCCTGCGGGCGATCGCCGAGACCGGGACGTTCTGGTCCGCGTCCGAGCAGCTGAACAGCTCGCTTTCGACGGTGAGCGACCACGTGACGGCGCTCGAGGCCCTGGTCGGGCAGCGCCTGATCGAGCGTTCTCGGGGCCGGCGGACTGTCGAGCTGACCGAAGCGGGGAGGCTGCTCCTCGGCCACGCCGACGCGATCGAGTCCAGGCTCGGGGCGGCGGAGGCGGATTTTCGGGCCTACGCCGCCGGGCGGTCGGGCAGCCTGCGCATCGGCATCTATCAAAGTGTCGCGAACAAGGTGCTGCCGGAGGTGATGCGGCGGTTCCGCGAGGGTTGGCCGGACGTCGAGGTCGTGGTGACGGAGGCCGCCCTGGACTCGGACCTGGTCGCCTCGGTGGAGCGGGGCGAGCTCGACCTGTCCTTCGCCATCCAGCCCATCCGCGACGGTCCGTTCGAGGTGCGCGAGCTCATGCGCGATCCCTATGTGTTGGTGACGGCGGCCGGTTCGGCGTTGCCGCGGCGCCGGCCCAGGGTGGCCGACCTGGCCGACCGGCCGATGGTCGGCTTTCAGCGCGGCGAGCACCAGGACCTGGCCGAGGATTTTGTCCGGGCCCGGGGCGTGAAGCCACGCATCGTGTTCCGTTCCAACGACAACGGGACCGTGCAGGCCATGGTCGCGGCAGGGGTTGGCGTCGCGCTGGCGCCGCTGCTCGCGGTCGACGAGACCGACCGGAAGGTGCGGGTCGCGCAGCTCGTGGAGCCGATCCCGCCCCGCGTCCTGGTTGTGGTGTGGCATCGGGACCGCTACCGGCAGCCGGCGGTCGCCGCTTTCGTGGACACTGCCGTGGCGGTCGCTTCGGATATAGAGCGCGCGCACGAGGCGTTCCTGCGCCGGCGCGCGAGCTAGCCCGCCGGCGCGTCCATCGTAAAAACGAGCTCGAGTCCGTCGACCTCATCCTGCTGCGTGCCGACCTGTTGAAATCCGATCGCGCGGACGACCGCGAGCGAAGGCGCGTTGTCAGGCGACACGGTGGCGAATACTTTTTTCTCGCCATGCTCGAACGCCCACTTGACCAGCGCGCCCGCCGCCTCCCTGGCGAAGCCGCGGCCGCGAAACGGTTCGAAGACGGTGTAGCCGATCTCCGCCCGGCCGATCGTCTCGGGCGCCCCATGGAAGCCGCAGTGGCCGACCACCCCCAACGTCTCCGACACCATGAGCCGCGCCATCCACTCCCGCCGGCGCGGCGATTGCCCCATGCGTTGGAGCTGGATCGGCAGGAAGCCCTCGAGCTCGTCGCTATTTGGAAACTCGTCGGGAACGATTCGGCCAAGCACACGCTCCGCCTCCGGGCGGTCCCCTTCGATGAGCCTGCGGATGGCGATGGGGTCGAAAGGAATCAGCTCGAGGTGCGGCGTGCGAATCGAGCTAACCGACATTGGCGGCGGCAGCGTAACGGCCCGCGAGCGTGCTCATGCGAGCCACGAGCTCGGGTGGATCGGTGACGACGAAGTCTGCGTCGAGCATTCCGAGATAGAGGGCGAGCATCTCCACTGAATTGGAACGCGCCAGCACGGCGCAGGTGCTTTCATCGATCGGCTCGATGGCGACGTCGCGGGGCACTCGCTCCGCAATCACATGGGCCGGCGCTTTGACGATCACGCGCGCCTCGTACCGCTGCGGAGCAGAGCGCACGCTGCGCGTGACGTATGCGGCGATGTCCTCAGCGGGGAGCTCGCGTGGCGTGAAGTGTGGGCCGGTCGGTCTTTGCACCTGCATGCGATCGACCCGAAACGTACGCCATGCGAGGCGGTCGCGGTCCCACGCCACGAGATACCAGCGACGGCCGAGGTGGACGAGGCGGTATGGCTCGACGGATCTCGTGCTTTCCGTGCCGTCGTTCTTTTTGTAGTCGATGCGGATCAGCTCGAGGTCGCGGCACGCGCTGGCGATCGTGGCGAGCATGTGCGGATCGACAGTCGGTCCCGTCGATGCGACGGCGACGGTGTAGGCCTGGAGCGCGTTCACGCGCCGGCGCAGTCGAGCGGGGAAGACCTGCTCGAGCTTGACCAGAGCGCGAACCGCCGTCTCTTCGATCCCCGCGATGCCGCCGGCTGTCGAGGAGCGGAGCGCCACCGCCACCGCCACCGCCTCGTCGTCCTCGAGGAGAAGCGGTGGCATGGCCGCCCCTGAGCCGAGGCGATATCCCCCGGCGACGCCGGGCGCCGCCTCCACCGGGTAGCCGAGCTCGCGGAGCCTGGAGACGTCGTTGCGGACAGTCCTGGTGCTCACTTCTAGCCTCTCCGCGAGCTGCGCGCCGCTCCAGTCGCGGCGCGTTTCGAGCAAGGTCAGGAGGCGCAGCAGCCGGGCCGAGGTGTTAAGCATGCTTTCTCAATCCTGCATCGTATTGCGGAACGTTCTCTGCCGCAATGACTCATAGCCTTCTCTCGTCGCAAACGGCTCGAGATGGAGGTAAGAAGATGACCCAGGGATCGTCCAGAAGGCAGGTAGTTCTGGCCACGCTGGGGGTGGCGGTGGGGTTGCTCCTGGCGGCGCTCGACCAGACCGTGGTCGGGGTCGCGATGCCGCGCATCGTCCAGGAGCTGCACGGCCTCAGCTACTACGCGTGGGTGACGACCGCGTATTTGATCACGTCCACGGCGCTGGTGCCGGTCGCCGGAAAGTTGGGCGACATGTTCGGACGGAAGCCGTTCCTGCTGGTCGGGATGGTGGGGTTTGTGGGCGCGTCGGCGCTTTGCGGCCTTTCCCAGAGCATGGTCGAGCTGGTGCTCTTCCGCGCCCTGCAGGGAGTGTTCGGAGGCGTGCTGTTCGCGTCGACCTTCGCGGTGCTGGCCGACGTCTTTCCGCCAACCGAGAGGGCGCGGATGAGCGGCGTCTTCGGCGCTGTGTTCGGCCTGTCGTCGGTCGTCGGACCTTCCCTCGGTGGATACCTGACCGACGGCCCGGGATGGCGCTGGGTGTTCTACGTCAACGTGCCGCTTGGGATCCTCGCGGTGCTCCTGGTCGCGGCGCAGCTGCCGTTCGTCAAGTCAAGCGCGCGGTTGCGCGACATCGACTGGATCGGCACCGGGCTGCTGTTCGCGGGACTCACGCCGCTCCTCATCGCGCTGTCGATGACGCGCGACCACGCGTGGGTGTCGGCGCAGGTTCTTGGACTGCTGGTCGTGGCCGCGGTCTCTCTTTTCGCCTTCTACTTCGTCGAGCGTCGGGCGGAGCACCCGGTTGTTCCATTCCATCTGTTCCGGCTCAACGTCTTCGCGGTGCCTGCTGCAATTTCCTTCTTCAGCGGAGTCGGGATGTTCGGCGCGGTGATCTTCGTCCCTCTCCTTTATCAAGGTGTGCTCGGCGTCAGCGCGACGAACTCGGGCCAGCTGCTGACCCCGATGATGCTGGCGGTCGTTGTGACAAGCACCGCCACGGGCGCGCTCGTCTCCAGGATTTCCGGTTACAAGTGGCTGGGCGCCGGCGCGCTTGCGGTGATGGTGGCCGGCCTGGCCCTGCTCACGCGTGTCGTGGTAGGCTCGAGCCCGATCGAGGTCACGCGCGACATCATCGTCATCGGCGCTGGTCTGGGCGTGACGTTCCCTCTCACCTTCATCGTGATCCAGGCAGGGCTGCCCCACCGGCTGATCGGAGTCGGCACGAGCCAGCTCACGTTCTGGCGGAGTCTCGGTGGCACGATCGGGACCGCGATCCTCGGCTCGATCCTGGTCAACCGGCTGCCGGTCCCACCGAGCCGGATCGGGCTGGCCGGCACGCTGCACGACCTGTTCGTGGTCGCGGCGGTGGTGGCCGGCGTGGCAGTCATCGCGAGCGTGTTCCTGCGCGAGGTGCCGCTGACGCAACAGGCGGAGTCGGTCCCCGAAGCAATCGAAGCAGCGGCGTAGCGTTGCGGATTCCGGGCGGGGTCTACGTGCCCGCCCGGATCCGGCGGCGGGGCGAACCCTAGACCTAGAATTCGAGGTCTATTCCGGGATAGCTCAACGGTAGAGCAGACGGCTGTTAACCGTAAGGTTCAGGGTTCGAATCCCTGTCCCGGAGCCAATTTCTGAACTCCAATCGGCGCCAGGCGCGCCCAACAGGCGACGGGCTGACAACAACCTGACAACAACCTGACAACAACAGGCAGTGTTTGGCGCCTGGGCGCCTCAGACCTAAAGGAAAGTCGGGTTCGGGACAGGTGAGTGCAGAACGCAGGCACCGAATACGAAACGACACTCTGCGATCGAGTATCCGCTGCGAACTGCGTGCCTATTTGTGTGTCAGACATTATGTGTCTCCGTAGCATGGTTAGCCATGGTTGACGATGCCCATCTCGCTCAGCTGGTCATCCATCTGAAGGTTGGAAAGTTCACCGATGAAGAGCGATCAGCCCTCGTCAATGCTTTCCGTGAGAGCGAGCTCGGTGAGGTGCGTGTTGATGAGCAGATCGTCTCCAACCTCGGCATCGGCGGGCCAGGTGGACTCCCAATCAACGTCGACGTCTGGCTGAACGTCGCTGAGGGAGCTGCCGCTGCGCTACTGGCGGTGGTGATTCAATCGGGCGTTGCGGTTCTAGTCAAGGTAATTGGCAAGCGGCTCGTGCGGTTGGTATCGACGATCCGCACGCCCGAGAGCAAAGACGTGACTTACATCGTTGATGGCCCACAAACGATTGATGCTGTCGACGCAATACCCGCCGACTATGAAGTCGCGATCCGCACCGAGTCACGAACCCGCGTGTGGCGCGACGGACGCTGGGAACGCTACGAGTCGACGACCAAGACTGAGCTCGGACATGATTAGGTGAAACCTAATCGGGAATCGACCAAGCCGGTCAACCGTCTCACCGGGGCGGCCACGACCACATCATTGATCCTTCTCGCCCGAAATCTTTGACTGAGAACCTCCCTAGTCTTGTGGTGGGGACCCGCCCCTACCGTCTGCTGCGTCCTGCTGAGCAGAGCCGCCCGGTCGCACGACCCAATGCATGAAGAACTCATTGGTTGTCTCCCAATGCGTTCTCTTTTCGCTGCTGATCGTACCCGGGAGATCTCCAGTCGTCCCCTGCACTACGACGTGCGGCATAGAGGACTGCCGCGGATCGTCAGGCGGTAGCCAGTATTTAGGCGTTGCTTTGACGATTGCCTGCGCTGTCTTGTTAAACCGCGCTCCAACCGTCACGTCAGGCGGGTGTTGATACGTGTTTATCAAGTCCATGCAAGCGCGAGGGTAGCGCCATCTACTTGCAGCGGTCCTACGAACCATGAAGGCCGCGAAATTGATGAAACTAGTCAAGCCAGCGCTGACCTGCCCAGGTGACACTGGAAGTCCCTGGTGAGCAACCTTGTTGCGTACCTCAACGATGGTTGCTGTCACGTCACCGATCGGGCAGGATTGGTCACCTGTATCCCACCGCCCACCAATTCGCGGTTCGATGTACCTGTGGCAGAGCGTCCCGACGCCCATGCGGCCTCCAAACTCGACCTCGATGTCTTGCGAAGACCTCCCTTCATCGGCAAGCAAGACACGAGCCAGTCCGAATACCAACAGCTCGAATGCGGTATTGATCGCGACGATGGCCAAGTCATGTCGGCCTTCAACAGTTGAAAGACGCACCGCAGTGTGGAACCACTCTTTGGACTTGAACACACCGTGGGTATCATCGACCGACGACGCTACAGAGCGAGTCTTTTCGGCGAGCGATCGAGTCGCGAAGGCGTTTCGAGAGCGAATCGGATTATCGTGGGCACGGAAGAAATCGAACCGGATGATCTCTCCGTCGTAGGGCCGCTGATGAAAGAACGCCATGAATTGAGGCAGATTCTCTGCCTGGACGGTTCTTACAGAGGTATCCAGCGTAAGGAACGCGAACGATCGTATCCACACATTCAAAGCGTTGAGACAGCGATTGAGATACGTCGTGGGGTGATGCGGCAGGCCGGCATCTACCTCCGATTGGAGCAATACCTTCGGTGTGATTGCTTCAACAATGGAAGCGATTTGCATCCCTGTCTCTACAGGGATGACATCGAAAGCCGTTCTGAGATCACCTTTGGCTCGGTCATGTAGCAAGTTCCGCATGGTGATTGCCATGGCTGGACTCGGTTCGATCGGCGCTGGAACAGAGGTCTGGATCGCGGCAAGCAACACGAACGGCGGTTCCGGCAAGTTCGCGGCCGCCGATTCGGCCCATTTCTCACGGTGAAGATAAGTGTTGAACTTTGCCCCATCTAGATACGGGAAGTAGAAGGGCAACTCCAGGTAGAAATTGAGCAGCCACCATGGCGCTGGTTCGTCTGGGTCTATGAACCCTTCGGTGAACGTGCGTTCCGAAATTGGACCTGAGGCCGACATGAACTTCCACCGAGTCTACGGTCGATGGCACTCGGAACAAGGCTCACGGACGAGTTGCGCAGATCGGCGCGAATTGGGGCGCAACAATCCGTCCGAGAACCGCCCTCGTCGCCTTGGGCCGTTAACGCTCGCGCTCGTTGAGTAACGATTCCATCCGTGCAGCGGCATCCTTCCGAAGGTCGGGGACAACGTGCGTGTATGTATTCATTGTCAGGGCGATCTGCGAGTGCCCGAGGATCTCCATGACTACCCGCGGTGAAACGCCCTGAGCAAGCAACAGAGTCGCGCATGAGTGGCGAAGATCGTGAAATCGTCGTTGCGGGAGACCGGCTTGCTCCAAGAACCGATGAAACTGATGGGTAACAACGGTTCCATCTAGGGGATAGCCATCAGGACGAGTAAACACCAGCCCCCATTCCTTCCAAGCCGGACCCGCCGCGTCGCGCTCTAGATCCTGTCTGCCGCGATGCTCTGCGAGAACACCCAACACTGTGGACGGCATCACGATGGTTCGTCGGCTTCGCGTGGTCTTAGGTTCGACCAGCTGGAAGACGCCATCAAATCGCTGCAACTGGCGGGCCACCCGCAGATAACCCATCTGCAGATCGATATCCTGCCATCGCAGTCCGAGCGCCTCGCCTTGCCGAAGGCCCATGGTCAGGGCGACTGAGTAAAGCGCTTCGAGGCGATGGCCCTTGGCTGCCGTAAGGAAGCGCCTGGCCTCTTCTGGCGAAAACGGTTGGATTTCAAACGACGCAACTCGCGGACCATCGACGAGGGCAGCAGCGTTGCGCGCGACAAGTCCCCACCGCACAGCCTGGTTGAGCGCCGTGCGCAACGTGCCGCGAATGTACCTGACTGTCTTCGGCGATAAGGCTTGTTTCAGTTTGCGATTGACAAGCGACTGGACATGCAATGGTTCCAACCGCTCAAGGGGAATGGTTCCCAGCACTGGATTGATGTGAAGCCGGACATTCACTTCGTAACCGCGGTACGTCATGGGTCGAATGGATGGTTCAGCAACCTCACTCAACCATTGCTTGAGGAACTCCCCAACCGTTAACCCCCGGGCGTCGGCAAGGCCAGTCGTGTTCGCGGCATGTAGGGCAGCCGTCAGTTTGCGGTGGACTTCCTCTCTTGTGGACCCGTAGAACCACTTTCGCCGACGACCGCCGACACTAATCGCTGCTGCCCAACGCCCATCCTTGCGCTGGACAATCGTTCCTTCGTTGGCGCCCCTGTGTTTCCGCAATCACAACCGCCGCTGGGCGTACACGAACGAACTGGCTTCGGCGGGTTCGGAGTCGTTCGATCGAGAGACGGACTGTGCGACCCATTCCTCTAGGGCTTTTCGTGATACGCGCCGGCACCGGCCTATGCGCACAACGGGGAGCTCCTGACGAGCCATCAGCTCAAAGGCTTTCGTCCGCCCGATTCCTAGTAGGCGCGCAACCTCCCGGCTGTCGATGAGGAGTGCCGTTCCGAGAGATCGCTCTGTACTAGGATCCCCCGGCGGGGAAACCGGATGCGCCGCCGGTTTCCCCGCACCCCTTCCGCGGCGCTCAGGTGAAGCCGGTGCTGAATTGCTTGGCAGACGAGGCGATGTCATGGCCTTGGTCGAAGCCGAGTAATCCTGGCCGTGAGTCGCCGTCGTGCCGATCGCACCAGAGGCTGCGTGAGACGACTCGCGTTGCCGAGGAGCCGGCCGGTCGGAACGAAAGACAACCCCGCACCAGTGAGACTTCGTGCCACGCTGCCGGCCTGAGCGTGGGCAAAGCGCAGCGAGGTGAAGATGACGACCGGGGAGAAGGCAGCGATCAACAGGACCGCGACGCCTGACGCCATCCAGTTTTCGGTTGCGTCGTTGTTGGTGGGCGACACGAGTGCGCTCACGACCAGCCGAAAGCCGACGTAGACCGCGGTGGCGACGACGAACTTGGAGAGGAGGAGGCCGATCAGGAATTCGGAGAGCGTGGTCGCCGCCTTGGCGAGTCGAGGCCAGATCGACATCACGCTGACCAGAGGCACAAATGAGGCAATGGTCAGGATCAGCGCCGAACGCACGACCAGTTCAAGGTGGACCATGACAGTGAGACTGCTCAGCGAGAGCGCGGTGACGATCAGGCCGAAGGTACTGACCTGGGCACCTGTGGTTGCCGCCTGAGACGCCGCATCGCTGCTCGCAACATGGATCAGGAGCGTGTCCGTGAGCTTGTTGAAATCGGGAGACCATGCCGTGGCGAGGAGCGCCGAGTAGGCGGCGACGTACTTCACGAGGCCAAGCCCTGAATAGGCAAAAAAGGTCCCCGCGAGGACACGAGGCACGATGACCAGGCTCGTCCCCAGCGAGCCCCAGGCAATGCGTTCGATCAGTGCTAGCGCGACGATCCCGCCGGTGAGCAACAAGGAGATGGCAAGCATCCGGTCGTAGATCGGGACGATCGCCGCCAGATCCGGTTCCGAGGCCTGACCGAGTGAGGCGAGCAGCCATTTGATGCTTTCGACCGCCATGGCAGTCGACCAGTTGGCGATCGAGATCGCGACTTGGTTGGCGATCTGGTCGGCCTGCGCGCTGTAGCCGTCCATCAGCTGAAGAGGTGGCCGGCGTAGTTCGCCGCCGCCACTCCGATGTAGAGGAGAGCGATCGAGAAGACCGAGACTGCGATTCCGCCTTTGGCCCGCTCCCCCAGCTCACGGTTGGCGGTGAATGACGCCAGGACGAGGCCGATCAGCGAAACCACAAGACCAAGACCAGCAACCAGCGTCAACACAGCTGCCGCGTTGTTAGTCAGGTGGACGAGGCCGTGGTAAAGACTTGGCGGCAGACCTGTGAAGTCGGGCGTCACGGCGATGTCGTTGACGATCCGCATCAGTTGCTCTCTCCTTTGCCGACACGGCCGGCAGTAACGGCTGGACGGAGCTCGACCAGACGTCGCCACTCGGAAACCTGGTCCCAACGCCGCAGTTCGAGTTGAGCCGGCGGCGCGTTGGCATAGAGAAGGACGGCGCAGTGTTGCCGACGGAGCTCATCGACGGTGACGAGCGGGCGGCCCACCCGTTGCTCGCTCGAGCTGGAGCGCCAGCGATCAGAGTGCTCCGCGCGATAGACGCGGGTTTCGTCGCCGATGGAGCGACTGAATTGCTCCAGTGTCTTCAGGTCACCCTGGCCCGGCAGGAGAACGCGAGCGCGACAGTTATTCCAGATGGTCCGCGCGGCCTCAGTGCCGTATCCGGCTTCGAGTTGGGCGAGATCGTGGAAGCAAAGCAAAAGCTGGATGCCCTGGCCTGGACCACTCGAGGCGTAGCCGGCGAGGCGCGGGATCCGGGCGAAGTTGGCCGCCTCGTCGAGCGCCAGCAGCAGTCGCGGCAACAGAACTCCGCCTTGCGCTCGCGCCTTGCTTGTCGCCCGTCGCAGGAGAGACAGAAGTAACGCCGAGAACAAAGGCCGGCAGCGCTCGGCTTCCTCCGCCGGCGCGACGAGGAAGAGCGTCCCGCTTTCAGACAGGAGCTCGTCCAAGTCGAGGGAACTAGCCGACGTCTTGGTGGCTTCTGCGATCCGATCGTCATTCCAGAGCGACAAAGCGGAGCGAGCGGTCGAAGCGATCGAACCAGCCTCACGCTCGGGGGTCAAGGCAAAAGCGATGAGCATGTCCGACGCATTCGCGTCTTCGACGACTTTCGCCAGACCGAGATACTCGGGCACTGCAGTGCGATTGAGGCGCGTGAGCAGCGTTCGCATATCCCCTCCGCGCTCTCGTTCGCACACGGCAAGCCCAGTCAGGAGGCTTGAAGCCGCGAGATACCAGTGCGACGAGTCACCACGTTTGCCTGGAGCGGTGAAGTGATCAGCCAGTTCGGCGGCCGAACCACACGAATCCACGGCGTCGAGCGGGTTCCATGTCGCCGGCTCAAGCCCGAGTCCGCGGATCCATTCGTGTTCGCGATCGAGCGGCGCGAAGACGGCGACCGGGCCACGCAGAGCTCGGATGTGCCCAGTAAGAGCGACCAACTCTTCCTTGGTCGAAGTCGCGACTGCCGCGCCGGACCAGCCGAGCAGCGTTGGCACGACAACCGTAGATGTCTTGCCCGAGCGCTGAACGCCAAAGAGGATGACGTTGTCTTCGGCGGGTGACTGGATCAGACGACCGGCGTGCCAGCCGAGCACGATGCCGTCGCCGTGCAGGCGCTCGGGCGACGCTGATATTCCAAGCTGAGATCGCTCGCGCGTGCGCGCCCAGCGGCTGGTTCCGTGGGTATTGGCAGCGCCGGTGGGAAGGAGCCAAAGCGGTGTCAGCTGTCGAGCCAAGTCCAGCGCGATCTCGATCAGTCCCCGAAGGAGCCCCGCGACGATGCTTGTCACGCCACGAGCTCCCACTGCCGTTGGCGGATCTCTTCTTCAGTTTCCCGCTCGACCTGGCGCCGGTAGAGGCGGGCAGCGGCGCGCAGCCGGAAAAGCGACCTCGACCAGGAGAACGTTCGGACCGGTCGACGCCTCAGCCGGCGGGGATTTGCCAAGAGCAACAGGGCGGAGGCATCCGCCGCAGGACGCAGGTGGGCCGCCGATCGACGCGCGCCACCCGCGTCATTGCCTATTAATGCGGTCCGCTCAGGGACTCGCTCGCCACGCTGGCGCTCGATCTCGAGGGCGACCGCTAGCTTCATCGCAGCAAGACGCTGTTTTGTGATGTCTGCCCGGCGGTAAGCGCCGCTGGCATCGCGGTGCATGCCCGCCACGACAAGGTGGATGTGGTGGTGGCGCGTGTTGCGGTGAATCGCGGCGATCCACCTGAGGTCACCGCCGGTCTCTGCCGCCAATGCAGCAACGGCGCTTCGTGTCAGGCGCTCGAGATCGAGGCCCCGACTTTGCTCGGGGGAAATGACCAGGCGGGAAACGGCTCGCCGCCGATCGAGGATTCGGCCGTCGCGCGAGCGGAACAGCTGAGGCTCGGAACCGGCTATCGACCCCGCGACGAAGTCCACGAAGTCCTTGCGCCCCTTAGTGCCGCGGGCGCCGTGTGAGCCGAAAAGCTCCGCCCGGCTGGCCGCCTTTTCGCGGTAGGCGACGTACTTAACCAGGCCGCCGATCTTCGGCTCGACTCGCGGTTCGGGGTGGAGGTCACGGTGCTGGACGTAGCGCAGAAAGCCACTAACCGCCTGTCCCGCGTGGACGTCCGCTGGCGAGAACTTGACACGGACGATGCACCGCTCGGTCATTGGGCGTCGGCCTCGACAATGCCGATCCGCTCCTGAGCCGCGACTGAAGCTTGAGCAGCCAGCTCCCGCCTCCGGCGGTCGCCCTCGGGGAGTATGGAAGCGACCATCAGGACCGCGTGCTCGGCCGCGAGCAGCGTGGCCACGATAAGCGGAGATTCGGCAGGGCGAGGATCGCGTTCGCTGTCGGAGCCAGCCATGCCCTCGGAGGCGCATTCCCGCAGCGCAGCTGCGAGCGTGACTCCTCGCCTCTCGGCAAAGTCTCGAAGCCGAGACTCGAAGTCCGGAGGAAGGAGGAGATGGAAGCGCCTGGCGGGCCTCATATCTTCCTTACTGTTCAGCGGAGGCTGGGCAAAACCGTCGTCTGGGCGTCCGTTCTTCGAAAACGGACGCTCAGCGGACGTTCGGGCGAATTCGAACTGCCCGCCGAACTCAGGCGGGTACCTGGCTAGAGCTCGCTGAAGCCGCTCAGCGGACGGTCAGCGGACGGCCGGTTGAGAGGCTGCCGACATCAACCGACAGGAGGTGTCGTATGGCAGCGAGTCTTGCGGCCGACACAAGGGAGGCCTTCGCCAGTGCGAGGGCCGGCCTGGCTCAGTTCGAGGTGGACCTCGTCGTGCGCGCCCGGGCGTCGACCAATGACGCATCTGGCGAGCGCGACCGACTGCTCGAGTCAATCGTCGTGGCTTACCGATTTGGCGACAGGCAGCTCTGGGCGGCGGTTCTCCTCGACCTTCTAACCCCAGCCATTCTGGAGCGCCTCCGGCATTTTCGGCCCGAGCCCCCGGCAATCGACCTAGAGGACGTCCGAGCCGAGTTTGTAGTCCAGGTTCTTGAGGCTGCGGCCACGATGCCTCTTCCTCCAGATCTCCGCTTCGTGGAAAGGCGAATGATCCTGCGCGCTGGCCAAGGGGTTCGCCGGTGGCTGCGCAAGGAGCGGCGCTGGCGGGGTAATTGCCAAACCCTCGAATCATTGGCCGAGAAGGAGTCGAAATGAGGCTTAACCACCGTTACGACTTGAGGGATATGCTGGGCGCCGCTGGAGCCACGGTCTCGGGGTCCGGGGGAAGCGGGAGGTCGGAGTTGTTTGGTCGGATAGGGTCGATCAAGACACGGTTGCCAGGCTCTGTACAGCGCCGGCTGCCGTCGGACGTGCCGTCAGGGCTCCTGTTCGTTGCCTACGTTGCGACCGCATTTGTGGCTCTCGGGGGGATAGTGCAGGCGGTCGGTGAGCCAGACGCCGTCCCGGTCATCTTAATCGGCGTGTTCTATGTGGCCGCTGGATTGGCGGGCCTCTGGTTTGGCAGCAACCTATTCGTTGTAGTTCCCGCCACCCTGTTGTGGCTCTTGGCGGGCCAGGCCAGCCTCTTCTCGAGCCGTCCGAGTTATTCCTGGGCGCTTGCATTTGGCGGTTGCAGCGCTGTCGGTCTGTGGGTCGGCATTCGATCCGTGATTAGAGACCGCGTCAACGTCCGGCGCTCAAGTCGCGCCTCGGACGCTGCCACGAACCAACTCGGCTGGGATCTCTACAAGTTGTCCACAGAAGCGCCCCACACGGACGAACGCCTCAGTGGGATGGCGGTCTACCCCGACCTTCGAGTTGGGGAACTCCAGCGTCATTTCGATCAGACCACGTCAGCCGCCATTCAGGGAGGCATGGAGCACGCGTTCCGATTGCAAGGGTGGACTCAAGAGCTTCACAACCTGCCGGGTGGTTGGTTTGACACTGCCTCGCACACGTCACTAGGAGGCGGGGGCGTATCCACCGTCCAGTTGGGGATGACCGGCACTGTCGCCGATGAGTTGACGGGCGAGGCGTTTGTCGCAGTCTTTGAGCAGACGGCCTCCGTTGACACTATTCGAGCGGTAGTTCCGTCCGAACGTCAGGTACGCGTCTATGTTGGTCAGCTGCTGGCCGCTTGGTCTGCTCGACTCGCGGCGAACCCGAAGGCCGACCTCATGACCCGTAGATACGCCGGAGCAATCATGAACGCGGTTTCGAGCGATTCCAGTTATGTCGGCGATCGACTCAACGCAATGCTTCGCCTACCGGCGGCTGAACGGCCGACCGTGACGGTCATCGGCGAGCCACTTGACCACCACGCCATCCTCGTTGGTGCGGTCCGCTTCGGCTCAACGGGACCCCTGTACCAGTTGTTCCCGATAGCTCTAGTGCGGGCAATAGTTGCGCTCATCGAAGGCCGGCCCATGCCGCCTCAGCCACCGTCACCATTGCCGCCGGCTAATTCGACAATCGACGCTGGAAGTGAGCCAGAGGGGGCCGAGCTTCAATCCATCCCGGCAGCGTCGAACGGTCATATTCTCGGCCTGGACATCCGCACCTTGGGTGGTCTGCACATCACCGCTGCCGGTGAAGACCTGACGTCGGCGTTGCTCGACCGCAAAGTGCTCTCTTTCCTGTGGCTCCATCTTCTCGCCCGAACTTTGCGTAATCCCACCGACAGCATCACGCGGTCATCTCTGGCGGACGAGCTCTCGCCAGGCCTTGACAGCTCGGCTCAGCGGTCACGTCTTCGTGGCCGCCTGAGCGAGCTCAGGAACGAATTGCCGGCCGCTCTTGGTCGGCGAGTCAAGGTTGAGCGCGAGCGCATCAGTCTCGACTTGGCGGACTGCACGATCGATGTTCGAGAGCTGGAGGACGTCGGGCGGACGTATGGGAGCTCGAACGGCATCTTGACCTCCGAGCAGCTGGCTCAGCTCGACGCGGTCCTCAAGGGCGTCCAGGGAATTTTCCTGACGGAGTGGGACGAAATTGAACTGCACGTCAACAGCGGACGGAGCGGCGCAGGGGAGGTGGTCAACGACCTCCGAAAGGTCACCGACAGTGCGATCTCTGCGCTCCTTCGAACTCTGGGCGCGGGATACCTGGCGCACGGCAATGCCGAAGGGGCCATCGCTCCTCTAGAGCGCGCTTTGGCAATCACCCCCGACGACGATCGAGCCGCGCGGTCCCTCTCAGCGGCATGTGTCCAAACAGGGCGTCTTTCCAGGGCCGAGGAGCTTCGGAAGGAGTTCAGCCTTGTCTGATAATCCGTGTGCCAAACTGGCACACCTTAGTGGGCTAAACGTACGCCTTCGGCGTAACAAGATAAGCAGCCACGGCTGGCCGCCTCACAGTCGCAGCCAGTTCGTCTTCAACAACGTTCTTGTGGAGAATGCAGCCGAACCCTAGGATAGCTCCCAGTGGAACAGACGATCGCAGCCATCATCGTTCCCCAAGGAAAGATCCTGGACTTCGTTGACCAGACCCTCCGAAACGAGACCCCCGAGGAGTACGTCAGGCAGGAGATCGAGAAGTCGCTCGTCCGGGAATACCTCTATCCGCGCACCGAACTCCGTGTCGAGTTTGCGGTCAAGGTCGGCTCCTCCCGAAAGCGAGTTGACATCGCCATATTTCCGGAAGGGGTCTCCCCGAAGCAGGAGACCATTTGGGCAATCTGCGAATGCAAGGCAGCATCTACCCCTGCAAACCACCGGTCGGATGGTGTTGAGCAGCTAAAGAGCTACCTTGCGGCGTGCGCCAATGCCGAATTTGGCCTGTGGACCAACGGCCAAGAGCGGTTTTGTTACCGAAAAGCAACTATCAATGGGCGAGTGGAATTCACCGAAGTCACCGACCTACCTGTCAAGGGGAAGTCAGCGGAAGACGCTGAACGGCCCACGCTCACCTCCCTCAAAGTCGCTACGTCTGATGCGCTGCTTTTCACCTTCAAGCGGTGTCACAACTTCATCGCCGGCAACCAGGGTTTGCAGAAGCCTGAAGCCTTTTGGGAACTGCTGAAGCTGATTTTCTGCAAGATCACGGATGAGCGGGCTGATCAACTCACCTTCTACGCGACGACGCAGGAACGGAACAGCCTGAACGGCCAGCTAAAGGTAAAGGACCGTATAGGGCGCCTTTTCCAAGAGGTGAAAGCTAAATACCCAACCATCTTCAAGCCAAACGAGGTGGTCGAGCTTGACCCTCGAGTCCTTGCCTACATCGTGTCTCAGCTTCAGCAGTACTCGCTGCTGGACAGTGAGGTCGATGTTAAGGGCAAGGCTTACGAAGAGATCGTCGGGTCAAATCTCAGAGGCGATCGTGGGGAGTTTTTCACGCCGCGCAACATTTGCGCAATGGCGGTGGGAATGCTTGACCCTGGCCCCAAGGATGTCGTTGTTGACCCGGCGTGCGGTACTGGCGGATTCCTCATCGTTGCCATGAATCACGTCCTCGGGAAGATACGGCAGGCCGAACAGCGTCGCTGGCGCGATCCTGAGAAACCGACCGAGCGGGAACAAGTGGAACTCTTCAAGAAGGTCGAGGAGTTTCTCGATAGTTGCCTTGTTGGAATGGACCTTAATCCCAATTTGGTCAAGGCGTGCAAGATGAATATGGTCATGAACAATGACGGATCGGGCGGGTTGTTCCAGGCCAATTCTCTGGAGCGCCCCGTTACGTGGCCCGAGGAACTCAGGAAGCGCGATGTGATCGGCACCGCGAACTACGTATTCACGAACCCGCCCTTTGGCTCTCGCATCCGCATTGAGGACCCTGGGATTCTGGAGCAGTTCGAACTGGCTCATGTTTGGGACTATGACGCCGCGAAGGATCGCTATCAAATGCGCGAGCCGCGAGTACTGGGTAAATCGCAACCGCCTGAAATCCTATTCGTCGAGCGTTGCGTTCAACTTCTGAGACCTGGGGTTGGGGTTATGGCGATCGTCCTTCCTGACTCGATACTCGGTGCACCTGGCCTCGCTCATGTTCGCGAGTGGATTCTTACCAACACGCAGGTGCTGGCGAGTATCGACCTACACCCCGACACTTTTCAGCCGCACAACAGTACCCAGACGAGCCTTCTGATCCTTAAGCGGAAAACGCGTCAGCAGATCGAACTCGAACGTGCCGCGGGCGGGGTCGGCCAATACGACGTCTTTATGGCGGTTGCCAATCACGTTGGTCACGATAAGAGGGGAAACCCGATCTATGTCAGAGATTCGGAGGGCAATGAGGTGGTTAAGGCCGCGCGTGAGCGGATTAAGGAAGTCCACCAGGGAGCGACTATCGTCCGAGAGGTTGAGACTAAGGCTAAGGTTCGCGACGATACCACTGGACTCATCGCCGATGCATTTCGTGAGTGGCTAGGGCATCAGCCGTGAGCCAAGCAGTTGCGCGAATTCCTTTAACACTCTCAATACCTGAGTCAGACTACGTTTCGTTGCCGGTCGCCGCTCTAGCCCGCGGTGAGCGACGACTGGACGGCGAGGCCTACCTCACGGGTGGCTTTGGCATCAGAACCCAGCTTCAAGCGGACTTTGAATGCAAAGACCTCAGTGTTCTTGCCCACGTATGGCAGCCAAACCGTCTAAAAGGCATCCAAGTGTCGCCTGAGCATGGCACGCCATTCCTCACTGCCACTCAAGTGTTCGATCTTCGACCTCGGCCACGCAAGTTCTTAGCCTCCAGCCGCACGCCTTATCTAAAATCGCGCTTCGTCGAGCCGGGCTGGATCTTGGTGACCTGCTCTGGCAGTGTCGGTGATGTCATTTGCTCGTACGCGCCGCATTTCGATCGCGTGATATCGCATGATCTCTTGCGCGTTGCGCCATTCGACCAATCACTGACTGGTTTTCTCTATACCTTTTTGCGTACAAGGTTCGGGAGAACAATGATGCGCTCGACCCGCTATGGCAGCGTAGTCAAGCACCTTGAGCCAGAGCATCTCTTTGACCTCCCCGTCCCAAGGATCCCCACTGTTCTCCAGGAGGCTTTGGCAAATGAAATTGAAACTGTGTTCGCCATGCGGTCGGAGGCTTACAAACTCACGCTGTTAGCTGAGCACCAGTACGCCGAATGTTATGAAGATCCGACTCAAGGGGTTAGTTCCGAGGGCCAGTTTGTTGTGAAGGTACTTGCGGTGCGATCGGGACGCAGGCGCCTTGATGCTTACCACTACAACCCTTCTGCGGCCGTTGCATTGGCCACAATTCGCCGTGGCGCTTTCCGAATGGACCCACTACCGGACGTGACCGCCGGCGTATTCGGCGTACCCCGCTTTAAGCACGTATACGCACACAAGGGCATCCCTTACGTCGATAGCGAGGATTTGTTCAAGATCAACCCTGAGCTCAACAAACTGATCCCGGAAGTGACCAAGGCAGATGCTCAGCGATACTTCGTTCAGCCGCTCTGGCTATTAATGGCGTCTTCGGGGCAACTGTACGGTCTCAACGGCTCAGTAGTGCTTGCAACTGGGCGTGATCGTGGGCGGATCGTATCCAATCACGTGCTTCGCATCGTACCTGGCACCGGCATCCGACCCGGTTACCTCGTGATGGCGCTGGGACACCCCTCGCTTGGTAGGCCTCTCGTCTTGACATTAGCCTTCGGTTCCGAAGTGCCCGAAATCGCCGCGGAGGACCTTAAGACGCTCGAGATACCTCGTCTATCCCAAGAAAGCGAGCAATTGATCGCCGATGCCGTGGAGCGTGCAGCTGCCTTGCGTGCGACTGCGGACGCACAAGAGGACGCAGCCGTCGCGATGCTAGAAGCGTTCTTTGAGTCAAGAATTTCGGGTCATCCTGAGGAACATGCTCTTCGGGTAGCGCAATATCGTGGCGCATACGCGAAACAACCCACAACTGAATTCGAGTCCGCATGGGCAACCTCTGCCGCGTTGAATTTGGGCTCAACAATGGATAGGAGGGATGGGTGAGGCGCGGCGAGGTGTGGTGGGCACGATTCCCAGAGCACGTGGAGCCACTTCATCCTGTACTCCTTCTCTCTTGGGACTCCGGCGAGGATTTTCGCGATCAAGTTACCGTCGCGCAGATCACTTCAACAGTTAGGGGTCTCGATGCTGAAGTGACGCTGGGCCCCGCAGATGGACTGCTAAAGGAGTGTGTCGCTAATTTAGATGGCATCGCTACTATCTACCGAGGTGCGCTTGATACTCGACTCTGCACTCTTAGCGGCAGACGCATGAAGGAGATCGAGGTGGCGATCCACCACGCGCTCGGCATTCCGCTGCCGTGTACGGTCGCGTAATCAGAGGGTCAAAGGATCTAGCGATCATGAGGTGAGTCCCTCGATGGGGGCATTTCGGTCGCGGCGCCTCGCAAGAAAAGTTGAGTGGGAGGCGGCATTCAATGACTACGAGACCCCATCTCATGACTCCAATAGGATGCGCGCTGCGATGGCCTCACTAATAAACGACTCGATCTTCGGCGAAAGGAGTCGAGCCGACTCCGGAGCAGTAAGCACGAGGGCGTCAAGAAAACCGATTAGCGTCCCCTCGCTGTAGCGAAGCGACGCGACTCGATCGACTAGTCCTTGGAAACTGTGATCGCTTGTGTTTAGGGCCCCGAGTGCGCTTCTCGCGTCGCTGAGTAGCGATTCCAGTTTGAGTTGTACATCCATTGAGCCACTATGGCATGGATGACTATTCCTCTAGTTGCCTTTCTGGGTCAGCTCTGCGGTCTAAGAACACCTACTCCTAGGCTATTACTAAGCTGTTGAAGGTACGAGACCGTTCATTCGGATAGCGCGCCACACCGGCTGTGAATACGTCTCACCACGGCCACCGCAGAGCGCCTTCGCCTAACAAAGCCTTCGGTAGGCGTAGATTGAGTGCCTTGAACCCAATCCGCAAGCATATTTATCAGAGCAATGGAAGGCCCGCTTCGGAGCGATTCCTGCTCCGGAATGCTGTCGTCTCTAATTTCGCTGTTGCTTGAGGTGTGTGTTCGTTACGGCTGGTCAGCGTGTGAGGGTCTCCGATCTCAATGCTCGTCAGGAGCTGCTCGACGCGTGGACGAGGGATCTGCCTGACGACCTGACCCAGGTACAGGTTGCGGCTGTCGCGGCTGGAGTGCTGGAAGGTCGCACGAATCTTTTGGTCGTCGCGCCCACTTCGAGTGGAAAAACGCTGGTGGGCGAGATGGCCGCAGCAAGCCTCGCTTTCGAGGGCGACGGCCGCTACTCAATCATGGTGGTCCCCACGAGGGCACTCGCTGAGGAACACTTCAACCGCTTCCGCGACCGCTACCGCGATGTCCTCAACGTGGTGATCTCGACTGGCGATTGGACAGAGTTCGATGAGGACGTGCGCCACGGCCACTTTGATCTGGCGGTGATGACTTACGAGAAGCTGGCGATCCTGCTTGGGCAGGCCGTCGGCATCCTGGACCGGTGCGGCTGTGTGATCATCGATGAGGGCCAGTCTCTTAATGAGTCAGACCGCGGGGTGGGGCTTGAGCTTCTAATAACACAGCTTCTGGTCAATTCTGCCCAGCCACGAATTGTCGTTTTATCCGCGTCCCTCGATGAGCTCAATGGCTTCGATCGTTGGCTTCAGGCCGCTCCTGTAATCGTCAACGAGCGGCCGGTACCTCTGGATCAGGCCGTTTGCTCCCTCGACACCGGGACCGCCCTATATCGGAGCCACGAAGGTGAGGTCGAGAAGATCCAGTTTGGCAAACCTGCGCAGGATTCCGAGGTCATGGCCCTCAACTTGGCTCTGAGCTATATCGCTAATGGCAAACAGGTTCTCATTTTCAGAACTTCGATACCCGGGACTGAGCGTCTCGCCTATCAGCTCGCAGCGCGCCTGCCGGCCGGGACTATCCCCCAGGAGTGGGCGGACCGCATTGCCGGTCTTCAGGAGGCTGACTCTGCAAGAGTCTTAGGCCTCCTTTTTTCCTCTACGGTCGCTCTCCACAATGCTGATCTCGGCTATGAGGAACGCCGGTTGATTGAGGACGCGTTTCGCGCTCGTTACCTGAATGTAATCGTGGCTACAGAAACCCTGGCTATGGGCGTCAACCTGCCGGCCGATATCGTCATTCTCGTTGACACCGATCGCTATCGATGGAGCCGCGGCTGGACAACCACCCCGATTCAAGTAGCTGCTTACCGCAATATGGCTGGTCGAGCAGGACGCCTTGGGCTTGGCACCCGAGGGCTGGCGGTTCTGATCGCCAAGGATGCCGTTCATGGCCGACGACTGTTCGACCGCTACGTCCTCGGAGACGTGGAGCCGATGAACTCGGTCCTTCCGAGTCACCGCATGACCGATATTGCGTACCGTTTATTGGCGGCAGGGATCGCCCGGGATCCCGAGGGCCTGGTCGCCTTCCTCGCTGCCACCTATGCATACCCGAGCTTCTACGAGCGCCATGGCGGAATATCTGCCATCGAACATGCTGTAACTACGGCAGTAGATGAAGCCGTAGAGACCGAACTTCTCGTCGAGCACGACAAGAAGATCCATCCGACTCCTGTTGGTCGTGCCCTCGCGAGGTCTGGTGTTGTATTGGAGACGGCCGTCCTTCTCAAGAGGGCGGTCGATCGCCTTCGCACCGAGGACGTACCGACGGCTGACCTACTCTTCCAGATTTGTCGTTGCGAAGAAAGTGGAAATCGGCCATTCATCCCTCGCAAGGAAGCCGATCCCAGGGGACGCCTACGCATTGACCCGACTGCCACGAAGCCCGAATCCGAGCTCGCGATCGCCATGCATTCCGCGGCAGTCGGCGATGAAACGCTGCAGGCGCTCATCGAAACCAGTTGCGCGTTGGAGTGGATCGAAGGATCCTCAGCGAGATCTCTGGAGAAGCGCTACTACGGTCTATCGGGAGAACGGCTTCGCAACATTGGAGCTAATCTGGCTTGGCTTCTCGAGACCTTGGCAGAAGCCGCGAGGGTTGCGGACGTTCTTTCAGATCGGATCATTACCCTCCGCCGGCTGGCTCTCGCATCTAGATACGGGCTTCCGCATGAACTCGCGCCGCTTGCGAGGTTGCGCACTGGCATCGGGCGGGAGACCCTTTTCGCACTAGGTCAAATCGGCCTCGCAGATCCCGACGCAATTCTTGAAGCAAACGCAGACACCGTAGCTGGACTGTTGGCTCCTGGTGAGCTCAATCGACTACAGCAGGCAATCCGCGACGACACCATTGAGACCCTACGTCGCCGAAAGTCCGGCCACCTTCAGCGCGCCACGAGGTCAGGTTTGTCGCCAGAGCTAATTAATGCGCTGTACTCAGCTGAAGACGATGTGCTCGAAAGAGTCGTTCGAGATGTACTCGAATCGGCCGGCCTTCCTACTACGCAGCTTGAAACACAAGCGTACGGTGAGGAGGATCTTCAGATTTCGACACCGGCAGGAATGGTTGTCGGTTCGGTGACGGCTTCCAAGAGTCCCGATAAGCCAATTGCTTGGCGTAAGGCGCGCGAGGTGACGGGCCAAGGTGCCGGACTGAACGCGGTCAACTTCGTCTGTATCGGTCGTCCACGTTTCGACGGCCTGGCGGAGCGGAGCGCACAAGCTGTCGCACGCGAGCAGCAGGACCGAAGGTTGCTGTTGATCCCTATGCATATTTTCGTCGAGGCGATTAGCAGGGTCGCAGAAGGTCGGATCACGACCAATGCATTAGGAAGCGTGCTGGCTAACGGACGCGGGCTGCTCACGGCGGATGATCTTCCGGGAGAAGAACCGACCGCGCTACCTTAGTTAGTTGCACCTCACGTACAAGGCGACCCGCCGGTCTTGCTGTTGATAAGAGACGACTATCGACAGTGCTACTCGAGCCGGTCGAACGATTCCATCGGGCGGCTGCCTTCTCCAACTTCGCCTCGGTTTCCCATGCGGTGGCCAGTCATCGATTCGGGAGGAATCGCGCGCCGGCGTAATCGACCACTGCTACATCGATCGGCTCTTGGCATTCGCGATGCTCTCCATAGAGGAGCATCTCTTCATCGACCCCGTCCTGGACGATCCGCCGGATGTGCTCGCCGAGCAAGTCCGCCGTTCGAATCTCCGTTCGCATCACCTCACCGTTGAGGTTGGCATAGCGGCCGCGAGTGTAAAAATCGCCGATCGTTTCGACCGATCCCAGCTGCCACTGGTGAGAAAACATGTCGACTCCTTCCCGCCGGAAGGTGATTCGCCATAGCTTTTCTCTCGCGTTAACGACGTACCCGATTCGAACGTCGAAATTGGCCTTTCGATTGCCGAGCCTCGCCGCTGCCTCAGAGATCGGGCGCGCGAAGTCCCATAGTCGACCCCAAAGCGGAGTGACAATTTCTAACGCCGTTTCAAGATCTCGGGTGGTCACGTCGTCCAGCCGATTCATCACCAAGTCGATGAGGGGCGTTTGACCCTGGAACGCTAAGCCGCTTGATCCTACGATCATCGGCAACCTCGGGTGGATTCGGACCTTACGATGCAGAACGACCGGACCCGTCTCGTCGTGCCCGAGACTATCGGCCGCGATGGCAACCACTCCTGGACGCGTAGCCGCGAGCAGTATCGTCATTTGAGATCCAGCACTAAGTCCGCAAGAGGTTCGGGTTGGCCATCATCTAATAGACGTCAGCGGTCGCTAATGACCATACGAGCCAGCTACCGCCAGTGGGCCGGGGAGAGACGACCGCGCTGACAGCGATCGGTTAGAACGTAGGTGAACCAGCGTTCGACAGGGTCTGGCATCCTAAGTCCGATAGCGATGCGTTTGGGGCCTTCAGTGGCCGGGAACAGAGTTATCAACGATGCGCGTTGAGACCCCAGCTGAGCAACTTTTCTTCACGACCGCCATCGTGGAAGCGACAGGATCAGACGGCTCAATGTGGACAGGAACGGGATTCTTGTACGCGGTGAGCACGGATCGTGGAATCGTCCACTTCTTGGTCACGAATAAGCATGTCCTTGCAGATACCACCGAAATAACCCTCCAATTCATTCTTGACCAGGACGGGCAGCCCGCATACGGCCGGGCCGCAACGGCCCGGCTCGCCCCATTCGACGTATCCAGATGGTTTGGGCATCCGAACGACGCTGTCGACGTCGCGGTGATCCCTTTTGGCGAAGCCTTGAACGGAATGGTTGCAGCCGGTTACAGGCCGTTCTTCAGGGCACTGCCAGAAAGCCTTGTGCCGAGCCCGGACGTGATTTCGGGATTCGACGCGATGGAACGAGTCACATTCATCGGATATCCTGCCGGCCTTTTCGACACTGCGAATCTGACTCCGATAGCACGTCAAGGTTTCACAGCAACACCGATCGCGCTCGACTACGAGGGCCTCCCGCAGTTCGTGATCGACGCAGCCGTGTTCCCCGGATCCAGCGGCAGCCCTGTGCTTCTTTACGACCGCGGTATGGTTGTCGACCGCTCGGGAAACGTGACGATCGGTAGCCGACTCTACCTGCTTGGCGTCTTGGCCGCCGTCCACCACGATGAGGTCGAGGCCGAGGTCGGCAAGGCGGCGCACAGGCTCGTGGCGCGGTTTGAGCAGCTCTTGGGGCTCGGGATTGTCTTCAAAACCCGGACGATCGACGAAGCGGTCGATCTAGCGCTGAACAAGTACGGTTTCTCACGGGCGCACTCTCAGCTCGAGCCCGCACCGCAACCCGCACCGCCCGGTGGGACGCCCGCAGACCAGGAAATCGCCAGAGACACTTGATCCCCGGAATCGGCCGGTGGCCCAAACGCATTCCTCCGCCCATCGGGGATTCAGACTGGATGCTTGCGATAAGCGATTGCTATCCGAAGCTTCTCGTGATGCCTCATTGCGCTCGCAGGTAGCGGCACATCTCGTTGACATCGGACCATGTCCACAGCCGCGAGTGCCAGGGACTCGATCCGTGCCCAAAGAAGTTCAAGCTGGAGCCACGAGGGTACAGACAGCTACCGCCCAGCGTGCGTCTGCAGCTTTAGCAGCACTTCACGGTGCAGATGTTGCAGGGTGGCGGGATCGTCGCCACCACCGACCAACGCTTCGAGTCGCGTCTTCAGTTCGGCGTCTTGTAGCTCTCCAGACAGTTTCTCGAGTGGAGCTAGAAGTCTGCGCACAAGGCGGGGAAAGTCGCGAGCCCCAACCCTTCGTCCGTCCCAAGCCTGTATGAATTCTTGACAAAGCTCGTCGATCCTCCTTCGAGAGTCGGTGAGTTCGCCTTTCAGCCGAGACAAGACATCCTGCTGCCACCGGACGTTCTGAAAGATATCGGCGCGTGCGCCATTCCGCAGTTGAAGCATGGTCACGTGAGCGTCGATCCGCTCCAGGTACGAACACAGACAGACGAGACTCTCGGCATCTCTGTTGCTCTCGAGCGACTTGCGTAGGCCCTTCGCGTGGCGCTCGACATCGAATGGGTCCTGCCTGCCGATGGCATCTCGGATCTCGGCGAAGAATCGAGCGTCCGCCCGAAGGTCATTCGCCCAGTCGACCCGCGAAGCTCGGCCGCGCGACCTAGCAAGCGCCCTAAGCACTCTCGATGCGAGGTCCATCACAGTTGGAGCGCTTGTCAGGCTCCAAGTGGCGAGCAGACGGGTGAACACTGATAGGAGCCGCTGCATCGCATAGATGGTCGCGGAAGGATCGGATCCCAAACGTATGCCAAGCCCAAAGCCGTTCAGCGGACTCCCGTTGACTATCTCGTCGAAGAATATTGCCAGCGTTTCGGACTCCTTCCCCGCCACGGCACGCAAACGCACGCCGATCCAGCGATTCTCTCCTGGTTGCACGCGGTCCATGGTTATTGTCCCCGAGTCCCGTACCCGAATCCGATCTCGGCCAGGAATTTCGATTTCGAGCTGCCCGACCCGACGGATGACATCGGGCGAAATCGTGTATCGGATCAGCATGTCGCGCGGGTAAGTCGCCGCGTTGTGGACAATCGCAAACGCGTCGGAAAGACACAAACCTGTCCCACGCGCCGGGGTGGTCGATAGTCCCATGTTTCTCTGCGCCTTGTTGTTGTCGTCAACTATGTCGAGATCGGTGGTCGGCCAGCCTGGTGCTCTGCCATGCAGGCTCGGGGGCACAAAAGGATCAGCTGGAGTCGAAATCTCCACAGCTACGCACAAATGCGTCGATGCGATGGGATTGAGATGCCACGCAAGCGCATTGGTCGTTTTCGGGCCGACTTCTGCGGCCGCGAACAGGAGAGTCGGATCGGGGCCAGATAGGGTCACGTCCGGATCGGCGTCGGACGCGTCCTCATAGTTGCTTCCGGTGCCAAGCTTTGATACAAGGAAGTGAGCATTGACAGTCACAGCAGGCGACCCGGCTGGCGCTGGGGCGCGCCGCCGTACTCGCGCAAATAGCCAGTTATCTCCGATATTGCCCAAGCCGTTGCCGGCATCCTCATTCTCAGGCTGATCGTGGGGGAAGGATCCGGGCAGCGTATCGCGGCGGTTCCAAACATCGGAAGTCACATAGAAGGCCGGCTTAATCGATGGCTCCGATCCGTCGTCGCCACTGGTTGGACTGTCGGTCCAGTCCCGGACGTAGAAGTCATCATTCAGCGCAACCGTTTGATACTGAAAGAAGAACGGGTCAACCGATGTCGAAACAGGCGTGACATTGTCAACCGCGAGTAGAGTGCCAGAGACAAAGTTCGCGTTACGGAGATACGTCACGCCAGCCGGAAAGTTCGCGCTGAGCGGCGCGTTCTGGCCAGAGAACGCGCCGTAGAGGTCCTTGCCGATGGAAATAAGATTCGCGTAGTCACCGATGATCACACTCAAGGCTGCACCGGCGCTCGAATCGATTACGTCTGCGAGTATGGTGTCGGTTGTTACGGTGGCGAAATGGTCAGTTGAACGTACTAGGTGTGTTCGCCAGCGCGCTGTGCCACTCACCGTGGCAAGTTGCTGGTACAAGAGTGCGACTACTCCCTGGGTATTCACAGCGAGGCTAGGGTTGGTGGCGTTGCTAACCGTGAAGAGATCGGGAGTCCAGTTCTGGCCTCCGTTATCGCTGCGCCGGATCCTTAGGGTGTACGGCGACGCGGTCGTGGCAAGGCCATCGCACCATGCCACGTACACCCGCTGTGAGTTGCGGGGATCAACGGCGATCGTGAGGTTAGAGCCAATCCGTTGTGTACCGAGCAGGGTTCCCAGAGCAGCCACGGACACGCCCGTCGCCACCCGGAAGCCCGCGTTGCCATCTCCGGGATCCGTCAGGCTTCGAAATGTCGGAGCGCTGTTTGCCCAGTTGTCGTCGCGGCAGACAACGATATCCGTCACGTTAGGCGACGCGAACGTACGCCACCCAAAGAAGACGGCGTATAGCACCCCCGATCGGTGAATCGCTGTCCGCACGGACGGCCCATCCTGGCTTCCGCCGGTCGGCGGGGGAAGAGCGGCGCTGGCCCGCGTCTCCAATCGAGCTGTATTTGTGAATGCGGCTGTGTTTGCGGCGTCCAAGTCGAAATCGACGGACGCGGTGGCGCCTGTTGGACGCTGCGTCAGGTCGTTGCTGCTGACAAAGACGCGATCCGTATTCCATTGCGTTGCAGCTTCGACCCAGGGTTGATCCTCGGGGGTACGGTCGACCAGAATCGCCATTAGCCCAGGACCCGAATAATTCGCCTTGCGCAGGATGTTGAGCCGCAGGCTGCTATCGCCACGAAGGATACCGGCATAGAGGACACCGGAACTGCCCCCGAACCTAACCGAGATGTCCTTGGTGCCGAACGTGGCATTCCCTCCGGGAATGACCGAATTCTGCGACCAAGTTGAGCCGCCGTCGGACGAGAAGAAATAGGGCCCCGTCGTAACAGGCGAAGCCGTGTCCGGGGTGAAGGACGTCACGACGATCTGCCGTGGATCGGATGGATTGACCGCGATGCTCGGCTCAGAGTCGAAATTTGTTTCTCCGCTCAGACTCTGCGGAATGATGTTGACTACCCGGATCGGCATAAGTCCTCCTAACCCTTAGTAGTCCGCCGCAACAACTCGCGGACATGAGACAGCGCCGAGATCGCCTGGTAGTCGAGCGGATCCAACGCCATCAGCATCTGATCGCGAGTTGTTTTCGCCGGCCTGCGGCGACGATCCGGTTCCTGTTCCTCTGCGTCAGGTTCGGATAACGGCCCCAGCAGCCATACGCCGAGCTGGCCAGGGTGGCTCTTGGGAACTGGGCCCCACTCGCGGTCGCCGCCGACCGGGTAGAAGATGTGGAGGTCTCTTGGAGGGGAACCCTTTTCAACGCTTGCGACCCACAACTCGGCCTCCCACCACTCAACACCCTCATCAGTTCCGGGCAGATCTTTCCTTTCAGTCCTGAACGTTGTTATCACCTGCCCCGAAACGACCAACACCGCTCGGCGGAGCCGGGTCTCCAGCTCTTCGTGCTGCGCTTCCAATCGAGCATCGATAACGAGTTGGCGCAATTCGGCCGCCCTCATCCCCGTTCGTCCGATCTCGGTCACGCCGATGTTGCTGCCGTAAATCCAGCTGGTTGCGAAGAACGTCATCTGGTCGGCCACCTTCACGCCTCGCGAAGACGAAAGGAAAACAGTGATTGTTTTTCCCTTTAGGTCGCCGAGGCTCGGTGGCGCGACAACAACTTCAGTGACGCGCACGGTCGCCATTCGGTCGTCTGGTTCGACCCCCTCGAGGTTGTGTTTTCCAACGGCTCTTACGCTGCCGCGAAACACAAATGAGGCACGGCGCGCCAGATCAATTACTGCCGTGGCCGAGAGTCTTCTTGCTTTCACCGGCGATCTCCGAGGGAACCGGGTGCGGTGAGTGGAGGCAATTCAAAAATATGCTCGCGTCCACAACTTGTCAAGTAGCAGTGTTAGTGCTTGACGCGACGCTTTACGCGCATGGTTAGGGCTGGGGCTGGTCCTACTCCACGGTCGTGCTCGCAGTTGCAGATGTGGTCTCCCTTATGGTAATTGCGCGCGTCTCTACTGTTACAAACTAGGCCTGAAGGGCTACCTGAACGAAGGACTACTTGAGTGCTGTGTCTATCTGAACAATGACTCCGAACTACAATGCCCCCGAGCCTTGCCTCGCTCGACCACATTGTCGGTCGGGTTGGTCAGTTGCTAAGGAGAGAACGATGCGATCCAACGAAGTTCGGCGAGCTCTTTGGGCACTGCACTACCTTGAGGATGTACTTTGGGACAGGGCCGACGATGTTCCGCCCGATGCCATCTCCGAGGACGTAACCGGAGGCAATGTGGCTGACGGCACGATAGACACTACCTGCGGGAAGTCAGCTGGATCGTGGAAGGCGAAGCCGGGTAAGACTGAATCTGTGCGAGTAACGGTAACCGCCGACAAGGACAACAAGTGTCACATCGTCGCAATTCTTCAGGGGGCCAATGGATTGACGATTGCGCCTGCTGATGCGGCCCCGGGTAGTACCGAATCGGTGGCTGCAGATAAGGTCGCGGCGGTTGTCTTTTCTTGTGAGGGAACCGAGACGAACGACAAGTGCAAAGGGACTTGGTCAGTGACCTAGCCTCGGCCCAATTCCCTCGCTGTATCGGGCTCGCTCCAGCTCATACCCAACTGTAAGTTCTCGCCAATTGGTAACCGGTGGCATGATAGAGCGCGCGCATGGCTGCTGCCGGCCCAGTTGCGTCAGTTGAGCGACCTCTTTCGCGAGGTCAACAACTATTACTAGTCCTCCTCACCGTTGCACTTGCAGCGGTGGTCGTGGCGGTGGCAGTCGGACCGCAGGCATGCTTGGGTTGGTTCGCCCAACGCGGGATGGATATCGGAAACCTAAGCGCCACCCGCATAACGCTTCTTCAGACAGCTTTGGCAATCATTGGGGGCCTCTGGGCGCTCTATCTCTACCAGACAAGCCGCACTGGTCAGACGACCGTATCGACAGTGCCGAACTGCTGGCTTGCGCAGAGTCTTGTCGATGACTTCTGGGTCTTCGTCGTGAGGACCAAGGTGACGAACGTCTCCAAAGTACTGTGTCGGAGCGTACGGGCAAAGATCACTGTTATGGACGCGACAATTCGTGACCCCAACACTGGGCAATTCGCCCTTCCTGCCTTTGCAGAGCAGGACTTATGGGCTGTACTGAACCCGCCCTCTGAGGACTTGGATCCAGAGTTCGAGCTCGAGCCAGGTGAGGTGGTTACCTCCGAAGCCGCCTTCCTTCTTTCGCGGCGTTCGCTCTTGGCTGTACGCGTAGCGATTGATGGTAAGCAAGGCCCCTTCCGGCGAGAGTTTGAATGGAATACCTTGTTCTTCGTGGATACCGCGGCTCTCACCCCGCAAGCCCATGGCTTACCCCAGCCCGGGTAAGGAAACGAATGGCGACCCGTGCCGCGCCGCAGTCATAGAATGTATTTTGAGAGTTATCGCCTGGAGAAAAGCATGCCACCCCCACCGACTTACGAACACCACGACGATGTCCAATCCGACGAGATGGAGGAAGTCTGGAAGAAACTCGGAAAGCAGCCTCCGGGACCATTTCAGACCATAAAAGAGTCACGCGAAGCAAGGAAGAAGTCCAACTCAGGGAAGAAGCGGTAGAGGAAGACAGGCTTTTTTCTGCAGGCGTTGGGTATCTACCGCCGCGGCTCTGAGGCGGAACTTCGGAGCGGACTTGGGCTAGCTCTTCCGGCTGATCGGCTTCGCGCGGCGCAGAGGCTTTGAGTGCATGCCAATCTGGGTCATGGTGCTTCGACAGAGTCGCGCTTCTCCCATTATGTGTCGGCGGCGACGGTCTGGAATGGCGAAGCTATCGATACCCGAGTGCGATCACTAGGCAGCCTAGACTCCGGATTGTCAAGTAAGACTCCTCTGAACGCTTGACGCCGCTGGCCCTAGGTTCATAATCGACTCGCGCCCCGGGCGCCGAGGGCAGGTTGGTGTTTTGATGGCGATGGCTGGTGGAGTGCGTGCGCCGCTGCGGACGTGGGCCGCGATGGCGTGCTGTCTGGTGGCATGCAGCTCCGGCGCTTACGTTGTCGCGAGCCCCTCGCCAACATCGAGCGAGTCCGCCGCGCCTACGCCGAGCGTGATCGCGCAGCCGCTTTCCCAGGGCACCAGCACGCTGCGCGGCACGTTCATGTTCGATTTCGAGAAGGGTGCCGAGTCCGCCCCCGGATCTGCCGATGTCTGGTGGGAGCAGGTGGACAGCGTCCGTCGATATCTATCCGCGCAGAATGGGACCCTTCTGGCCAGGATGGGTTTCGCCGACTGGGGGGCGGCCTCGGCCGAGCTTCTTGCGAGGCAGAAATTCTCACCCCAGCCCCTTGACGGCAGCAACAGCTCCAACAACTCGTTGACTCACGGCACGGTCGTTGCTTTCAAGACCAGGCATGGTCACCTGGGCAAATTCCGGGTTGATACATACGGCTACAACCTGGGCATTACTTGGGTGACGTATGGCTGACGTTCCGCCGACCCCAGAGCCAACCCCTCAGCCAGTCGGCCGTAAGTCGCTGATCAGGAGGGTGTTAAACAAGGTTGGATACGTACTGGGCAGGATGGCTGACCTCGCGAGCTGGTTGGCCAGTCTCGTGTCGAACGGTAAAGCAGTGTTACAGGTGGCCACATCATTTCTATTGCTATTTGGCGGGGGAGGATATCTGTTCGGATTCCACGTACCGCAACTGCCCGCCGCGATCCAGAGTCTCTTGCCGCCGCGGCCGGCGACAATGCCCGCTCAAGGCGTGGTGATCGTATCGAGCGACGACCTAATGGCCAACTCGTACAACACACTGCTCAATGACTTGACGCTCAATATCCGGGTGAACCGCCTCGACACGAGCCAGATCGATGCGCTGCCCGACTACAAACCTGGCTTGGTGATCATCGGCTCATCCAATCCTCAAACTGACAACTTGAACCTCAGTCCAGCCGTGATGCGATTTCTAAGCGGCAACGTCAAGGTGCTTGGTGTCGGGGTGCAGGGGGCGTTCATCCTGAACCAGATCGCCCCGGGCTCTCCACTAACGTCGCGCAACTCGGTGGGCCTAAACAACAGCGAGGTGATCCTTGGGCATGGACTGTCCAGCCGCATGCTGGCCCGATTGCCGGCGGGCGGTAGCTTTCATCTCTACAGTCACGACGACACCGAGCCAGGCGTTGCCATCTACGACGGCGGTTCACTCGAGAACCAGGGGGCACGCGGAATCGCCCGGGTGTGGGACGCCGCGGCGGACGAATGCAGCGCCCACTACTGGGCAGTTGCAACCCAAGGCAACAATGCCTTGTGGGGCTATACCCTCAACGCAAATGAACTCACGCCGGAGGGCTCGCAGCTGTTCGTGAACACCGTCGAGGACATGTTGGAGACCCCGTTCGCCAGTCAGGAATCGCAGCAGCAGCAGTACTTTCCCCCGGGGCCGCACAACAACCGGTCGGTCGGCTGCCACTACCCGAGCAACACGTACCGAATTAGGGTTGGCGGTACCGGCACGATGCACATCGGGGTCCAGTCAAAGTCCAACGCCCTACAAGTCAAGATCTTTGGTCCACTCAACACGGACACGGTGGTCAAGCCAGCGGGCCGGGATATTCAGATCCCTGTCTCGCAGCAATCGCTGGACAAGGGACGTGAATGGACAGTGACAGTCATCTATACCGGGGCCATGACAGTCGGTACGACGATCTACTACGACCTGACGCTGGACTATCAGTCGAGCAGTCCCCTGAGCGTGCACGAGGCTCTATGGGTCATCGGGATGATAGTGGCGGGGGCGCTGGCGGGCATCATAGCCCTGGCGTGGTTATTTCTTCGCCACGTATGGCCGAGGTTACCTCGCCATCAAGCGGCCGCACATTGAGCGCGGACGCTTGATGGAAACAAGGCCCCCCGCTCGATTCGAGTCCATTCCGGAACAATCCAAGCTCTGTTATTGAGTAGGTTGGTGGAATTCTTCGATGAGTTCCCGATAAGCCTCGGCTGCCACAGTCGGTCGACGTGCGAGGCTGACATCGGCGTCGAGATCAACACGGTAGAGACCGAAGTCTGAGCTTGGTCCGAACGAAAGACCCCACTCCCGATTCGATGTCACGCTCCAGCAAACGTATGCAGCGACATGCACGCCGTTCGCGATCGCGCGCCGGACTTCGCCCAGGTGGCGCCTGAGGTACAAAGCTCGACCGACGCCATCGGCTTGCTCGACGCATCCGTTCTCGACGATCAGGATCGGGAGGCGCGGAAAGAGCCTTTGGTGATATCTCAGCAGACCATATAGGACACCCGGCCATACCGGCGCCCGGTCGAAGCGACCCGCAGCCGCATCGATGAGCCTGCCAATACCCGCGAGATTGAAGGTCCTTATGCCCCAGTAGTAGTCGAAACCGACGAAATCCTGCTGGCCCCGGCACGGAACCGGGCACAAGAACTCCGGTAAGCGCCCGGCCATGCCCAGGTGCCACCAATTGCCATAGAGTCCGGTCGACAGTACGGTGGCGCCCCGCAACAGGCCATTCAAGAACGTGGCCCGGCCAATCAATACACGCGGCCTTCGGGCGATTCGCCGGCCATGTCTTTGCAATTGCTCGGGCGAGCGAACTCGGGTCATGATCCAGTCGACAAGTCGCTGTAGCCATACCGGCAAGCCGAGCAAGAAAGGGTTCGCCCCAACCTGAGCTTGTGGATTGCATGAGCGAATCGCATCGCGAGCGCGCATATGCGCGACAAAGAGATTATTGATGAGATTCGTGACTGCTTCGATCTGCCCGTCTAAGTCGACTGTATCCGGCAGTCCAGGTGGCATCATGTAGTCGGCCTGCCACCAAGGTTTGATGTATCCATAAACGAGTTGGCTGGGTTCGTTGAAGGTGATCCACCAGCGGACTCGATCGCCGATACCATTGGCGACATACGCGGCATATTGTTCGAACCAGTCGGGGAAGTCGGATGAGGTCATGCCGCCCCGTCTCTCTACGTGGATTGGCCACGTGAAGTGGTGGAGGGTGAGAATCGGGTCCATTCCGTTGCTGACTATCTCGTCGACCAACTTCCCATAGTGGTCGAGTGCATCTGGGTCGAAACGGCCGGGCTCAGGCTCAACGCGCGACCACGCAACTGAGAAGCGGAAGAGTTTGCAGCCAAGACCTGCGGCGAGCCGGATATCCTCCGAGTACCGCGTCCAGAAGTCGGTCGCGCGGCCACGCGCGGTCTGCATCCGATCGCGCTCCCATACATCCCTAATGTCGGGGCGCCGTTCGTCGAACGCCTCGCATTGATGATCGGCAGTCGCGACGCCGAACTGGATGATCGCGCGCCTCCTATCAGACGGCACCATATTGATGCCAGCGTATCGGCTGGGAGATTTCTGGTCAGTCTAGACGCCGTAAAGTGCATGTCAAGGAGATCCGCTTTACGCGCGTCCCAGCAGCGCGCATAATCGGCACGCATTGAACCAGGCGACCCGGCTGGTGCGCGATCAGGCGGACTTAGGCCTTGAGCCGATCGCCGCCCTCGGCGAGGTAGAGCCCGCCCGCGACGAAGCGTCGATTCGTGAGATCTTGGCCAGGCTCTCGACGTTCAAGACAGTGAGCAGTCCGGTCCTCGTCGTACTCGTCAGCGTGTTGCCATGGGGAATTCTCGGACTGCTGCTATTTCTCGTGCTCATCGCGCAAGTGCGTGAGCCGATGGTAGTCACTGGTTTGGTTGCTGCTGCACTCGCCGCAATGCTCTTCCGCACTCTCCTTGGTCAATTGCCAGCTGTCTTGATGCGCCTATACACGCAGCGGATCCTGCTGGTACGCCGGGCGGAACGGTCGCGTGGGGTGGGTTCATCGGCGGTCGATGCGACCTCCGGCATGCGAGCAGACGACTACATTCGATACATCGACCGCTTCGAGACCTTGCTCAACAGTCATCTCGGCTGGCTGAGCGGAGCAGTACTCGGTGCAGCCATCTACGTCTCGTTTCCGATTCGGCTCTTCTCGCCCGGCTGGACGAGACACGTTCTCGATTGGGTACAGCTCGTCGGCTGGCCTTACCTCGTATTTGCGGGCCTCCAGATTGCCTTTGCTGTCATCCTGGGATTGCTGGTCTGGCGGATGGTGGTGATCGCTTATCGCGTGTCTAGGATTGGCCAAGAGTTCGAGCTCAACATTCAACCCCAGCACCCAGACCGGAGCGGTGGCTTGAAAGTGCTCGGCGACGTTTGCCTTGTCAACGCGAGCATCCTCCTGGTTCCGGCGGTGTATCTAAGCGCTTGGCTTACCGCGATACCCGCGTTCGGACCTGGAAACCATTACTTTGTCTATGTCGCGTATTACTACTGGCTCTTGGTTCTGGTGTTCACACTCGCAACTGTCGCGTTCGTTTATCCCTTGCTCGGGGTCCATGAGGCCATGGTCCGCGAGCGGACGCAGCTTCGCATGCGTCTGGATGTCTTAACCAGCAGGATAGATGTTGTGAACCGTCTTCTCCTGAGTGAGACCGATACCGCGCGCCTGCAACAACTTACGGACGAGCGCGCCCTCCTTGAAGGGGTTTATTCGCAAAACATATCCATTCCCGTATGGCCGTTCGACGCCTCGGTCGTCCGCAGGTTCAGCGTGGCGCAAGTTGTGCCGCTCCTCAGCTTGACTGGCCTAGGCCCGATGCTCGCGGGATATCTCCAGAAGACTCTTAAATAGAGGAGCGTCCCGGCCCACAGCTCCGGCAACCCAGACGCAAACGTCAGTTTGTTTCTACCAGGGTCCGTACTCGAGCACTCTTCGTCCGTAAACGTCCCAGAGGTTGCCCATAAAGAAAGTTCCGAAGTGACTGAGTACAGCAACCCGGTCCTTCTCTGTCGGCGCCTGCGCCTTAAACGTAGTGAGTTGGCGCAAGAAGTCCAGCAAGTGCAAGCGAAGAATGCCGGTCGCCTCGACAGTCGCGCTAGCCTCCTGATCGGCGCCGACATGACCCCGGAACACGTTGGTGAACAGAGTCGTGGTGTCGTGCCAGAGGTCCGAGTGGGCGCTTCGATGCACCGTCTTCATGCCGCTGAGCGTTAGCGGGTTTCCGTCCTTATCTGCAAAGAAGAGCCTGTAGAGCATTAGCTTGTCAATCGGATTGGGCGCGTTGCCCGGGGCATCGGGTTGGTCTTGAAAGAGATTGAACCATCCCTGCTCCACAGATAACTTCTGCCCGAAGCGCCTAGAGGACACCCAACCCTCCGCTCGCGCCCATTTGCCCTCCGTGGTTACAAACTCGTACACACCATCCACGGTGATGGTCAGGTGGAACATCAAGTCCTCGTGGTCGGTCTGGCCAGCATTGAAGCCCTGTTCGAAATTCGGCCCGTTTCCCACGAAGCCCTTCATCTCTTCTGTGAACCACAGCTTGGTCGTATCAGGAAGGCCGCCCGGGGGCAGGGCGGTGAAGGCAAGGTTGTTGTTGCGGCACCATTCTCTGGCTGACCCAACGCCCATCTCAACTGCCTCGCGGAAGCGATCCTGACTGACGTTGATGAGGTATTGGAGTGGCACCTCACCCCTGATCTCTCGGACCGTGATATGGCGGCCGAATTCGCCGGGATTGCCCGCGGCGAGGTTTTGGTTGTTGGTCTCTATCCGTTTGAGCACCGCGTTGTAACGCCCGTTCGCAGCAGCTTCGATGATCTGGAAATAAGTGGCCACGAAGCCTGGCTCCCAGTCGCCCAAGAAGCTTACGGACCAGATCACCCAGAGTTCGTCCGCACCTCGCCGGATTGCTTCCTCTAGATTGGCGTCCGTGGAGTAGACGGCGTCGATGTAGTGCTTGCCGTTAATCAGTACCGGGGGAAACCACATCGGAAGCGCGAAGCACGCAGTGAATAGCTCAGGAGTGAGTTGGGCCGGTTCGATCACCTCAAGCTGGTGATCCGTGAAGTTGTAGACGTTGAATGTGGCATTCAGTGTGGTGGTCCTGATCTTCTCGAAGTCGAGGCCCCACTTGGGGAAGACGTTCTTCTCGAAGTTGCCGGCGGTGAAGAGCGACTCCCCGTAAATCAGCTTCGGCAGCTCTCCCCAGTTGATGCCGACGGCCGCGATGGGATCGATATTTCGCCAGTTGTCGGCGATCTGCTTGCCGCTCATGCCCTGGCAAACCATGGCCAACTGAAAAACCCCTCCCGACGCACCGTCGAAGACGTCGAACTTGAGCCCAGCTTCATCGAGCCAAACCTGCAGGACACCAGCCTGCCATGCAACCTTCATTCCTCCGCCAGCGAGGATCAGCGCCCGCTTGGGATTGTTGTGGTCACCCATATCGCAAGGCCTCCTGCGTGTTCAGTCCGCACCCTCCCCCGGGGCGATGATGTTGCGCGCAAACCGGTTGGCAAGGGCTGCAATAGTCAAGGACGGATTGGCTCCGACAGCGCCCGGCATGACAGAACCGTCGGCGACGTAGAGTCCGGAGCAGTTGAACACCTCGCCATAGGAGTTGACGACACCTGTCGAGGAGTCGGTGCCCATCGGACAGCCTCCTAACCCATGCACGGTTATCAGCTTGCGGAGATACCACAGCGGGTAGACAGTGAAGTCTGCCTCGAGGTTGGTCGCGATCTTGGTCATAGTGTCCCTGACGCTGCTGAAGTAAGCCATGGCAGATTGGTCGGACCACTTCAGAGCCAACCATTTCTTATTAAGGCGCATAACCCCGTCGGGTATGTCCCGTCCCATGCCGAGCATGATCATGGTGCCCGCAGAATCGGTCTTTCCCAGTAGGCGCCCGAGCTCGCCACTCAGGTCACTCCGTGGATCCCGGGTTATCGCGCGCTGGATTGCCCTGGCGACGAACCTGACAAACCGTTTCGTTTGACCAGGGGTGTCGATCGCTTCGAGTGCCCAGCCTCCGAACAACGGGTAGCCGCCCTCTTCGACGTAGAAACCGCGGCCGGTTGCTCCGGCGGTCTGAGCGCCTGCCGAACCACCGTCCAGCGCGTCAGCGACTCGAACGGCGCTTGTGATCACCGGGCCGAGCATCGGATTCAGATCCCGGCCTGTGCGCTGGTTGCGAACGAAGCCAAGCAGGTCACCGTTGCTCGAGAATCGCTTGCCCAGCATCGAGCTCAGGCCAGCGAAGGCGTGCTTATTCTTCAGGAGTAGGTAGGTCGAGCCAAAGACGCCGGCCGAGAGGATCAGCTTCTTGCAGCCAATCTTTACCAGAGGCAGCCTCTGGGTATCAGTTTTGACATGCTCGTGTTCCGCTTCATGACCTACGTAGTAGACGTCGAAGCCTCCCCCCTTGCGGGAGGTAAAGGAGCGAACCTCGCACCGAGTGCGGACATCTGCACCGGCCCGCGCCGCGCGGGTGATGAAGTTGTAATCGAGGCTGTTCTTCGAGCCTGAGTTGCAACCCACATCGCACTCGGCAACCAAGGAACATGTGTACCGAGCCTTGCCGTGATAGTTCTCGGGCACGTGGCCCGCCGCGTCGACCACCAACTCGCCCGGGACCGGGGCATGGCCAGGGTTGCCGAAGGTGATAGCCAGGGGCGGGAGTTGCCAAGCCAGACCGGCTTGAGTCGCCGCCGCGTTGAAGGCAACGGTCTTCGGCGTCGATGCATATGGCTCGCTCTGAAAGGGATACGGCGTGGGCATCAGCACGCTCTCGACCTCGTCGTAGTCCGGATCAAGGTCTTGTCGCGTAACCGGCCAGTATTCGACTCCGCCTTGGCGTAGGTCTTCTCGGACGAACCACTTCTCATCCTTGCGCAACAAGACGTTGGCGTAGATCAACGAGCCGCCGCCCAACCCTGCGGAGACAACAGACTCGATTCCATCGAAAGCCCACACCTGGAAGAGGCCGTGCCCCCCATTGCTTGGATCCCAGAAGTTACGTGACATATCGCGTGGCGTCCTGGGGAAGGAGCCAGGGGGATAGGCCTTGCCACGCTCGAGCAAACATGTGGCCATCCCAGCCTCGGCGAGGCGGCACGCCATTACCGAGCCTCCGAAGCCTGAGCCAACCACAACCGCATCGAAATCGCTAGATTCGCTCATAGACTCCTCTTTTGCCCGCAGCTGGGGTGGTGAGCCGAGACACGGCCCAGATCCAACCCGCTTTCCGGCCACGGCAACGCCGACAGGTTCTCACCCCAATGCTGCCTCTCAAACGACCGCTTCCGCGATGCGCTCGGCGACGGCTGCAATAGTCATGGAGGGGTGGAAGCCAATCGAGGCAGGAATTACCGAGCCATCGGCGACGAACAGCCCGGGATAGTTGTGCACCTCGCCGGTCAGGGACACAACGCCACCGTCGGGTGACTCCGATAGATTGCAGCCACCAAGGGGATGGACCGTCGTTATGCGCCGAAAAGCTGTCCACGTCCCAATCGGAGCGAATGTTCCGCCGTACTGCACCGCGACGTCACGCATCGCCGCCTCCATCCGCTGGATTAATCCCAGGTTCTCTTTCGCATAGTTCCAGACGACGTCCAGCCGGTCATCTCGAAGCACCGCCAGTCCTCCGGCGTTGTCCCTTCCGATTGCGAACAGGTTGGTCATTCGGCGTGGGTTCCCGGCGCCGGGGCCTTTCAACCGCAGCGGTTGCGAGAGCAGACCGTTCTTCAAACTCCATTCGGCCACAGCTCCAAACCTAGGCCACAACAACCGCGACACCGGCTTCAACCAGCTCAGGTCTGATTGGCCAAATGATGCGAGGACTGCCATCACCGGCTCCGAGAACGAAGGGGCTGCGAGCGTGAAAGCTGGTTCTCGGTCGAAGAACGTCATGACGGAGGTGACATCTGGGCCTTTCCAGGGGTCGAGGTCCTGGGCTGCGTGCTGGATAGTTCCCAGGAAATCCCCGTTGGCTGAAATGCCACGGCCAAGACGGCCGGACAAGCGTGGCAGAGTCTTGGCGACGTCTCGACTGCGGAGAAGGATGGCGTTCGTGCCAAGTGTTCCGGCTGAGAGCACCACGCGCCGACCTTCTACAGTGCGACGCTCACCAGAGTTCAAGTCCACGAAGTGAACCACGTAGGTTCCATGCAGGGGTTCCACATGGCACACCCAAGCCCCCGGCTGAATCTCGGCGCCCGCCTCTTCGGCCCTCCGCAGATAGTTGAGATCGAGGCTCTTCTTGGCGCCCACCGGGCAGCCGAATTCGCATTCAGTGATCCGCTTGCATTTCGTCCAGTCCACAGCCTCGTCCGGGTCGAAGGCGGACCGTCCCAAGCCAGTCGCGGCAGCGAGGAAGGCCGTCCTTTTGGGCAGTGAGTCATCGGCCGGAACCGGCGCCAGGCCTATAGTTGCCGCGACCTTGTCGTAGAAGGGGTCGAGAGCAGGGCGGTCGTAGCCGATCGGCCAGCGCGGGTCCTCGAATACGACCGGATCTGGCCGGATGTGGATGTTGGCGTAGATTAGCGAACCCCCACCGACTCCGGCGGCGACCACAACCGCGAGCCCGCTGAAAACGTTCAGTTGATAAAGGCCGCGCGACCCAGGCGCATTCGGATACCGCCACAGGAGCCGGTCCACGTCCGTGACATCCCGCGGGAAGTCGGCCGGACCGTAGCGCCGCCCACGCTCAAGCACGAGGACTGAGCGCCCGGCCTCGGCTGACCGGCATGCGTTTATGGATCCGCCAAAGCCCGAGCCGACGATTACTACGTCGTAAAGGCGCGCAGTGGCTCGGGTGCCATTTGTCTCAGGCACCACTTTTCGATCCGCCCCCTAACGTCGCCAATGTTTCCGACCGGTAGAGGGACTGACCTCGGGTGATGGTCTGGCCAACACAGAATTGACGTGTTCAGGCAGCACTACCTAACTTCTCCCCAAGTCCGGCGTCGCGCGCCGAAGATCGCGGCGAAAGGTAGCACGTGTCAAGTGTCATGTAAATACGGTCCGCCATCACTTGACACCTTCAGTTTGACGGCCCAATATGCCGGCAAGGCCGGGTCGATCCGGCGACGGTGATGGGGTTCCAATCGGGGGATTAAAGCTATGGAAAATGCACGAATTGAAGGCAAGCGCCTAGGCCGAACACCAAGGAGGGATGACCCCCGCAACCTGAAGCTACTCAAATATCTGCCAACCGCCGTACCGAAGGCGCCGCCGACCATGGACATCACGCCTGGCATCGCAACGTGGCCCATGTTTGCCAACGACCAGCTCGGTGACTGCACATGTGCCGCGGTCGGTCACATGGTCGAAGTCTGGACCGACCAAGCTGCGGGCCAGCCGACCATGCTCACGGACGCCCAGGTCATCACCCTCTACAACCTCGTCAATGGAGGCCAGGACAAGGGTGCCAACATGCTCGATGTCTTGCATCAGATGCGAAGTGGCCCTGGGCTCGCCGGCGATCACGTGTATGCATATGCCCAGGTCGATCCGTCGCAGACTGAACTGGTGCAATCCGGCGCCTGGCTGTTCGCTGGCCTATATATCGGCATCAACATGCCTGTGAGCGCACAGCAGCAAACTGGACCAGGGAAGGTTTGGGACATTGCCTCGGGCCCGGCTGGGCAGGCCGGTTCTTGGGGTGGCCATGCGGTGAACGTCGTCGCCTATGACCAAAAGGGCCTGACGGCGATCACATGGGGCCAGCCGCAGCGCATGACTTGGGCCTTCTGGAAAACGTATGTGGATGAGTGCTGGGCCCTGCTGCCGGCCGATTGGGAGCACCTGTCAGCTCCCCTGAAGGCCAACGGGTTCGACTTCGCTCAGCTGCAGCAGGACCTAGCTCCGCTCGGGCCGGTCGACCAGGCTACCGCTCCAACCCCAGGCTGAGAGACTGCGATGAACCATGGCCCCGTCTGAACCGATCAGGCGGATCGGGCTCCCCCGGAGGATTGCTGAGGAGCAGGTTGCAAAAGACCAGGCTGCCCTGCCGACACAGGTCTTCCAGCCGTTGCCGCCGCCTACCGGAGTGTCGCCCTTTCGCCTTGACATTCGGGACGTAATCAGTCCCCAGGCGTACTCAGCAATGTCGACGAACGGACTCCTGTCGTTCCATGCCGTCGGCGACACGGGTGGCATCATGGATCCGCATCCGCAGGAGTCTGTAATCGCGGCAATGACCCAGGACGTCGCTGTGGCTCCAGTTCCAGCCTTCTTCTATCACCTCGGTGACGTCGTTTACTTCAACGGTGAAAAGGCTCAGTACTACCCGCAGTTTTACGAGCCTTACCGTGACTTCATCCTGCCGATCCTTTCCATTCCGGGGAACCATGACGGCGACGCCACCAATGCCGCCGTCGAGCCCTCCTTAGCAGGATTCGTGGAGAACTTCTGCGCAACCACTCCGCACCTGACGGCGGAGGCTCAAGACGCACATCGCGACGCCATGACGCAACCCAACGTGTACTGGACATTAATCACCCCGTTGGTAACGATCATTGGGGTCTACACCAATTGTCCTGAGGGCGGTCAGGTTCAACCGGACCAAGCCTCGTGGTTTGCCTCGGAACTCGGCGCCGCCGACAAAAGCCTCCCGATCGTCGTAGCGATGCACCACCCGATCTTCTCGGCAGACTCCGTCCACGGCGGGAACGCCAACTTACTGAGCCTGTTGGACACGGCCGTGACGCATTCCGGTCGATCTCCGGATCTGGTGCTGACCGCACACGTTCACAACTACCAGCGATTCGTTCGCAGCCAACACGGCCGTCAGGTCCCATTCATTGTTGCCGGTGGGGGTGGCTATCACAACCTGCACAAAGTTGCGCCGACCAGTGCAGGTTCGCCGCCAGTCCCGCCCTGGCAGCTCCCCGCGCCAAATTCGGACACTGTCCTGCAGGCGTACGTAGATGACAAATTCGGCTTTTTGCGTATCACTGTTGGCAACGGTTCGATTTCAGGTCGCTATACGGCGGTCAGACCGGTGGCCGTGGTCGGACAGCCGGTGACCAGCCAGGTCGCTGACAGCTTCAAGGTAGATCTCGGCTCACACCTCGTGACCTAACACCCGATTTCCGCTCGACCTTGGCAATGGCATCCCATACACGCGTCAATCCCACAAGACCAAAGGACCGCCATGACTGTCTCTGACACGGGCCAGACTCCGACGACAACGGGCATGGTGCGCATCTCACATCCGGCGCTCTCGCTCTGGCAGTCGTCGGTTCGCCAGGTAGTTGCAGGTCGAGTTGCCCATGGTGACATCACCGACAGGAAGGTGGCCGACCATCACCTCGTGCTCGACGCCGATGACTACGTCAGCCGCCGCGCTGCGACCGGAGAGGTGTCCCCCAAACCACTCGCCTCGGTCCGCCTAGACGACAACCTCTTTGAGATCGCCCTCGCCCACGCACATGACGTCGTCAACCAGCTTGCCGGATTTGCTAACTCGATTGGCAGGTTCAACAATCTCGATCCGCTGTTTCTCGAATGTGTCTTTGAGTTCGTGAAGTATTACTGGATTGCGCACCGGCCCCCGCCGTACCGCGACTGGATGGCACTTAAAGCGGGGCTCGGATTCGGTGTCGTTCAGGCGCCCATATCCGATATCGCCAAGCTCGCGGTCATAGGCGACTGGGGAACCGGCTTGGATGATGCCGAATGCCTTCTCCAGCGCCTGCTCGAGGCCGAAAAGCCAGATATTCTCATCCACCTCGGGGATGTCTACTATTCGGGGACTGGGGCTGAATTTCACCAGAACTTCGCAACGGCTCTAGACGCGGCTGTGAAAGCGAGTGGCCAGCCTCGGCCCCGCATATACGCAGTTCCAGGCAACCACGATTACTACGCCGGCGGATCGGCCTTCTACGACACGATCGACCAGCTGAATGACAAGTCGACGCGCCAGTCAGCAAGCTACTTCTGCTTGCGAACTGAGGGCGGTGCTTATCAGTTCATCGGAATCGACACGGGTATTGGTGACCGTGAGCCAGGCCTTGCATTCGACAGCAGATACCGGGCGCCAGTCCTCCAGGACTCGGAGGGAGAGTGGCTTCGAGACAAGATCGATACCTTTGCGGGGCGGACGTTCCTTTTCAGCCACCATCAGGCATTCAGTGCCCACTCGGCGCTAAACGGACCAGCTTCGCGACAGACGCAACATTTGAACCAGCCGTTGATCGATACCCTGGGTCGGCCCCGCCTAGAGGCAGTGGTCGCCTGGTTTTGGGGCCATGAACACAACCTGGCTCTCTTTGCCGACCGTCAATACGGTGTTAGGAGAGGTCGGCTGGTTGGATGCAGCGCCTTCGAGACCGGCGTCGGTGAAGACCCTTACAAGATCAATTTCGGCGAGGTGGAGGTACAACCGCCGCGCCTCTCAACGTCGGGCAGCTGGGTCAATCACGGATGCGCTGTCATCGACCTCGGGGAGACATCCATCCGATATAGCCAGATCGGCGCGTGGACGGATGACAGGCCTACGCCACTGCCCAGCCTGACGGCGGTCGCTGCGGAGCGATTCGAACCTTAATATGTGAGTCAGCTCGCATTCGGCAAGAACTTGCATTGGGCCTCGTCGCTTTACAACTGATTAACACTACGATCCACGAGTGTGCAGCGCGGACCTCGTGGCTCAGGGGTAGCGGTCGACCCGGAGCGCGTCCGTGAGGCTCGCATCCAAGCTGGGCTGAGCCTTGCCCAGGTCGCGGGAGATGATGTTTCCAGAACCTTTATCCACTTCGTCGAACGAGGCACCTCTCGTCCATCGCGGAAAGTCCTCGCGCTGATCGCTAGGCGAACAGGCAGACCGATCACCTATTTCATGGCGGAGAACTCGCAAAACTCTCATCCAAGCAGCGATCTTGCGGCTGAACTAAGTCGCATCGCAAAGCTGACGCGTCGATATGTCGCCCTCAGCCGCTTGAACAGTGCTGACCGCGAGACTCTGAAGCTGGTCGAACTGGCATTGCGTATGTCTGCGTCGCTAACGAAATCGCTCCAATCGAAAAGCAAGGGCGAATCGAAAGGAACATAGCCCGGACATCCTTGTCTTTTGGATGTCTGTGTGCCGTCTTCGCATCGCGTGACGGCGCCGTCGCGGCGGAATCCGCACGAGGCGAACGGCAAACGTGCCGACGATCAAACGATTGGCCAGAAGCCAATCACCACCCCACGATGATGCTTGGCGAGGACGATGCGATGGGGCCGTAGCCGAATAAGTGAGAATCCGAGTCAACTCGCGAGGGTCAGGACGCACAGACGCAGCCGTCACGGGGGATGCTGATTGCAAACCCGGAAGGACGGCAACCCAAGGCGCGATTTTTGGTCGGAGCCATCAGCGCACGATGAGGTCTGCCGAGGCATCAATTCAAGAGTCAATCCTTGCGATCTCGTCCTAACCAATCGCAGAACCACTTGACAGAGTCGCCAATCGATGCCGACGATAGAGGGCATTCGTATCAGCAGCAAGGCGGCGTAGCGAAGGTCCCAGCCACAACTAAAGTCGGTGGCGCCCAGGCCACCCTCTACGCAGTCAATGCCCCTCACCAAGCCAGACCGGGCCCGACCATGGTCAAACGAGTGCCAGTCGCTACTACTTAGGCTGTCACTCCTGCTTGGCGTCCACGAGATAGCTTCATTAATTGGGGGTACCGCCTCTCGGGGATGATTCTCGGGACAGGTAGCTAGCTATTGCGCCGATACCTGGCCGCGTTTCTGAGACCTACCGCAAATAGTCCGAGGCTTGCGATAGTCCACAGGCTTGGAAAGACGAGAGCACAGGGACTGCTGATGAAGAACCACATGCATCCCGCTGCGACCGCCACAGATACCCACTGGTGGCGTTCGATCCCTTTCAGAACGAGCACCGTCGCTAGCGGCAGCACACAGAGAAACTGGTACGTGTACACGTCGCCCGGTATCAGCGCCCCGAGACTGAAGGCCATTGCCATGGAGAAAGGCTGAGACCAGCCGCTGCGCCAGCTCGCCCAGATAGTGGTTACGACAACGAGCGCCCTGGTCACATAGGCGAGGAGGGTGGCCAGCCAGGTCAGGTGCCAGGTGCCGATGGTCACGTCGCGCCAGACTCCATAGGCGTTGACCACCGAGAAGCTCTGGCCGCCGATCAACCGTGAGAACAACAGGGGCGTCGAGTTTTGAAAACAGTCGTGGGTCGCGACCGAGCTTCCCACCGCGACGGGTAGCAGCACGTTCATCACGTACTCGATCGGACTGCCGAACGGGATGAAGGACACGAGCAGGACCAACGCGGCTACCGCGATCAAGGTGGCGGTGAACCTCTTCCACCGCCGTGGGTCCACCGACAGCAAGAGAGCTGCCGGATAGAATTTCAGCGACGCGCCGAGGCCGACAAGAGCGCCTGCGAGCCGCGGCCGGGATTCAACGACGAGCATCGCCGCGACGGCTGTCAGGAGCAACAAGCCGCTGCGTTGGCCGAGCCTAACTTCTTCGAACAGCGGCGTGAAGCAGAGGCAGACGAGGATGAAGGCAGGCAGGGCCCAAACCTGCGTCGAACCTATGGACCGAAATAGCAGCACCAGGCCTGCCGCGACGAACAAACCGTTGGTCAGCGTCCACGCCCAAACACCGATCTGCTCGGGCAGCAAGCTGAACGGAATCGAGAGCCACACCTGAGGTGGGGGCCACGTAACCGTCCAGGTGAAGCCTTTCGCGATCAACGCGGCAACATTCGAGTACAGATGCGATGGATCAGCTAGCGCCTGGCGCCCGCCCTGGAGATAGAGGAAAGCGTCGCCGCCGACGGGCCAGAAAACTGAGAGCTCTGACAGCAGGCGTGCTCCCGACACGAGCGCCACGACAGCCCAGAGCAAGCGCCAATCTGTGAGAACCCTCTCGGCTGCTAACCGCATGGCCATCATTCGCGGGCCGGCAGCCCCGTTGAGCGGCGAAATCACCGTAGTTCGGTTCATTTAGTAGCTGTGACGTTGATCACAGGCTCGACAATCTAACGGAAGCGTTGTCGAGTTGAATGCGAAGACTGATCAGTCAGCGAAGAAGATGAACAAACGTACGGAGGCAAGCAACGCGAGGGGCGGTGTCACAGACAGGTCCCTTAAAGCCGAACAGCCATAGCTCATCGTGTGACAACAACAGCCGCAATAGCAGACTCGGGCCAACAGTTAGTCAGGGTGTCGGAGATTTCTTGGTGGAAGGGCGTACCAACAGCCACTGCGTGCGATTAGTAACCACGGTGGCGTAGTTCATGTTGGGACATTAGGTCTAGACGAAGTGTCGGCAACGAAACATCGACTCACCACAAAAGAACGATCTAAGACAAATGTTAAGTATGGGTCACTTGACACGCATCGTGAGATTCCGTAAGGTGGGTCGCATTCCTGGGGCGACACAGATCGGAGGCAGAGGGGAAGTTGGCCGCAGCTTATGTCGAATCGCAATCGGATGACGTTCATGTTTCCGAGTCGGCGACAACGCTTACTGCGTTCGAGCGCCGGACTTTGGAGCTCTTCGCTTCTGGCGTTGGGCGAGGTGAGATCGCAAGGTTGCAGAATCGAGCTCCTAAGACGATCAGCAATAGCCTGACCGCCGCAAAAGACAAGCTCGGCGCCCGGTCACTTGCCGAAGCGGCTGCGCTCGTCGCTGCCGAAGCAGCTGCGCTGAATCTCAAGTTTAGCGTCTAGCAGTCAGCATCCTGAAAGTCAAGGGAACGGTTCCCTTTTCTTTCGACAACCGTGACCATATCGTTCCGCCAACCGTGATTAGACAAAGGCATGGAACGGCGAAGGCACACCTCTTGGATGCGCCATAGCGGAATCCCTGTCTTGCGGAAGGGAAACACCTTTCGCTGAGCGAAGGAGTCCAACAAATGAATGAGTTCTCGCGATTGGTGCCGCTCTTCGTGCAGAACATGCTTACGATCGGCTTGAGGCCGAGCCGATTCAAGGCGCTCTCCATCGCGAGCGCAGTCATCTTTGCTTTCGCCGTTCAGCCGCCGACGCCTGCGCAGGCTGCTGCGCTTTGGAGCGCGAGCACGCACGGTGCTGGCCTCGGGGCCGCACACGCAGCTCCACAAGGCGGCATCGACCCTCCCTATCAGCCGCCAGCCAAACACGGAACCTCGTACATCGCGCCGACCGCGCCAGGTAAACCAACCGCGAAGGATCCTGTCGGCGCCGAGAAGCCAACTCTGCGCACGCGCAATTCGAGAACCTTCTCCAGCGGCGGACGACAGCTCACTACTTTGGTCTATGCGGGGTCGGTCAACTACCGTGACGCCAGCGGGAGCTGGCAAGCGATCGACAACTCTCTGGTCAAGACAGGGGTCCCTCAGTATGCATTTCAGAACAGAGCGAACAGCTACACCGTTTACCTGCCCGCCGACATCGGCACGGCCCCGATCCGGATCGCGTCCGGATCGAGCTGGCTGACCTTTAGCCTCCTGGGCGCCAAGGGCGCCGGCTCGATTTCTGGCTCGACGGCGAAATACTCCAACGCACTGCCCGGCGTGACCGTCGTCATCGATGCGCAGGCGGACTCGCTCGAGGAGAGCCTTATCCTCCAGGACCCTACTGCACCATCTCAGTTCAGCTACGAGCTTGACCTGAGCCCGGGACTGAAGCTAAGCGCGGTTGGCAGAGGATTCTCAATTGTCGATGGATCCGGACGAAGCATTTTTGGGATGACCGCGCCCGTGATGTTCGACAGCGCGAAGAACAGCGCCAAGTCCTCTGCCATCAGCATGGCGGCGAGCAAAGACAACAAGGGTGGTTCGACAGTGACCCTGAAGGCTGACTCGACGTGGCTCGGCAACAGCGGGCGCAAGTGGCCGGTCATCATCGATCCGACCTTCATCGTCGGCGATCTGCGCGACTGCTACATCAATGCGGCCTCGCCGACCACGATCTTCTGTGGCGGCACGGCGCTGAATGCCGGCTTCGACGGAACGAACGCCTCAAGGGCTCTCCTCCAGTTCAATCTATCAGGGGTCCCGTCGACCGACACTGTCGTAAGCGCAAAGCTGCTCCTTTATCTTGGCTCTGCGTCGACGAGTAACGCCACTTCGCTGAGCCTCTACCAGCTCACACGAGCCTGGACGGTGGCCGCGACCTGGAACACGTATGACGGCACCAACAGCTGGACCACGCCCGGCGGTGACTTTTCCGGCACGCCCGCAGCGACGACAAACGGAATTGCGGCGATCGGCGTCTGGTACGGCTGGTCGCCGACTGCGCTTGTCCAAGGATGGCTCAACGGAACGATCGCCAACGACGGCCTGATCGTCAAGGAGCCGACCGAGAACACAACCAACGTTCTCTCCTTCAACCCTGCCGCGGGCAGCAACCCGCCCTATCTCCAGGTCGTCCACCAGCAAGGCGGCTCGACGCCAGGCAGCTACTCGACCACGGTCCAATCGGACAACCCGGTCGCTTACTGGCACCTCGATGAGAGTTCGGGCTCGACCATGGCCGACGCAGAGAACTTTGACTCAGGCACATACCAGGGTACGTACACGCTTGGCCAGACGCCACTCATCCAGCCCGCGAGCGGGACGGCGGTAAGTCTCGACGGCAGCACCGGCTACGGCACCGCGGCGGCTTTGACGACCTTGCAGGGTGACAGCACTCGGAGTATCGAGCTCTGGTTCCAGACCTCATCACAAACCGCCCAGTACCTATTCGACGCAGGTGCCGCTGCCGGCAGTACCAATCAGATGTTCAGCTTGAGCGTCGTTCCTGCAAATGTCATTAGCGGAAATCCCCCAGTCAACACGGCAGGACTCTATGTGGCCCTATGGGGCCAAGACATCTACTATCCGGGCCTCAACGTTTTAGACGGCAAGAGACATCACGTCGTGCTTGAGTTGAGTGGAAATACGGTCTGGCTGTACTTGGATGGCACGACGCCAGGCGGATACTTCACCGATCAAGGTGGCAATGACACCTTCCGTGGCAGCTGGGACTTTCGATACCTCGAGCAGCCGGTCACTCTGACGACGACTCCAAACACAGGCGCCAACCCGGTCCTGATCGGAAACGGGCGCTATGTCGCCACCGGCCTGCTGAATGGCAAGGTCGATGAAGTCGCGGTTTACTCGACAGCGCTAAGCGCTACCCAAGTCCAGAACCACTGGCAGGCCGGAAACGGTCTGCCCTGGTCGCCGACGAACGTCTCAGGGACGGCTGGACAGAACCAGGTGACGGTCACATGGACCGCACCCACCTTCAACGGCAGCGGCATCACCGGGTATGTGATCACGCCACAGGTCGGAAGCAACCTGCGCACGCCGATAACTTTCAACTCGACGGCGACCAGCCAGACAATCACCAACCTCTCGGGTGGCGCGAGCTATGCCTTCAGTGTCAGCGCCTTCAACAGCCTCGGTCTGGGCGTGCCCTCGAGTACGTCGAGCGCGGTCACAGCGACGGGATCGGCGATCCCAATCTACGAGGACACAGTCCTCGCCGACTCACCGGTCGGCTTCTGGCCTTTGGGCGAAGGTAGCTTCAACGTCGCCACAGATCTAACCCAGACCTTCAACGGCCAGTATTTCAACACCTATACCCAAGGGGACACTGGGCCGACTGTCAACATCCCCAATAAGGCGGCCAACTTCAGTGGCAGCAACGCATACGTCCGTTTCAACCACACGGCGCTACTCGAGCCGGCCGGAGTCACAGTCGAGTTGTGGCTCAAGCCCTCTTCCGTGCCAGCCAACGACACGACGGTTCTGATTTCTCCGCAATCGGGCACCAGCGAAAACTCAAGCAACGGCTACGTGATGACCTTCGACGGGACCAACAACGGTGCCGGCGGCAAGATCACCTGGGCGGGGATCACGACCGCGGCTGCCCTGCCGAGCGGTGCATGGTCGTACGTCGTCGGCACAACGGACGGCGTTTCGACCCGCATCTATGTCAACGGAAAGGAATCGAGTGCAGTCACCGGTGGCGGACCCAGCTACGCTGGCGCGCCCAACTTCGACGCCCAGCTCACCCGATATGCATTCCCGGGCGACATTGCAGGACTCGCAATCTATTCGTCTTCACTCACCGCGTTGCAGGTCACAGCTCACTACGCTTCAGCGGGCTACGCGCCTGGTCCCGTCTCCAACCTGGTCGCCACCGCGAGCACCAACTCAGCCAGCCTGACCTGGACGGCGCCCAGCTATGCCGGCACGAGTCCGATCACCTCTTACACCGTGACCCCGGTCGTGGATGGCAAATCGAGCACGCCGATCTCGGTCAATGGAAACGGCACCGGCGCCAACATCCCCAACCTGCCTGGAGGCGGAAGCTACACCTTCCAGGTCCAAGCCAACAACGCAAGCGGCGCGGGCGTGATCGTAGCGTCGTCGGCGGTCACCATCGGCTCGCCGGCGACGGGTCCGGGCGGCTTCGGCACCTACCTGTACATGCGAGGCGGTCCCGGTCAGGGTCAGGCCTATGCCCACTACGGCTTTGTGAGCAGGAACAACGTCGCCGCCATGAGCAGCTGGACTCTCGAAGAGCGCCTGTGGGGCTGGAACTCGCTAAGCGTCACCGGCGGGCACACGGCGCTAGGGCTGCTGAGCGGGACGCCGAACAACCCGACGGACCAGAACCCGATCGCAGGCCTCAACTTCAACATCGGCGGCAGTCCTCTGCAGTCGTACTTCGTTTGGCCCGGTGGCGGTTCGTGCACCATACCGAGCGACCCGCAGGGTCTGCCCCTGGGATTTGACAGCTCGGTGACGACCCCGACCCATGTCGCCATCACCTATGACGGCAGCACGGTCCGCGGCTTCATCAATGGAACGTTGGTCACAGGCTGCAGCGTGGCGACCGGCAGCGCCGCCGTCCCTACGGCCCCCTTCGGCTTCATGGACAACTCCGGTCTGAGCCAGGCCTACTTCGACGAATTCCGGGTCAGCAACATGGCGCGATATACCTCCAACTTCACGCCACCCACCCAGCAGTTCACCAACGACAGCAACACTCAGGTCCTGTGGCGCTTCAACGACTATCCGATCAGCAAGCTGCCCTCGACCCACATCGTTCCGGACCAAAACGATGGTGGCACCTTCAACGGCGGCATCATCCCCTCGACCTACCGCGACTCTTCGGGCAACACCAATCACGCCAACACCGTCTGGGCCACCAGCCACGCGATCAACAATGGGTCCGAGGACTGGCGCCGTCCGTACTCGCTCGGCCAGGGCGTGACGGCGGACGAGCTGACCGGTGGGGAATCGAAGTGGTTATGCCCCTGCACGATCAGCTCCACAGCGCGTCCGGTCAACGACGCGACTGGCGAGTTCTATCACACCTTCACGGACTTCGAGGTGCCCGGACGGAGCGACCTCGCCTTCACTCGCACCTATTCCTCGCAGCGCACAGCCACGCTTGGCCCGACCGGTTACGGCTGGACGGACAACTACAACGAATCCATTACCTTCAGCCTTCCCAATGGCGGAGGTGATGCCACCGTGCACGAGACCAATGGCTCGGCCGTCTTGTTCACTCTCAACGGCAGTACCTACACAGGACCACCCAGCGAGCACGTCACGCTGGCGAAGAACGGATCGCTGTTTGACCTGACCGATGCCGGCCACAACCAGGAGGTCTTCAACGCTCCGGATGCCAACAACATCAGCTGGCTGCACCAGCTGATCGATCGCCATAACTCAGCGGCTTACACGCTGACGTTGGCCTACACCAATGGCAACCTGACGACCGTGACCGATCCCAACGGCCGCAGCCTGACCTTTACCTATCAGACGATCGGGACCAACAAGCTGATCCAGACCGTCACCCAGAACGATTCGCCTTCGCGCTCGGTCTCCTTCCAGTACGGCACCAACTCGGGCGATCCGACGACATATTTGAGCCTGACCCAGGTCACAGACGTGGCCGGCGGCTTGACCAAGTTCACCTACGACGCGAGCCACTACCTGCAGACCATGACCGACCCCAACAACGGGGTCATGACCAACACCTACGACCCGAGCTCGCACCAAGTCACCAGGCAGCAGGAGCCGATCACGACCCGGGCCACTACCTTCTCCTACTCAGGCGGGATCACGACCATCACTGACCCTAAGGGCAACGTGACCCAGGAGGAATACCTGAACGGCATCCTGCTCTCGCGGACGATTGGGTACGGGACCGCTCAGGCAGCAATGTGGACGTTCTCCTTCGATCCTGCCGCGGTCGGGTTGACTGCCGCGGTCGGACCTAACGGGGAGACGGTCACGACCGTTCGCGATGCGAACGCAAACGTCTTGAGCGAAACCGACGGTCTCGGCCGAATCACGAGTTACACCTACAACTCATTCAGCGAGCCGACGACCATCCAGGATCCGGGCGGCGACTGCAACGCCGTGCCCGCGACCAATTGCACGACCAACACCTACAACGCGACCGGCGACCTGGCGACGACGTCGCGGCCGTTGGTGGGCACCAGCCAGGTCCAGACAATCACCTACAACCACGCGGACAGCTCGCATCCCGGCGACGTGACCTCGATGGTCGACGCCGATAGCAACACTTGGACCTATGCCTACGACAGCAACGGCTACCGCAATAGCGTCACCGACCCGCTCGGCGACAAGACGACCTACGTCTTCAACAGCGACGGCTGGATTACCTCGTCGACATCGCCCAATGGTTACCTGACCCGCCAGGACACCTTCGTCCGCACCCCCGTCAGCGGCTCTTGGGGCACCGCGACCGACGCCAACGTGTGGACCAAGCAGGCCGGTTCCGCGACCTACTCGACCACCGGGACGCAGGGCAAGATCGCCAAGCCTTCGAGCGACAGCTGGGAGAGCTTGGGCTCGGCCCTTGCCAACGATGGTGGAGAAGTACTGGTCCGCTGGCAGGTCGCCACCACCTCGGATAAAGCCGGCGCGGTGCTCCGCTTGTCTTCTGGCGCGGCCACCTTCTATGGAGTGCGCTTCGACGGCGCCGGTCATGTCGAGCTCTTCGGCAAGTGGGCAGGGACCATCCACACCAACATCGGCAGCGTCCGAGTCAACTACACGCCGGGTACGGCGAAGCACTGGTTCCGCTTCCGCGTCGCCGGCAGCACCCTCTACTTCAAAGTTTGGGCCGACGGCTCCCAAGAGCCTGCCAACTGGTCAGGCCAGACAACCGATCCGAACGTGACGGGCACTGGCTTCGCCGGGCTCTTTGGCAACGCGACCAACACGACCGGGATCAAGTTCGACCAGTTCGCGGCCAACCCCTACGCGACCACGGCCTACACCTACAACTCGTTCGGCCAGCGCACCGGGCTCACCGACCCCGACAACCACACCACAAACTGGCACTACGATCCCAACCAAAACCTCGACCGCATCACCGACGCCGACGGCAACCTAACCACCAACGTCTACGACGCCGACAACGAGTTGACGCAGGTCAAGCGTGCCGATTTACCCCAGACCACCTTGGTGACTGATTACAACCCCGATGGGACTGTGCTCGATAAGAAGGACGGCAAGGGTAACGCCATTCAAGCCTATCAATATGACGGCCTGGCCCACGTGACAACAGTCACCGACGCCTTGAACAACGTGACCACATACGTCGATGACGCTTACGGAAACCTGGTCAGTAAGCAGGATCCAAGCGGTAGTTGCAGCGCACAACCCGCGACGGGCTGCACAACTTACGCCTATGACGTTGGTAACCAGCTGACCGCGATTGCATACAGCGATGGCGTCACGCCCAATGTCTCCAACATCACCTATGACGGCAATGGACAGCGCACCGGCATGACCGATGGCACCGGGACGAGCACCTGGGCCTGGGATAGTCTCCACCGCATCGTTACCTACACCAGCGGCAACACCGCTCAGTTGCATTGGATCTACAACTTGCGCAACCTGCCTACCACCATCACCTATCCGGGCTCGCTAAACGTCACTCGAGGATATGACAACGCAGGGCGGTGGACCACAGTCCAGGACTGGAACACGAACATCACGAGCTTTGGCTACGATTCCGACTCCAACCTGACCACCGAAACGTTCCCTTCGGCCTCTGGGGTGGTCGACGCCTTCACCTTCAATGCGGCAGACCAGGTCACTGCAGTCGCCTCTATGAAAGGTGGCAGCACGCTCTTCTCGGCTGGCTACGCGCGAGACGCAGCTAATCAGTTGGCGATCGACTCTTCAGCCGCTTCGGGTACGGGTTCCTATAAGTACACACCCCTCAATCAGCTTTGCTACGCGGGCTCGACAAACGCCAGCGCGTGTGCTTCTCCGCCGACCGGCAGCATTGCTTACAAGTACGACGCCGCGGACAACTTGATCCAAAAGGGCTCTACCCAGCAGGTCTTCAACAGTGGCGACGAACTCTGCTGGACAGCATCCGCCTCAGGTGCGTGCGGGAGCCCTCCATCTGGCTCAACCACTTACCAGTACGACGCACGTGGCAACCGCACGGCTGTGCTCCCGAGTGGCGGGCAGGCACAAAGCTTGACATACGACCAAGCGGACCGACTGACGACTTTCGTCGCTGCCGCGACATCAAGCTACGGCTACGACGGCGATGGTTTGCGAATGTGCAAGTACGCGGGCACTTCGACGCAACCTTGCCACGCCAACGGTAATACTGCATACGTCTGGGACATTTCCGGGCTGCTGCCGTTACTTCTAAAAGAGGGAACCGCATCGTACATTTACGGTCCTGGTGGTCTGCCAGTTGAACAGATCAATACGGGTACCACGGTCTGGTACCACCATGACCAGCTCGGCTCGACGCGTGTAGCCACAGACGCTAGCGGCACGACTCAAGCCACCTACACATACGATCCGTACGCGGGCCTAGCTTCAAGCACTGGGTCCATCACAAACCCATTTCGGTTTGGGGGACAGTATCAGGATTCTGAGTCGGGTTTTTACTACTTGCGTGCTCGCTACTATGACCCAGCCACTGGCCAGCTGCTCACGGTGGACCCCGCAGTGTCCACTACTCGCCAGCCGTACGGATACATCGCCGGCAACCCGCTGAACGGCACTGATCCAAGTGGCCTCGATTGGTGGAGCAGTGTTCAACACTTTGCAAGCAAGGCGGCCAACATCGCGGATCAGGTTATGCCGGTGGTGGCCCAGGTCGCGAAAACAACTGCACTTGTATGTGGCCTTGCCAGCTTGACTGTCGTTTTGGATGAGGTCACAGTGCCATGTGCAATCGCTGCCAGTGCCGTTGCCCTCGGAGCCGACAGCTATCTCGCATTGCGCGGCAAAGCGACAATTGGAGATCTAGTGGAGGATACAATCGGCTTGGCTCTCAGCGCGGTTGGAGGATACGGTGCTGTGCGTGCCGGCGCCGCTGGCGTGCGATGGTTGGCGGCGGACGCAAAGCTGGCGAGACGGTGCATCAGTGAAGGGCGATTCGCGACCGCAGGCATTAAGTCGCTGCAGCGAGCCGCCAGCGATGCGCACGACGCGTACGAAGGCGCCAGAATAGGTTCGAGTATTCTCGAGACCACCTCGGCAGGCTTTCACGGACTCGACTACTTCGCGCGTTATCAACCGCAGGCACTTCAGTGAAGGACCACGGGAGTCAGTGAAACGGGGATCTTCGCGTGCTGCCTTGCGCGGTAATCCCTACTTTGATCGCCAAGCGACCTGGCTGCGAAGGGAGATCTTCGCGTTACTCCTAACGGCAGCCAATGCGATCGCTCTGACTTTCGCGGGGTCAAGCATTCGATCCAATCTCATCGTTGTCAGTTGGACCGTTGCACTGGTCATCACGGATTTCGTTCTGCTAGCAAAGTGGCTCCCGCTATGGCGTCGAATGTGGCAGGAGCAAAATCGCATTGAGCAGCGGACGTCGTCCGATCGGGCGGCGACGCGGTTGGCTGAACTTCTCGGCCAGAGATTCTTACCGGTCAAGATTGTAATTATCGGTTGCCTTGCAGGAATTCTCGTCGCGGCAATAGCGTGGACTAACAGCCCGACTCTTGCCGTCGTGTGCGCGACGATCATATGCGTCGCGGCAGTATTCTTGGCCTGGGCATTGACGCGTCAGGGATCGTCGATGTAAACCCAACCTGGTGCGGGTCCACAGATTCGACGGCCACCATCTCAGAGCGAGGTACTACGATCCGTCGACTGCCCAGTTCGTTTCGCGCGATCCGATTTCCCCGACCACCAAACAGCCCTATGGCTACGTCTCGAACAATCCCATGAATGGCACCGATCTGGCCGGACGATGGCCAGACCTGGGTGGAGTCTGGAACGGTGCCCGCGGCTGGTGGCACTCTTAATGCCCAGACAATACCGGCACGGTAGCGGGAACAATTTCAATGGCGTGTGGTCTTGCCAATCTTGCGGTTATTGATGCTCCAATAACAGGGACATGCGCTGTCGCGCGGGTGAATTCCAGCCTTTTCCGACCCGAGCGGTCAGGTCCGAACGCGACCTTGCGCAGGTGTGGGGTGGTTTCTGTACAAATCAGGCTCTTTCAGGCGCCGCATATTGGATTTGTCCTTGCGGGGCTCTTACGAATTAACTTGACGGCTCTCCGAAAAGGGAGTATGCCGAACGTGCGCAAGCAGTCACGTCCATGCGTCACTCAGGTGATGCGGTCACAAATGGAGGACGATGGGCTTCAAGTTGTGTATAGAGCGCGTTCCAAGCCAACTTATTCGCACAGATCATACGAATGCTTGCCCGGGGACCATAAGAACAAAGTGAGCCGCGATGTGATGACTGCCTCGCTAAATTCAGACAGGTACGCCTTCTGCCGGTCACGCGCATGATGCGGAGGCGGGCGAGAGATATCGCCAAAGCATTGGGCCTACTGCTAGCAGTCACCACATCAAGCATGTGCACTCCAGGCCCAACAACAAACCCATCGATTACGGCGTCCTGTGTTTCGCCGCTGCCCTCGTGCGCAACGGCGACCACATTCTCAGAGGGCTCCACGGTTTCGGTTTCTGGTAGCGGTTTCTCGTCGTCGACGAACACCGCGATCTGGCTCGAAACTGGCGGCGACGGAAAGCTCGACTTTGGTGAGCCGTCCGTCCAGGTGCTCAGCGATGGATCCGGGTCGATCAATACGGTGCTCAAGGTGATTGGGGTGCCAGCCGGCGCGTACACGATCCAGGCTGGAACGTGTCATGTGCAACCCACGCCGGCTTCGTTCCGGGCCTGCCAAGACCCGGCCAACCCCACAACCGGGGCCGCGTCGACGCCAGTTGTCATCAACCTGAGTTCGGCGCCGTCGAGCATGGGCAGCGGCACGAACGTCAATATCACGGGCTTCGGGTTTCCCGCCGGCTCGATCAACGTCTGGCTCGATGTCGGCAGCAATAACATCGATCAGGCTCCGGACGACATGTTCACAGGGACCACACTGGCGGACGACCTGGCTGGGTCCGACACTACTGTCACTGCGGTCGCAGGGCCAAGCGGGGCCTTTTCTACCAAGATGATGATCAACGGCGATCCACACCTATATCGGATCGGAGCCGGCCCATCCAGTCATGCGATTGCTTCAACGCGAATCAACATCGGATCGTGCTTCTTGCAGGAGTGCGTGATCAATGGCGTCGACACAGTTTGTCTCGGAGGGAGATCGCCGTCCGACCATTTGGGCCTATTCAACATCTGCAAGCAAGTGGACTTCAACTACTCCGATTCTGGCTACGACCTCACAAATCTCGGTCCCGTTTTTCCAGGAGCTGGCGCACTCGCCGCCATGGTCAACGACCTGGGTCTACCTGGGACAGGTTGCATAGCAATTAATCTCGCCGAGACATATGCCGCCAACCTGGGCAATCTCGTCATTCCGGACAGTGCCTATGACTTCGGCAAGCAACTGTCTGACTTCGCCGACATTAACTGCGCGGGCGGCTTTCCCGGTGGAAACCCGGCGTGTGGATTCATTCCCTGCACTCTCCCGACCTACATCGCTGCAATCGCCATCGGCGGCCACTCAGTTCCTGACGCCGGGGTCCTCTTGGCCGCGGATGCTGTAGGGCACCTGGCTGCACCTGTCGCACAGTACGCACTCGCGGAAATCGCAGTCGCGGTCGACATCGCCTGTGGATATGTCGCCTACCACTGTGATGGCAAGGACATCACAATGACCATCCTCCAGAATCCGGCCATTCAGCAGGCGGGGATACCCACGCACTTCGCCCAGCCTCCGATCAGCAGCGTTCTATTCCCCAATCCATGCAGAGCCTCAGTGTCGGCGCCCCCGATGAACGGCAATTGCTGGGGTGGCCTCATCGGATGGGGGAAAGTTGCCTGCACCCAGCTCGATAACGACCCGAAAAGCACATGCGACGTCCCGCCTTCGCCAGCAACAGCGGCCCCGCCGTTTCCGAGGCTGCCGATTCCAGGTTCGGCTGGCGCAGACAACAAGCTCGCCATGAGGATGTGCACTACGGGCAGGGTGGTTGGCCTCAGCATGGGATACGACGGAGACCTCAGCTTCGATGTTGACAACAGTTTTGCTCTCGTCAACTACCACAACTTCGATCCCGGCCCCGGAGGCACCGATGCGCCCAACGGAGTTGACGTCGAGATGCCTTGGTACAGTCTGGGGGCGATAACAACTAGCCCTGGGAATCCACCGGCCATCGTGCAAATAGAGGCGCTGCGCAAGGGCATGACTGTCACTGTCTGTGGCCAGTGGGTGGCTGACATGCACATGTTGTGGAATGAGCTGCACCCGGCGTCGTCGCTCACGATCGTTTCTCCTAAGCCAACGGCGATTCCCAACGTTATCGGTGAGGATCCCGCCGTCGCGACACAGGCGATCCGAGCGCGTGGCTTCGTCGTTGCCCAGGAGACCACCGTGGACCCGACATGCAGGCGTCTAAACATAGTGGCGAGCCAAACCCCGGTCGGTGGCGGGCTCGGGTATCCAGGATCGACAATTGTCACGATCAGGGTCGGCGTAAAGGGGACCAATCCATGCCCTTGACGCTGGAGCCTTCAATGGCGGATTGGCATCAGCGAGCGATGTGAAATTCAAGCCGCGTGAGAGACACGCTCCCGCGCCCAGATGCTCCTGATTTCAGACTATCCACTGCTCCCGCGAACAGCCCGGGCTACTGAGGCGGGGGTGCCTTGACAGCGCTTGATCTGATCCGTTCTTGGGAGCCTGGTACGCGAGGCGATTAAGCCAATAGACCCGGTTCGGTGGACATTTGCAGGGGCCCGCTTCTAAGTAACGAGCGTAATGACAGCCAAGACGACAGCCAAGTTCGCCATTGTTGGCGACGGTTGGCGGACTTAAGCGGACGTTAGTTAACTGAATCTCATCTTGGGCGGACGCGTCCGGACGCCGGTGGACGCCAGATCCGCGGTCTTCAAAACCGAGAGTCGAGGGTTCGAATCCTTCCGCCCCTGCCAACCCGTACTTGACGCTTTCCGTATCACCATCGCCAGTTTTCTTGGCTGGTGGATCCGCCGCCCCGCACACTCGACGATGGTCCTTTACAGCCAATCGGTACAGCCAATAGCTGGCCAAAGGCGCTCGCCGACGATGGATTTGCGGGGTAGTGCCGAATTGGGCGGCCAACTCCGGCACCCAAAGCCCTCGGTTCTAACGAAGCCCTCGGTTTTTGTTGCAGCGACCCGATCAGGGCTTGGTGTCTCATCCGCCTCGCTGGCCAGCTGTTCAACCGCCGCCGCCCAGATGCCTCAAGCCTAAGGACGCACGAGTCAGGACCGTGAGGCACCCATTCGAGTTCCCAGGCCCGCTTTAGAGCGCCGGACAGGGTGTACGCCGCCACCGCCGCACCTATTAGGTCCGCCGAATTTCACATCCTCCGCGCCAGCACGCGATCGCGACCGCCGCTATCCCGTCGCCCAGGGCGGACAGTGCCACGCCGGGAAACACCCGGCGCGGCACTGGCTGAGCCATCGCAGGGTAGTAGGGCTCTCTACTCCGCGTAGGGCTGATTCTGCCCCGCCGCACTGTAGCTGACCTGCCAGGCATATCCATCCAGGTCCGCAAAGACCCCAACGTACCCGCCCCACGTCTCTTTCGTCGCCGGCTTGAGGATCTTCGCGCCAGCCTTCTCGGCCTCCGCCAAGACCTCATCCACGCGCGCTTCACTGCGCACGACATAGGTGAAGACAACGCCGCTGAAGCCGCCGCTGTCGCCATCAGGGCTCAGGCCAACGGATTCGGCCAGCCCCTCGCGGCCGTAGAAGCCGACCCTCGAACCACCATGCGGCACGAAGAACACCGAAATCTTGAAGTCGTGCTCAACCTTCCAGCCGAGGCCATCGGTGTAGAAGCGCCTGGATCGGTCCATGTCGTTGACGCCAAGTAGGATTGCGCTGACGTGGCAGTTCATCTGTCTGATCTCCTTATCGACAACTGATTTGGCACCGACGAGTTCGTGTTCGAAGTTCCTCCTATGCGCGATTCATGGGGAGATCCTCCCTATGCGAGATTCATGGAGACGAGCCTTCATGCCGTCAATTCCTGTTCGTGCGGTCCGGTGGGTTCGGACGCCGCGTGCAGCTCCCGACGCTGTGCTGTCGGGCTCGGAGCGTTGACAAGGGCTGCAGCGAGCAGGGCCCCAAGCACCAGGATCCCCGCTCCCCAGGCCGCAGCCGTGGCATACCCGTGGACCAGCCCGGCAGCCGCACCCAGGCGACCAGTTGTCACGTGGCCGGCCAGGTAGTTGGCGGTGGCAGCTGCCGCCACTGTGTTGAGTAGCGCCGTCCCGATCGAAGCCCCCACCTGCCCGGCGGCGTTGACGGTCGCCGCCGCCACGCCGGCGAGGCGCGGCTGCACTCTAAGGGTCGCGTTGCTGTAGGCGGGCACAATGGCGCAGGAGGCTCCTAGCCCAAGGAGGGCCTCCGCAGGGAGGACGTGGGTCAGGTAATCGCTCCCCACGTGAAGCTGGGTGAGGAGGGCCATGCCTGCCCCCGCCACCAGCAGCCCAGGCGCCATCAGCGCCCGAGGCGGCACTCGGGGCATCAGCCGCCCAGCGATCAGCCACGCGCCGAGCTGCGTGGTGAACGTTATGGGCAGGAAGGCTACCCCGGCGATGAGGGGCGAAAAGCCGAGAACGACCTGCAGGTAGTAGGTGATGAAGAGGAAGGCGCCGAAGAGCCCGGCCGTGGCCAGCAGCACGGATAGGAAGGCGCCGCCCCTGGTCCGATCCAGCACCACGGATAAGGGGAGCAGCGGGCTCCCGGCCGTCGCCTCACGAACCACGAAGAGAGCGAACAGCGTTCCGCTGCCTAAGATAAGGGCGATCACTGCAGAGTCCCAGCCCTCGGCCACCGCCTGAACGGAGCCGTAGACCAGTGCCACCAGCGCTCCTGTAACCAAGAGTGCGCCGGGGAAGTCGAAGCGCAGCCTCTCCATGGTCGGCGGCGACGAGGGGACCAGCCTAAGGGTTCCGATCGCGGCCACTAGCGCCACCGGCACGTTCACGAAGAGGCACCACCGCCAGGACAGGTACTGGGTCAGAGCCCCGCCCAGGAGCAGGCCGATGGCCGCGCCGCTGCCGGCGATGCCGCCGAATACGGCGAAGGCGGTCGCTCGTTCCTTGGGCTCGGTGAAAGTCACCGCCAGTAGGGAGAGTGCGGTTGGGGCGAGGAGGGCTGCGAGGGAGCCCTGAACCGCTCGGGCCGCGACGAGCACGGCGAAGTCTGGCGCCGCGCCGCCGACCGCCGAGGCGGCGGCGAATCCAACCAGTCCTATCACGAAGGTCCGAGTCCGGCCGAAGCGGTCGGCGAGCCGTCCCCCGAGTAGGAGTAAGCCGCCGAAGGCCATGGTATAGGCCGTGATCACCCACTGCCGGTCGGCCGGGGAGAAGCTGAGGGAGGCCTGCGCCGAGGGCAAGGCGACGCTGACGATGGTGGCATCGAGCGCCACCATCAGCTGGGCCAGGCCGATGAAGGCCAGACCCACCCAACGGTTGCCAACCGTCTTGGGTCCACGTACTGCACGGCCGCCATGGAAAGGCGCCTCATGCTGCGAGATCGGTTGCGCACTCATCGCTGATTTCTCCTTCAGTCTTTCCGCCGTTCTCATTTCTCTTGAAAGTGTCATCTGTCACATCGGAGCACCCGCGGTGGGTCTACCTGTTATGACCGCCTTCGTCGGAGGAATGTGACGGATGAACGCGCCGTGAACCTGGCTGCTTATCGCGGCCTGATGCGGGACTCCCGCGCACGCCGCCTACTTGTCGGCCTGGCCGTCTCGTCGCTCGGCGACGGGATAAGCACCGTCACTATCGCCTGGCTGGCACTGGCGATAGCGCCACCCCACGACGCCGGCGTCTACGTCGGCCTGGCGCTGGCGGCGTACACGCTGCCCGGCATGGTCGGCGGCATGACGCTGGGCCGGTTCTTCCGGCGCCGGTCGCCAAAAGGCCTCGTCATCGCGCATTCCATCGTTCGAACCGGAAGCCTCGCCGCGATCGCGACCCTATCGCTCCCGGGTGCGCTCCACCCGACCGTGTACGTTCTTCTGCTGGCTGTGTCTTCGCTTCTCGTGACATGGGGGAACGCCGGTGAGTACTCGCTGCTCGCCGACGTCGGAGGGGCGCAGGGGCGGCTCGCCGCCAACTCGCTGGCGAGCGCACAGGTGTCGATGGCCACGATCATCGGTCCGCTGGCGGCGGGCATCCTGCTGACGCGGCTCGCGGCCGGCTGGCTCCTGGCCATTGATGCGGCGTCGTTCGCTGTCCTCGGCATCGTGGTTGCCGGCCTCGCCCGCGCGCCCGCGGGGCCGATTGCTGAGAGCGAGCAGCCGTCAGGAGAGGAATCGGGCTTTCGCCTCCTGCGACGGCGCGAACTCCTCGGCCTGACGGTCGTGACGTGGTTCTTCTTCTTCCTGTACGGGCCGGTCGAGGTGGCCCTGCCGGTCCACGTCGCGCGCGAGTTGCACGCTTCGGCGCAGCTCCTCGGCGCCTACTGGACCAGCTACGCCCTGGGCGCGCTGGCGGCGAGCCTAGTCACCGGGGCGCTGCGCACGGGCAACGTGCCGGCCATCAGCATCGCGATCATCGCCGGCTGGGGCGCGTGCCTGTTGCCTTTCTCCTTCGCGCCCGTCCCCGTCACGCTGGTGTGCTTCGCCGCCGGGGGTCTGATCTACGGGCCGTTCAATCCCCTCACCTACGCGCTGTTCCAGTCCGCGACGCCTGCCGCTGACCTGCCCGCGGTCCTCGCCGCGCGAGGGACGGTGGTGATCGTGTCGACACCGCTGGGGATCGCTCTCGGCGGGCCGCTCGTCAGCCTCCTCGGCGGAGGCGGCACGCTCGTCGCGTCCGGCCTGGCCACCGTCATGCTGGCGGCCGTCTCGCTGCTGGTCTGGCCGCGCGAACCTGCGTTCGGCCGGCCCGAGCCCATCGATCGCGAGCTGACGGAAACCTAGGCTCTCGTCCTCCTTTTGGAGCGATTCGTTTAATGCCACACGTTCAGGGCCACTGCGGAACGGATGAAGTGCTTCAAGGCCTTCGTCCTAATGAAAGTCGATCGCGTGCCAGGCGTTCCCCTCGGGGTCAGGGTTGAAGAGCCCGATAGCTTGGTCCTCTCGGACAGCTCGGTCTTCCTGGAAATTGCGCGGAACCTCTGTCACATCCGCGCCAGGTGGCCGGTCTACTTGTAATGACCGCCTGCCTCCAGGGGAATGTGACGGATGAATAACGAAAGGTTGACGGAGCAGTTCGAAGAGCAGAGCAACCGGTTGCGGGCCATCGCCTACCGCATGCTCGGTTCGTTCAGCGAGGCGGACGATGCGGTCCAGGAGACCTGGCTGCGCCTCAACCGCACCAGGATCGATGAGATCGAGAACCTGGCCGCGTGGCTGACAACCGTCGCGACCCGGGTCTGTCTGAATATGCTGGAAGCGCGCAAGACACGCCGAGAGGAATCGCTGGAAACTGCCCTTCCAGTGCCAACGGTCAGCGTAGCCTCCTTCGACCCGGAGCACGAGGCGTTGCTCGCCGACTCGGTGGGCCTCGCTCTCCAGGTGGTGCTGGAATCGCTCTCGCCTCCCGAAAGGGTCGCGTTCGTGCTTCACGACCTGTTCTCGGTGCCGTTTGACGAGGTCGCATCGATGATGGGAAGGTCGTCGGTGGCTGTCCGTCAGCTGGCGAGCCGGGCTCGGCGACGTGTGCAGGGCAGGCCGGTGCCCGACCGTGACTTCGATCAGCAGTGGGACGTGGTTGCCGCCTTCTACGCAGCCACGCGAGAAGGTGACTTCGAGCGGCTGATGGAGGTGCTCGACCCCGACGTAGTGCTGCGCGTGGAGGGCGGTGCAGGCGCTGCGAAGTTGGGAGTGGTCCGCGGGGCCCGCCGAGTTGCCAACGGAGCGAAGGCCGCCGCCCAGTTCGGACACCAGGTCCGCCTGGCCCTGGTCAACGGTGCGCCAGGTGCGATCCTCCTCGAGGGCGGCCGTCCCGTTACTTTGGTGAGCTTCACCGTAATCGGCGGGAAGATCGTGGAGATCGACGTGCTGCGTGATCCAGAGCGACTCGCGCAGCTGTGACCAGATCACCTACTGAGCTGAGGAGAACCAACAATGGATACCAATGCGAAGGTTCCACAAGACCGGATGAAGAATCCAGTCGTTATCATCCCGGAGGCCACGGAGCCCGTCCGGGCCGCCGTACGCGGCGGCTAACGGGTGGCGCATCAAACGAACACTCGACCTCGTACATCTTCGAGCCAGCAGATTAATGGGTGCAGCTCGTGCGTGCACTTGGGCTCGCGTGGCGCCAAGAAGGCGGGCGAGACAGATGGTCGATTGTTCGCTTGTAGCGGCTTGGCGCGAATCGCCTCACTTCACCGATCCCGAGCGGGCAGCACTCGCGCTGGCTGAGGCGGTGACCCGTCTCAGCGATTCGCCCGCACCCGGTTTCCTACGAGGTCTGGAACGAGGCCGCCCGGCATTATGACGAGCGCGGACTGTCGGCGCTCGTGCTCACGATAGCCGTAACCAATGTGTTCAACCGCCTCAACGTTGCTACGTGGCAAATCGCCGAGCCTGGGGCTGGGGCTGGGCTGGGGATCGACGCTGAGCAGCTTCCCCGTCGCCGCGGCTAGAGTCAGTTCAAGGAAGAGTCCCTGCAGCCGCAGGCGTAGCAAGCAGTTGAGGAGACAGGACGGAAATTGCGGCGACAACGAGCACGGCGTCCCGCTTTGTTCGGTCAATTTCCCCATCGAGATTCGTCATCTATATCCGGAGGACAACTTTGGAGCGCACTCCAGCACATTCCGAATCCGAGATCACCTGAGCAAGACGCATCTCGCTTCGTACATCACCTTTCAGCAGCTCGTTTGTCACAACGAATCGGCCACATTGACATCTATCGGGGATCCGCCCAACGAGTGAGGGGACCGAGGAAAATGCCGGCTGACAACCCATGCGGTCTGCCTCGATTGCCTTCTCGGGGTGGTCGGTTCACCCCCACTGCCGGTAGGTCTCGCGTGCAGTCAGAGCAGGTAGGCGGCGAGCCGTCCGATATGGCACAGGATGAAAGTCCGGAGCCGCTCGTCCTGCCACGCCTCGAAACACGAAAGCTAATCCTCCGGGAGTTTCGAGATTCGGATCTCGAACTCATTCGCGAGGCGTCAGGAGATCCACTCATCCCGCTGATCACCTCTGTGCCCGCCGACTACACAGAGGCGGAAGGTCTTGCTTTCATCAAACGTCAACAGGGTCGGTTGACCTCCCGGGAAGGGTACGCGTTCGTGATCGCGAACCGGGCCGACGATCGCGCCATCGGGGCCATCGGCGTGTGGATTCGCAACATCGATCTTGGCCGGGCGGCGGTGGGCTACTGGCTCGGTTCTTCAGCGCGCGGTCAAGGTACTGCGGCGGCGGCTCTCTCGGCTGTATCTGACTGGGCGCTGGAGAACCTAGAAGTTGTTCGGTTGGAGTTGTTCGTCGAAGAGTGGAATATCGCATCGTGGCGGACTGCAGAGAAGGCAGGCTTTAGTCGCGAGGGGCTCCTCCGTAGGTGGGAGCTTATTGGAGGCGTTTGGAAGGACCTGTACGTTTACTCGAAGGTCCGAGAGTTCCCGAAGTAGAAAGGCTAGCTTCTCGCCGCGATGACGAAACCTCTGTCCGAAGACGAATGGGTCGAGTTGCGATCGCTGGCGCCAGAGGCCCAACGCAGGAGTCGCACAGTACGTTTCGAGGCAAGTGCCCTCGGCAACTTCTCGCCCTAAGCGACCACCGAGTGGTGGTCTCGGATCGAAAACGTCCACGAGCACTCGGCGGCTCGTCGGGCGGCTCGGCGGTGGCCGTCGCGTGTGGGATGTGCGACTGGGCAATTGGCTCGGACACTGGCGGTTCGATCCGCATCCCCGCTGCCCTGTGCGGCGTAGTCGGGTTCAAGCCTGAGTTCGGAAGCAGCGACGTCGCCGGCGTGATCCCGCTCTCACCGTCACTCGACACTCTGGGCCCGATGGGGCCGGACATGGCCACGGTCAAGCGCGCATTCGAGCAGATGTCGGGCTCGAGCGTGAAGTTGCCGGGGTCCGGGTGGAAGCCACGCCTGGCGGTGCCAGCGGGATGGGTGGAAGGGCTCGATCCGGAGGTCGAGCGGGCGTGGCGGGCCGTCGCGCACGGCCTACCTGAGATCGAGTTCCTCGATCGGCTGTCGCTCTTCCGCCCGGGCTTGACCATCCTGATGGTGGAAGCGAGCGCCTATCACCGGATGTGGGCGACCGAGAAACCGGAGAAGTACGGTGCCGACGTGCTCGAGCTCATACGGCGCGGCTTCGAGATTCCAGAAGATCAGTACCGGGCTGCAGTTGCGGTGGCGCCCGAACTGC
>Ga0209471_1000079_pt1 | contig 74135 bp, 71 predicted proteins | sample GraSoiAngelo_128_FD_185885 | JGI IMG/M metagenome (GOLD analysis project Ga0209471, IMG submission 185885) | Grasslands soil microbial communities from the Angelo Coastal Reserve, California, USA - 14_0927_12_20cm (SPAdes) (version 2) | ecosystem: Environmental > Terrestrial > Soil > Grasslands ...
CGGGAGACGTCATCGACCTGGGCCTGTTCCAGTTCACGATCAACGAGATCGGCGCCTGGGTGCAGGCGGACCAATCGAGCGGGCGCATCATCCACGTGCCGAACGGCAAGATCTTCACCGATCCCGTTGCCAACTACAACAAGGGATTCAAGTACATCTGGAACGAAGTACCGGTGCTGGTGACCTTCGAGAGCGACTGGCGCAAGGCGAAGCAGATTCTCACGAAGATCGCCGTCAAGCACGCCGAGCACCTCACCGCGGAGGCGGAGCACGACCTGCTCGAGGCCTCCCAGCAGTACCTCATCAACTACCGCAAGCTGACACCGATCGTATACACCAAGGTGGTGGACAGCGGCGTGCAGCTCACCATCCGCTACCTGATCGAGCCCCGCAAGCGGCGCGGTACCGAGCACGCGATCTGGGAGGACATTCTCACGGAGTTCGCCGCCTGCCCAGACATCGATCTCGCGTATCACACCGTCCGGGGCTTCAAGAACACAGATGAGGGGAAGCCGGCGTTACGGGCCCCCGCGGTGACCCCGCATAGTCTCGAGCGCGTCGACGAGTAACGGGAATCGCGCGCGGACCGATCAGATGCGGTCGAGCTTCTCGATCGTCCGCTCATTGCGGACGTTTCCGGTGTTGAGGGTGGATTTCGGCTCGATCAGCACTACCTGGACTTCGTCGCGCGCCACGGGCAGATGCTCCACGCCCTTCGGAACGATGGCGAACTCGCCTTCATTCACCCACACGTCCCGGTCGCGCAGGCGGAGCAGCAAGCGCCCCTTCACCACGAGAAAGAGCTCGTCTTCCGAGTCGTGATGATGCCACACGAACTCGCCTTTCAATTTCACGAGCTTGACGTACGAATCGTTCAGCTCGCCGGCGATCTTGGGGCTCCAGTAGTCGTGGAACAGGGCGAACTGTTGCGCCAGGTTCACGCTCTGCATCGCGTGCCTCCGATTGACCTTGACCAAGCTCGTGATTCCCAGGCTTCAGGATGGGAATACACGTGTCTCTCGCTTCAGACGGTGTTCTCGCGTACCGGAAGACGGTTAGGGCGACTTCCCGCGAGTCCTTTCGGCACCGCAAGTTTATGCGAGAACTGGATCCACACGACGGCACCGACGATCAACGCCATGGCGACGAACGTCCGCGCCGTCACCGGCTCGCGCAAAATGAGCCAGCCGAGCAGCACCGCGATCACCGGGTTCACGTAGGCGTACGTCCCGACTATCGTGGGCGACGCGTGGCGCAGCGCGTACGTGTAGGCGCTGTAGCCCAGGATCGAGCCGAACACGACGAGGTAGACCACCGCTCCCGCACCCTTGGCCGTCAAATGCCAGCGGCTCCATTCCCCCAGCGCCGTGCCGAGCAGTACGACCGCCCCGCCGCCCGCGAGCATCTGCAATGCGGCCCCGACGTACGGGCTCGTCGCTGTCTTGTGACGTTTGCCGTACACGGAGCCGAGCGACCACGACGCGCTGGCGCACGTCAGGGCGATCGGGCCGCGCAGGTCGGCGTGCAGGATCTCGGCGGGATTGGCCCCGACCAGCAGGCCGGTACCGAGAAAGCCCAAGATGAGACCGGCGATGACCCGCCAGCCGAGCGCACCGGAGCCGCCCGGGATGACCGCATCGAAGAACGCCATCCACAGGGCTACCGTCACGACGAAGATGCTCGCCGTGCCGGACGACGTGTACTGCTCCGCCCACACCACGAATGCGTTGCCGCCGGCGAGCAACAGCACACCGACGATCGCCTGGGTACGCCAGTCGGAACGCTCCCGCGGGAGCTTGTCGCCCAGCGCCAGGGCGAGCCCGAGCAACAGCACTCCGGCCACGAGAAAGCGCAGCCCCGCGAACAGGAACGGCGGCAGCTCGCCAACTCCGACCTTGATGGCGAGGTAGGTGGATCCCCAGAACACGCAGACGACCAAGTACGCGACGAGCGCCTTACCGCGGAGGGCCGCCATATCAGTCGAGCTCCACCGGGACGAAGCCCGGCTTTTCGAACACGGTGCCGAGCACGATCGTGGTACGCGTGCTCATCTGCATTTTCGCGGAAGGCCCGCGCAGGTCCCGCAGGATGCCTTGCAGGCTCTCGAGATCGGGTGCCGCCACCTTGAGGATGTAGCAGTCTTCACCCGCGACGTGATGACACTCGAGCACGCCCGGGTGCTTTTCCAGCTCGCGCATCCGTGGCTCGTCGCCGATGTAGTCGGAGTTCGCGTAGCGCACGGCGACGAAGGCCGTGACCGGGAAACCGGCGCGCGCGCGATCCACCCGGGCGTGATAGCCGGCGATGTGACCCGACTCCTCGAGTCGCTTCACGCGCTCCATCACTGCGGGCCGCGACAGGCCGACCTCGTCGGCGATCGCCTGGTAGCTCGCGCGTCCGTCGGTGCCGAGGATCCGCAGGATTTTGCGGTCGACGGCGTCCAGCTCGTGTCTGGTTGTCATTTCGGAGTCCCCATCTCACGATCTCCTACGATACGTAGTCGCTCGACGCCTTTCTTCAACGCATCATAAGCATACGCAGTTCCGAGGTTACGATCTATCCGTTTCTTGTCGTCGAATTGTCCTTTGATAGGGACAACGTAAGTCGTTACTATTCCGCCATGTCGGACACGGTCGCGGCGCTGCGGGAGCTGGTCCGCACCTTTCCGTCGGCGCTCCTCGGGTACTCGGGAGGGGTCGACTCGGCGTACTTGGCGGTGGTGTTGCGCCAGGAGCTGGGGCCGGATCGCATGGTCGCCGCCATCGGGCGCAGCGCATCGTATCCGCAAGCCCAGTGGGCGGCGGCCCGTGCTGTGGCCGAGGGGTTCGACGTCCCGTTGATCGAGATCGCCACGCACGAGCTCGAGGATCCGGACTACCTCGCCAATCCCACCGACCGCTGTTTCTTCTGTAAGACGGAGCTGTGGAGCCGACTCCTCCCGGAGGCCCGGGCGCGGGGGCTCGCCGTCGTGTGCGACGGCACCAACGCCGACGACCTGGGGAGCGGGGAGCACCGGCCGGGCTATGCCGCCGGGGAGCGCGCGGGCATCCGCTCGCCGCTTGCCGAAGTCGGGATGACGAAGGCGGAGATTCGCGCGGCATCGCACGACCTCGGGCTACCGACGTGGGACGCGCCCGCGGCGCCGTGCCTGTCGAGCCGCGTCGCGTACGGACTCGCCATCACGCCGCGCCGGCTCGATCAGGTGGAGCGGGCGGAAGCGTACCTGCGGGACCTGGGCGTGACCGGAGATCTTCGGGTCCGCCATCACGGCGAGCGCGCCCGCATCGAAGTCGAGTCGCATTGGATTCCCTGGCTCGAGGCGCGCCTCGCCGCCGTCACCGTGCGGCTCGGGGCGCTCGGGTTCGGCGTCGTGGAGGTCGACCCGCGCGGCTATCGCCGCGGCAGTCTGGTGCAGGCGCTGCGGCCGCGCGTTTGAGGCTCTTCGTCGCGCTGAACCTCCCCTCGCCGGTCCGACAGGCTCTGTGGCAGGCGGTGGAGCCGGTGCGAGAGCGCGGTCTGCCCGTGAAATGGGTGCGGCCCGACGGCATCCACGTGACGCTCAAGTTCCTTGGGGACGTGTCGGAAGAGCGCGCGGCGGACGTGCGCGCCGCGCTGGGCCGCGCCGCCCGAGGGGCGCGCCCACTCCCGCTCGCACTGGGTGAGTTCGGCGTCTTTCCCGATTTCCAGCGGCCGCGGGTGGTCTGGGCGGGCATCACCGCGGACTCGGGCCTCGAAATCCTGCAGCATCGCGTCGAGCAGGAATTCGAACCGCTCGGCTTCCCCACCGAGGCGCGTCCGTTTCGACCCCATGTGACGCTCGGGCGGGCGGGTCGGGAGGCCCGGCCGCGCGATTTCACAGGGCTCGAGGCGGCGCTCGGCGACCTGCAGTTCGAGGCGGCGGTCGTGGTCGAGTCGGTCGATCTGATGCAGAGCACGCTCGAATCCGCCGGTGCGGTGTATCACGTGACACACAGTGAACGGCTGTCTTAAGGGCGTCGTGCGGCTCGGCTGCCTCGCCGTCGTCTTGGTCGGGGCGCTCGCGGCGTGGTGGTTCCGCGAGCCGATCCTGCACACGGCGGCGCGCTGGTTCGGCCCGCGCTCCACCCGGCTCCCTCCCGTCGCCGACACGGCGGTCGGCGCCCCGACGCCGAAGGCGCTCTCCAGCAGTCAGACGAAAATGGATCGGCTGAAACAGCCGAGCGCGCCGGATTCGGTCGTGCTCTCCGCCAACGAAGTGGCCGCGATGATCGGCAGCGGCATCGACTGGAGCGTACGCAAGAGCTTTGACTCGTTACGAGTGGAGCTGCTGGAGGGCTCGGTAGCGGTCTACTGCCGGCTGGACACGCGCGTGATCCCGCCGGACGCGCTCGGTCCGCTGGCGGGGTTCCTCCATCCGATGGAGCCGTTGCGCTTCGCGGGACCGCTCAGTATCGAGCGTCCCGGGATCGCCAGGTTCAAGGTGCAGGAGTTGAGCCTGCGCGGGATCGCGTTCCCTGGTCCGATGGTGACGCAGCTCGCGCAGCGGGTCGCGGGCGCCGATGCGTCGGGCGCCGTTCCCCTGCGGGTCTCGCCTTCCTTCACCGACGTGGCGATCCACCCCACGGGGATCATTCTGTACCGCGTGAAGCGGAGCAAGTCGTGAGCCGGCGCGTCCTCGTGGTGGACGACGAGAAGGGCATTCGCGAGGCGCTGCAACAAGTGCTCGAGTACGAGACGATCGAGGTGCAGACCTGTCCGTCGGGCGGCGAGGCGCTGCAGCGGTACGCCGAGTTCCGGCCGCACCTCGTCTTTCTGGATGTGAAGATGCAGGGGATGGACGGGCTCGAGACGCTGCGCAAGCTGCGGGAGCTCGATACCCGCGCGCAGGTCGTGATGATCTCCGGTCACGGCACCATCCAGACGGCGGTGGAGGCGACGCAGCTCGGCGCGTACGATTTCCTCGAGAAGCCGCTCGACACCGACCGCATCCTGCTCACACTCCGCAACGCCCTGCAGCACCTGGATTTGGAAAGTGAGAACGTGCGCCTCAAGGCGGAGGTGCACGCCCAGTACGAGATCGTGGGCTCGAGCAAGGCGATCAAACAGGTGATCGAGCGGATCGAGAAGGTCGCCCCGACCGCGGCGCGCGTGCTGATCACGGGCGAGAACGGCACCGGCAAGGAGCTCGTCGCGCGGGCGATCCATGCGCTGAGCCCGCGCGCCCGGGGGCCGTTCGTCGAGGTGAACTGCGCGGCGATCCCGTCCGAACTGATCGAGAGCGAGCTGTTCGGGCACATGAAGGGAAGCTTCACCGGCGCGTTCGCGGATCGCGCCGGAAAGTTCGAGTTGGCGGACGGCGGCACGCTGTTCCTGGACGAAATCGGCGACATGAGTCTGTCCGCCCAGGCGAAGGTCCTGCGCGCGCTCGAGGAGGGCGTGATCTCGCGCGTCGGGTCGGGCAAGACGCTCGCGGTGGACGTGCGGGTGATCGCGGCCACCAACAAGGATCTCAAGGCCGAAATCGCCGCGGGCCGATTTCGCGACGACCTGCTCTATCGCCTCAACGTAGTGCCGATCGAGGTGCCGCCCCTGCGTGCGCGGCGCAGCGACATCCCGCAGCTGCTCGAGCATTTCCTGGACCAGCTGACGCGGCGCGGCGGGCTCCCGCCGAAGCAGCTCGACCAGGAAGCCGTGAAGCGGCTCGCGACCCACGACTGGCCCGGCAACATCCGCGAGCTGCGCAACGCGGTCGAGCGGCTCCTCATCCTCACCGCCGGACCCGTGGTGAGGGTCGAGGAGGTGGAGCGGCTGGCGGGGCTGGCGACGGCGGATGGCGGGCCGGGACGGGGGACCGGGAGCGCCGATCTCGCCGGGGCGCCGTGGACGCGCGCCGCCACCTTCGAACAGTTCAAACAGGCCGCCGAGCGGGCGTACCTGCTCGCGAAGCTCCAGGAGAACGACTGGAATGTCTCGGAGACCGCGCGCACATTGGAGATGCCGCGCAGCAACCTCTACAAGAAGATCGAGCGCTACGGGCTGACCCGGGAGGCGTAGTGGCGGGGATCGAGAAGGATCGGGATTGGGACAAGGAAATGGCGGAGGTCGACCGGCTGCTCAAGAAACTGCCGAACGCCGATCCCACGCTCGGCCGCGGCGGTGAGCCGACGGTCCGGAGGCCGGCCGTCGCCGGCGGTCCCGTCTCGGCGCCCGCGCCGGCGATCCGGTCGAGCGGGGGCGGCTGGCTCGCGACCTGGGTGAAGGTGGGACTCGGCGTGCTGGTCGCCGTCGGGACCGCCCCGGGCGTGTGGCCGTACACCCACGGCTGCGGCCTGCGGCTCATCTTCTATCTGATCGGCGTCGCCACGGTCATCGCCACCGGTCTGTGGGCGAGCGTCGCGACGTGGAGGCGCCGCATGGGGGTCGCGCACGTCGTCTCCCAGATCCTGATCGTCTGGGGCGTCCTGCTCATGACGCGCGAGATCCTGCCCCGGGTCGGCGACGCCACGACCGCGTCGCTTTGGCTCTGCCCCGACATCCCACAGCCGCACTGACGCTCATGCCCGAGAACTTCAAGAACTTCATCGCCGGCGAATGGGTCGCCCCGACCACGGGGGCGTACTTCGAGAACCGCAACCCCGCCGACTGGAACGAGGTGATCGGCTGCTTTCCGCGCTCCGGCCCCGACGACGTGACGCGCGCCGTCGCGGCGGCGCAGCGCGGCTTCGCGCGATGGTCGCAGGCGCCCGCGCCGATCCGCGGCGACGTGCTGCACCGCGTCGGGGACCTGCTCGTCCAACGCAAGGACGAGATCGCACGCGCCATGACCCGCGAGATGGGGAAGGTCCTGGCCGAGACGCGGGGCGACGTACAGGAGGGGATCGACACGGCGTATTACGCGCATACCGAAGGCCGGCGGCTGTTCGGGCGCACCGTGCCGTCCGAGCTCCGCAACAAGTGGGCGATGAGCTACCGCCGGCCGATCGGCGTCGCGGGACTCATCACGCCGTTCAACTTCCCGCTCGCCATCCCGACGTGGAAAATGTTTCCGGCGTTGCTGTGCGGCAACGCCGTGATCTTCAAGCCGGCTGAGGACGTCCCGCTCACAGCGCACCTGCTCGTGGAGGTGTTGCTGGAGGCGGGCCTCCCCCCGGACGTCGTGCAGCTGGTCCACGGCGAGGGCTCCGTGGTCGGGCGAGCGATCGTGGAGCACCCCGACATCTCCGTCATCTCGTTTACCGGGTCGACCGAGACGGGATCGAGCATCGGCGCCACCTGCGGCAGGATGCACAAGCGCCTGTCGCTCGAGATGGGCGGCAAGAACGCGATGATCGTGATGGACGACGCCGATCTCGACCTGGCGCTCGAGGGCGTGTTGTGGGGCGCGTTCGGGACGACGGGGCAGCGCTGCACCGCCACGAGTCGCCTGATCGTGCACGCAAACGTGCACGATAGGTTCGTCCAGCTGCTGTGCGACCGGGCGGACAAGCTACGTCTGGGACCGGGACTCGAGGAGACGACCGAGGTCGGGCCGCTCATCAACGAGGACGCCCGCAAGAAGGTGGAGTACTACGTGGGCGTAGGAGAGGAAGAGGGGGCGCGGCGTCTGATCGGTGGCGCCCGGCCGTCCGACAAGCGGCTGGAGCGTGGCTGGTTCTACCGGCCGACGGTGCTGGCGGGTGTCCGCCCGGGGATGCGCGTCGAGCAGGAGGAGATCTTCGGGCCGGTGCTCGCGGTGATCAAGGTCGACTCGCTCACCGACGCGATCCGGGTCAATAACGACGTGCGATACGGTCTCTCGAGCTCGCTGTACACCCGCGACGTGAACGCCGCGTTCCGAGCGATGACGGAGCTGGACAACGGGATCACGTACGTGAACGCGCCCACGATCGGCGCGGAGGCGCACCTGCCGTTCGGGGGCGTGAAGCAGACCGGCAATGGTCACCGCGAAGGCGGCTGGGAGGTGTACGACTTCTACTCCGAGACGAAGGTCGTGTACGTCGACTTCTCCGGAAGGCTGCAGCGCGCGCAGATCGACACCGAAGCCTGAGCGTCGCCTGGGCGACGCATTCAATCGCACCTGCCGGCAACAAACCGGTGATGCTCGTCACGCCCGAGGATGTTACGCTCGCGGCTGGTGGATCACGAATCTTTGGTGATCGTTCTCTCAGCCGGTGGCTCGCCACTCGACGGCGGGTCGCTCGGCGCGCTCGCGGACGCGGCGGTCGTGTGGGTGCGGGTCGAGTGCGAGGGCAGCGCCGCGTGTCTCGCGGCACGGGTGCGCCACGGCGACCCGCCGGACGCGTTCCGGGACCGGGTCCGGCGGTGGGGGGCGGCCCGGGGGTGGGCCGTGACTGTTGCTTCTGGCCGCCCCCGTGGCTAAAGTAAATGCCATGCATGAGTTGGGGGCCCTCAGGCCGGATCCAGGCGCGCAACCCGCGCCTGTACCCTTCGCCCCCCCTGAGAAGCGCCGGTCCACGTTGGCCCGCTGGTTCGATAACTGGATGCGTTCGCTGGGCATGGCGCTCGTGCTGTTCCTCATCATCCGCACCTTTCTCATCGAAGCGTTTCAGATCCCGTCGGGCAGCATGGAGCGGACGTTGCTCGCCGGCGACTTCCTGTTTGTGAACAAGGCGGTGTACGGGGCGCAAATTCCCGGCACGAACGCCCGGCTCCCCGGGTTCGAGTCGCCGCACCGCGGCGACATCATCGTGTTCGCCTACCCGAAAAACCCCGAGTTGAACTACGTCAAGCGCGTCATTGGCGTCCCCGGCGATCGGGTCGAGATGCGCCTGGGCGAGGTTCGGGTGAACGGCAATGCGCTAACCGAGCCCTACGTCCAGCGCGTCGATCCGGGGCACGACGTGTACGACCCGGAGTTCAATTGGCAGAAGGATTATCTGCTGGGCGGCGCGGGGTCGCTGCGGGCCTATCACCCCACGCGCGATACGTGGGGGCCGCTGCTCGTGCCGCCGAGCAAGTTTTTCGTGCTGGGCGACAACCGCGACAACTCCGCCGACTCCCGCTACTGGGGCTTCGTGGACGCGAACGCGGTGAAGGGCCGGCCGCTCGTCGTGTACTTCAGCTACGATCGCGAAGCGCACGATGCGTTGCCCTGGCTGACCGATATTCGCTGGCGCCGGCTCGGCTCGGTGATCCACTGAGCCCGCCGGTGAAGAGGAACCCCCGCCACGCTCCGCGCCGTCGGTGCGGCGGGCCGGCCGGTATGGTGCGGCGTCGTGCATGCCCGGAGGGGTGAAACCGCCATGCAACTGAACACGGCCAAACGAGCCTCGTACGACGAGGGATCGCTCGACCAGTACCTCCGCGAGATCAGCCAGTATCCGCTGATCACCCGCGAGGAGGAAGTGGCGCTCGCTCAGCGAATCAAGCAGAGCGACCCGGAGGCGCTCGACAAGCTGGTGCGCTCGAACCTGCGGTTCGTCGTGTCGGTCGCGAAGAAGTATCAGAACCAGGGCGTCTCGCTCTCGGATCTGATCAACGAGGGCAACCTCGGCTTGATCCGCGCCGCCCACAAGTTCGACGAAACGAAGGGCATCAAGTTCATCTCGTATGCCGTATGGTGGATCCGCCAGGCGATCCTCCAGGCGCTCGCCGAGCAGTCGCGCATCGTGCGCGTGCCCCTGAACCGGGCCGGAACGCTCCACCGGATCGGCAAACGATCGGCCTCCCTGCTGCAGGAGCTAGGGCGGGAGCCGACCGTGGAGGAGATCGCCGAAGGGATGGACATCTCCGAAGAAGAGGTCGCGAAGACCCTCTCGATCTCGCAGGCGCACCTCTCGCTCGACGCCCCCCTCACTCCGGGCGAGGACAACAAGCTGCTCGACTATCTCCCCGACACGCAGAACCCCGGTCCCGACGATGAGATCTTCGAGCACGCCCTCACCGAGTCGATCGAGGAAGTGCTCGCGACGCTGAAGGAGCGCGAGGCCAAGATCCTGCGTCTCTATTTCGGCCTCGAGGGTCAGGAGCCGATGACCCTCGAGGAGATCGGGTCGTTGCTCGGGATCACGCGGGAGCGGGTGCGACAGATCAAGGAAAAGGCCCTGGCGCGGCTGCGCCACGTATCGCGCGCCCGCGCGCTGGAAAGCTTCCTGTTCTAGGTCCAGGGCGGGTAGATTTACCGCCCTATGGCCGGCTTAGCCTCGTTCGACGTCTCCACCGGCGCCGACCTCCAGGAGGTCGATAACGCCGTGAATCAGGCGACCAAAGAGGTCGCCCAGCGGTACGACTTCAAGGGCTCCAAGGCGTCGATCGCGTTCGACCGCCCCAAGGCGACCCTCACCCTCGTCGCCGACGACGACTTCAAAATGAAGGCCCTGTTCGACGTGCTACAGTCGAAGCTCGTCAAGCGCGGCGTTCCCGTGAAGAACCTCGACCCGGGCCCCGTCACCCCCGCGGCGAACGACACGGTGCGCCGCGAGATCAAGCTCACGCAGGGGATCCCGCAGGAGAAGGCGAAGGCGATCGTCAAGGCGATCAAGGACCGGAAGTTCAAGAAGGCGCAGGCGTCGATCCAGGGTGAAGAGATCCGCGTGCAGGCACCCTCCAAGGACGAGCTGCAGGAAGTGATCGCGTTCCTGCGCTCGCAGGATTGGGGCATCGAGCTCAGGTTCGGGAACTACCGCGGATGAAACTGGGGGTCGTCTCACTCGGCTGTGACAAGGCGACCGTCGACTCCGAGCGGCTGGTGGGCGAGCTCGTGGGCCATGGCGCCGTGGTGACGCCCGACCTGCACCGCGCCGACGTGATCCTCGTCAACACCTGCGGGTTCATCGACGCGGCCAAGCAAGAATCGATCGACGCGATCTTGTCAGCCGCAAGCCTCAAGGCGCAAGGCGACGTGAAGGCGGTCGTCGCGGTCGGGTGCCTCGTCCAACGCTACAAGCAGGAGCTCGAGAAGGAGATCCCCGAGGTGGACCTCTTCCTCGGCTTTTCGGACCTGCATCATCTGGTCCCCGAATTGGCGCGCCGCGGGCTGATCGCGGATCCGGTTGCCGCCCACCCCGGCGTCCGGCAGTTCCTCGGCGACGCACCCCACGTTCGCTATCTCAAGATCTCCGAAGGCTGCGATCACACGTGCGCCTTCTGCGCGATCCCACTGATGCGGGGTAAGCATCGCTCGGAGCCGCTCGAGCGGCTGGTGCGCGAGGCCCAGGCGCTCGAAGCACAGGGGGCGCAGGAGATCAATCTGGTGGCCCAGGACCTGGGGCATTACGGGCGCGATCTCGGGCCCGACGGCGCCAAGCTTCCCGACCTGCTGGAAGCGCTGCTGCGCGAGACGGCGGTCCCGTGGTACCGCCTGCTGTACGTCTACTCGGCGGGGCTCAGCGAGCGGCTGGTGCAATTGATCGCGCGCGAGTCGCGCATCGTGCCGTACCTCGACATGCCGATCCAGCACGCGAGCGACCGCATGCTCGAGCGCATGCGGCGCCCAGAGCGGCAGCAGTCGTTGCGCGCCAAGCTCGGCTGGCTCAGGTCCGCGATCCGCGATCTCGCGGTTCGCACCACCTGTCTCGTGGGCTTTCCAGGGGAGACCGACGCGGAGTTTCGCGAGCTGCTCGGTTTCCTCGAGGAAGCGCAGTTCGACCGCCTCGGCGCGTTCGCGTACTCGCCGCAGGATGGCACGCGCGCCATGCAGTACGCGGACGACGTGCCCGATGAGGTCAAACGCGACCGTCTCGAGGAGCTGCTCGAGGTCCAGCGGGCCATTTCGGCGGAGCGGCTCGCCCGGTTCGTGGGACGGGAGGCGGACGTGCTGGTCGATCGCGTCGCGGATCCGGACGAGGCCGGCGCGACCCACGTGGGGCGTGTGGCGTGGCAGGCCGACGACGTGGACGGGGTCACCTACGTGGAACGGGGTGGCTGGGCCGAGGCCGGGCGCTTCGTGCGCGTGCGCTTGAGCGCGAGCGAGGACTACGACTTTCGGGCGATCGCCCTGACGTGAGTCGTTCGGCGGAGCTGTTCGACCGGGCGAAGGCTGTGCTCCCCGGGGGAGTCAACTCGCCGGTCCGGGCATTCCGCGCCGTGGGCGGGACGCCGTTCTTCGTCGACCGCGCGCGCGGGGCCTGCCTCACCGACGTCGACGGCAAGACTTACCTCGACTACGTGTGCTCGTGGGGCCCGTTGATCTTGGGCCACGCGCACCCCGCGGTGCTCGACGCCATTCGCGGCGCGGCAGAGCGGGGGTGGACCTACGGCGCCCCCTGCGCCGCCGAAGTCGACCTCGCCGAGCTGGTGCGGCGGCGCATGCCCGCGCTCGAGATGGTGCGGTTCGTGAACTCGGGCACCGAGGCGACGATGGCGGCGGTGCGGATCGCCCGGGCCGCCACGCGCCGCGACGTCATCATCAAGTTCGAGGGCTGCTATCACGGGCATGCCGACAGCTTCCTGGTGAAGGCGGGGAGCGGCGTCGCAACGCTCGGGCTCCCCGACAGCCCCGGCGTTCCGGGGGCGCTCGCCGAGCTGACGCTGACCGTGCCGTTCAACGACGCCGCGGCAGTGCAGGAGGTGTTCACGCGCCGTGGCAAGGAAATCGCGGCGGTCATCGTCGAGCCGTACGTCGGGAATGCCGGGTTCATCGCGCCCGAGCCGGGGTTTCACGAGGCGCTCCGCGCGCTGTGCGACCGGCATGGGGCGCTGCTGATCTTCGACGAGGTGATGACGGGGTTCCGCGTGGCGCCGGGCGGCGCACAGCAGCGGCTCGGCGTGCGGGCGGACCTGACGACCTTGGGGAAGATCATCGGGGGCGGGCTGCCCGTGGGGGCGTACGGCGGGCGCGCGGACCTGATGCGGCTCGTTGCACCCGAGGGACCCGTGTACCAGGCGGGGACGCTGTCGGGCAACCCGGTGGCGATGGCGGCCGGGTTGGCGACGCTGCGCGAGACCGAGCGCCCCGGCTTCTACGATGTGCTGGAGCGGCGAACCGCCCGGCTGGTGGCGGGTATAGGGGACGCCGCGCGTCGGCAAGGGGTTGCAGCGACCGGTGGTCACGCCGGCTCGATGTGGGGCGTCTATCTGACCGCCGGGCCCGTGCGCACGTTCGCGCAGGCGAAGGGCTCGGACACGGGCCTGTTCGCGCGCTGGCACTGCGCGGCGCTCGCCCGGGGTGTGTTCCTCGCGCCGTCGGCCTTCGAGGCGGGTTTCGTCTCCAGCGCGCACACGGATGCGGACATCGACTTCACCATCGCACAACTCGACGCGGCCCTGGGCGAGGCGCGGGCTCGCTAGCCTGCTCGCCCTGGCGGCCGCGGCATGCCCGCGGCCGCAGGCCGCCCCGGCCCCCCTCACTCCCGGCGCTGAGCCCGAGTTGCGCGTCGGGCTCAGCGCCGCCGCGGCGAACGTCACGCTGGGGGGGGATGGCGAGCTGTTCGTCACGGACGACGGAAACGGCGAGCCGGTCGGCTCCATCCCCGCCGGCGCTTCCTGGACGGTCGTGCCGGACACGGGCGGGCTGCGGATCGTCCAGCCGGACGGCTCCCGCGGTCCCCGACATGCCGGGATCTCCGCCGTCAACGTGACCGAGCATCGCTTCGCCATGGTGGGCGGCCGCCGCTACCGTGGCCGCGTGAACGTGGTCCGGGATTCGTCCGGGCTGACGGTGCTGAACCGCGTTCCTGTGGAGAGCTATCTCGCGGGCGTGGTGGGCGCCGAGATCGGCGTCCGGCGCAACGACGAGGAGCAGGCGCTGCTCGCCCAGGCGGTCGTATCGCGCAGCTTTGCCCTGAAGAACCGCGGGCGTTGGGAGGTGCTCGGGTTCGACGCGTGGGCGGATGTCCGCGACCAGGTGTACAACGGCGTCTCGGGGGAAACGCCGGAAGTGTGGAGCGCCGTTCGCCGCACCGGCGGCCAGGTGCTCGCGTACGATGGCGCGATCATCGAGGCCTACTTTCACTCCACCTGCGGCGGCTCCACGGCGGCGGTCGAGGAGGCGTTCAAATCGGCACAGGACCGGCCCTACTTGCGGCCGGTCTCCGACGCGAGCGCCCGCGGTCGCGCGTATTGCGACATCTCGCCGCGGTTCCGGTGGCGCGAGGAATGGGACGGCACCACGCTGCGCGCTATATTGTCGCGGACGCTCCCGGCGGTGATGCACGTCGGCGGCGATGGTCTGCAGGGTATCACGGACGTCGCCGTGAGCCACACCGGGCCCTCCGGGCGCGTCGGCGAGCTGCGCGTCGTGTTCGAGCACGGCGACGTCCGCGTGCCCGGCCCCGACGTCCGGGCCGTGTTGCGGCCCGAGGCCGGTCGCCTGTTGCAGAGCACGGCATTTCAGCTGTCGGTGACGCGCCAGGACGGACGGGTCACGCGACTCGTTGCAACGGGCGCGGGCGCGGGACACGGCCTGGGGTTGTGCCAATGGGGCGCGGTCGGTCGGGCGCGCGCGGGACAGGAGTATCGCAAGATCCTCACCACGTACTTCCCGGGAACGACCATTGAGCGACTCTATTAGAAGGAGCGGGCGCGCCGTCAGGTTGCTGGCGCTCATCGTCCTGGTGTCCGTCATTCCGCTTGCCGCCGTGTCCGCCCAGGGCGTCTTGAACCAGTTCTCCTCCGAGAACCTGAGATTCAGTGCCGTGCAGTTCGACCTGGGACCGCTCGGCGGCAACAACATCCGGGGCACCCTGACCGGTGGCGTGCGCTTCGACTACGGTTTCGTCGCCCCCAGGGTGCGCGTGCTGCTCGGCCTCTCGTACTTCCATGCCGAGCTGAGCTCGGATGCCCTGCGGCGTTACGCCGACGGGCTGCGCCGCGTGGTGAACGACCCCGACTCGAACTACACGATCCAGCTCGGCAACATCACGTGGAGCGACGTGACCGGCGATGTGGACCTGCAATACGTCATGCCTCAGGGACACGCCGTCACCACCTACATCGGTTTCGGGGTCGGCGTGCACCTGCGCAACGGCAGCGGGACGTCGATCAACGGGACGTTCGTGGAGGACGCGCTCGATCAGATCACCGCGGGCTTGAACGGCACGCTCGGCGCGGAATTCGGCGCGAAGCGCTGGCGCGTCACGCTGGACGCGCGCGGTGTGCTGTCGAGCGGTCTCTCCACGGTGAGTCTGCGCACCGGCGTGATGTATCGCTGGGCCGGGATCCGCGGCGGGAGATCGCCCGGCCGGTGAGCCCGCCCGTCCGTGTGGCGGTGGTAGGGGCGGGGGCGATCGCGCAGGTGGCGCACCTTCCCGTCCTGCGCAAGCTGCCGGGCGTCGAGGTCTCCGCGATCTGCGACAACGACGTGAGCAAGGCCCAGGCCCTCGCCGCGCGCTTCGAGGTGAAGGACACGTTCGACGACATCGAAGAAGTGCTGCGCCATAGCCACTCGGATGCCGTCGCGATCTGCACGCCGAACCACCTGCACGAGATTCACGCCGTCGCCGCGCTCGCGGCGGGGTGTCACGTGCTGTGCGAGCGCCCCCTCGCGCTCACCCTCGCGGGCGTGGAGCGCGTACTGCAGGCGAGCGAGAAGTACGGCAAGCGCGTGATGGTGGGCATGAACCACCGCTTTCGCTCGGATGTCCAGGCGGTGCGCGGGTTTCTCGCTGGCGGCGACCTCGGGGTGCTGCAGGCGATCCGCAGCGGGTGGTACACGTTTCAGCCCAGCCGGCAGCAGCTCGGCTGGCGGCTGCGGCGCCAGGAGGCGGGCGGCGGCGCGTTCCTGGACCTCGGGCTGCAGCTCCTGGACTTGGGCCTCTGGCTCGCGGGCTGGCCGGCGCCCAAGCGTGTCGCCGCCCATATGGTGGGGCAGTCGAAGGACAGCGTCGAAGGCATGGCGACCGCGCTGGTGGTGTGCGAGAACGGCGTCTCGATTTCCATGGACGTGAGCTGGCGACATTTGGGCGCGGCCGAGCGGTTCTGGTTCGATCTCGTCGGGACGAAGGGCTCGGCCACCGTGCAGCCGTTGCGCGTCTTCAAGGAGGCGCACGGGACGGTCGTCGACGCCACGCCCACGGGCGCGACCGGGCGCGAGACCCCGTTCGCCCAATCCTATCGCGCCGAGTGGACGTATTTCCTCGCCGTCATCAAGGGTGACGTCAACGCGCCACCGCCCCGCGACCAGCTGGCCCTCCACCGGGTGCTCGACGCCGTGTACCGCTCGGCCGACGAAGGGCGCGACGTGCTGCTGTGACCGGCCCGGCCCGCCGAGCGGTCGTGCTGATCGCGCTCGGCGCGGCGCTGTTGGCGCTGAGCTATCCCCCGTTCCGGTTTCCTCTTCTGAGCTTCTTCGCCCTCGCGCCGGCCGTGGTGCTGGTGCGGGAGCTCGCAGCGGCGACGGACTTCCGCCGGGCGCTGCGCCTCGGCTTCTGGTACGGCTTGGTGTCGCAGGGGCTCGTGCTGTACTGGCTCGTGGTCGCCCTGTGGCACTTTACGCCGCTATCGGCGCTCGGCTATCTCGCCACGATTGCGATCTATGGACTCTGGACGGCGGGGTGCTTCTGGCTCCTCGTGCGGATCCGGACCCGCTTTCCCACCGCTCCCCTGTGGGTGGTGTTCCCCCTGGTTTGGACCGCGGTGGAGTGGGGCATCGGCCACCAGGGGGACATCCGCTTTCCTTGGCTGGGCCTTGGGACGTCACTCGCCGACGCGCCGATCCTCGTGCAGTGGGCGGACCTTGCCGGCGCGCGGGGCGTGAGCCTGTGGCTGGCGTGGTGCAACGTGATGCTGGTTGACGCGCTGCTGCCGCGGCGCGAGCTGGGAGCGGGGAGCGGTTGGATCGGGTGGCGACCACTCGTCGCGGTGCTCGGCACGGTCGTCCTGGCATGGGGCTACGGGGCGTGGCGCGAGCGCACGCTACCGGTGCGCCCGGTCGGGGTGGTCGGGCTCGTCCAGCCCAACGAAGGGTTTCGCGAAAAATGGAACAAGGCGCGCCAGGACAGCGTGATGGCCCATCTGTTCGCACTGTCTCAGCGGCTCGAGGACAGCACGCACATCGACTTGCTGGTTTGGCCCGAGGCCGCGGTGCCAGACTACTTCGTCAATCGCCCCGACTGGGACCCCGCGATCGCGCAGCGCGTGCGCGCGACCCGCACACCGCTCGTCACCGGCGGTCTCGACGCCGTGATATATCCTGACCGTTCATACGATTCCTACAATGCCGCTTTCTTCTACGACTCCACCGGTGACCGGACCGCGTATCCCATTTACCGCAAGCACTACCTCGTCCCGATCGTCGAGCGCGTGCCGTTTGTGCCACCCCGCTGGTTCCATCTGCGATGGTTCGGCGGCTTCGGCGCGGGACGCGGGTTGCCGCTCTACCCGACCGCGGTCGGCCGGCTCGGGGTGTTGATCTGTTACGAGTCGATCTTCGCCGACCTGGCGCGCGACTACCGGCGCCAGGGGGCGGACTTTCTCGTCAACGTCACCAACGATGCGTGGTACGGCCGCACAGCCGGCCCCTATCAGCATTTGAGTCATCTGGTGATGCGGGCGATCGAGACACGCGCGGGGATCGCCCGTGCTGCGAACTCCGGGATCTCGGCCACGGTCGATCCGTTGGGCCACGTGCACGATGCGAGCGGCCTCGAAGTCCGGACAGCGGTAGCGAGCCGGCTGGCCACGAGCGACGTGCGCACCGTCTACGTCCGCCTCGGCGACTGGGTGGGGACGCTGGCGGTGATCGCGACCCTGGGGTTCGCCGGCCTGCTGCTGGTAGATCGCTGGAGATCACGACGCGGGGGGTGGCGGTGACACGGGTGGGGGTCGACGTCGGCGGCACCTTCACCGACCTCGTCGCGGTCGCGGCCGACGGGGCGATCGCCGTCCACAAGGTCGCGACGACGCCGGAAGATCCGGCCGTGGGAATGTTCCGGGCGATCGAGTCGATGTCGGCCCCCGTCGAGCTCCTGGTCCACGGCACCACGATCGCGACCAATGCGCTACTCGAGCGGCGCGGGGCGCGCGTCGTGCTCGTGACCACGCGCGGCTTCGAGGACCTGCTCTGGCTCAGGCGACAGGACCGCGCCGCGCTGTACGACTTGGCGCGCGATCACCCGCTGCCGCTCGTCGCCCGGACCGGCGTCGTCGGTGTGGCCGAGCGCATGGGACCGGCGGGGGTGCAGGAGCCGCTCAGCGACGCCGAGGTGGCGCGCGTCGTCGCCGCGGTGCAGGCGCTGGCTCCGGAATCGGTGGCGGTCGGTCTGTTGTTCGCGTTTCGACACCCCGAGCACGAGCGGCGGATCGCGGCGGCGCTGCGAGGGGCGCTCGGGGACGTGCCGATCGCCGCCAGCCACGAAGTGCTTCCCGTATTCCGCGAGTTCGAGCGCCTCAGCACCACCACGGTCGAGGCGTACCTGCGGCCCAAGGTATCCTCGTATCTGGCACGGCTCGACGGCGAGGCCCGGTCTCGCGTGGGGACGCTGCGCATCATGACGTCGGCCGGCGGCACGCTGGCGCCGTCCGCGGCGGCGTGCCGGGCGGCGGCCCTCGCGCTGTCGGGCCCCGCGGGCGGTGTGGTGGGCGCGCAGCTCGTGGGCGCAGCGGTCGGGCTGTCGGAGCTCCTGACCCTCGACATGGGCGGCACGAGCGCCGACGCGAGCCTCGTGACGGGAGGCGCGGCGGTACACGAGGGCAGCGGGGCGGTCGCGGGGGTCCCGCTGGCGCTTCCCGCGATTCTGATCGAGACGGTCAGTGCGGGAGGAGGCAGCATCGCGCGCCTCGACGAGGGCGGCGCGCTCAAGGTGGGGCCGGACTCGGCCGGCGCAGTTCCCGGGCCCGCGTGCTACGGGCGCGGTGGCACGCAGGCGACGGTCACAGACGCCTGCCTCGTCCTCGGGTGGCTCGATGCCGCCACTCCGCTCGCCGCCGAGCTGCGGCTCGATCCGGGCGCGGCGGAGCGCGCCGTCGCGACGCTGGGCGATGCCGCCGGGAGCGACCCCGCCGGGATCGCCGCCGGTATCGTGGCGGTCGCGGCCGCCGTGATGGCTCGGGCCCTGCGACGCGTGAGCGTGGCACGCGGGCTCGACCCGCGACGCATGGCCCTGGTGCCGTTCGGCGGCGCCGGCCCGCTGTTCGGCTGTGCGCTCGCCGACGCGCTCGGCATGCGCACGATCGTCATTCCGCCTCACCCCGGAGTGCTGTCCGCCCTCGGACTCGCGGCGGCCGCGGAGCGCGTGGACGTGGTCGCGTCCTATCACCGCGAGCTCGACGGACTGCAACCGACCGACATCGGGCGCGCGTTCAGCCCACTCCTGCGGGACGGGAGCGACCAGCTCCCCGGCGCAGCGCTGTGGAGGTATGTCGACTGCCGGTTCGCCGGGCAAGGCTACGAGCTGACGATCCCCGTTGCCACCAACAATCCTCAGCAAATCCGAGACGCGTTCGTAGCGGCGCACAAGGAACGGCTCGGGCACGACGGGATTGGCCGGCCGGTCGAGCTGGTCAACCTCCGGGTCGTCGCGCTCCGTGAGTCGCCGCTACCCCAGTTTGCAGGCACGAAGCGCACCACGGACCGGTCGCGCGGCCGGCGTAGCGTCGTCCTGGAAAAAGGTGGCAAGCGCGTGACGGCGTCACTGTGGGCCCTCGACGATCTGGCGGCCGGCGTGACGCTCGAGGGCCCGGCCATTCTCGCGGGCGGCGATGCCACGGCGCTCATCGCGCCTGGGTGGCGGGGGAGCGTGCACGAGTCAGGAGCCGTCCAGCTGGAGCGCGTATGACACTCGACGCGGTGGGGCTCGAGGTGATGGGCCACGCCTTCGCTGCGATCGCGGAAGAGATGGGGCTCGTCCTGATTCACTCCGCGCCGTCGCCCAATATTCGGGAGCGGCGCGACTGTTCGGCGGCGCTGTTCGACGCCGACGGCGCGATGACCGCCCAGGCGGCCCACATTCCGGTCCATCTCGGCGCCATGGCGGAGTCGGTCGCCGCAGTGCGCGGGCTCGCGTCCCCTCCCAGGCCGGGCGACGTCTTCATCCTCAACGATCCCTACACCGGCGGATCGCACCTCCCCGACATCACGCTGATCGGCGCGGTCGACATCGCGGGTGCGGTCGGCGGGTATAGCGTCGTGCGCGCGCACCATTCGGACGTGGGAGGTATGCGGGCGGGCAGCATGCCGGCCGGGGCGCGCGAGATCTTCGCCGAAGGCGTGATCCTGCCGCCGCTGTTGCTCACGCCGGAGGTGGAGCGGATGCTGCTCGCGAACGTGCGCACGCCGGAGACGCGGCGTGGCGACCTGGCGGCGCAGCGGGCGGCGGTGGAGCGGGGTGCGGACGGCCTGCGGGCCCTCGGCGCGCGCTACGGCTGGCCCGCCGTGCGGGAGGCGGCCCACGATCTGATGGATTACGCCGAGCGTCGCACCCGCCAAACGCTGCGGCGCATCCCGGCCGCCGGCCTCACCGCGACCGACTGGCTCGAGGGGGATGGCGTCGACGACCGCGATGTGCCGATTACCGTGCGGATCGATATCCAGGGGGGCGAGTTGCACGCCGACTTTACGGGCACCGCGCCGGCAGTGCGGGGAAACATCAACTGCCCACTGGCGGTCGCCCGGTCCGCCGCGCTGTTCGTGGTGCGCGCGCTGCTCCCGGAGGACGTCCCGACGAACGGGGGCGTGGGACGCGCCGTGCGCGTCACGGCGCCCGAGGGATGTCTGGTGAACGCGCGTCACCCGAGCGCCGTCGCCGCGGGCAACGTCGAGACGTCACAGCGCATCGTTGACACCTTGTTTCTGGCGCTCGCCCGGGGCAGCGTGCCCGTGCCCGCGCAGGGCCAGGGAACCATGAATAACGTCACGTTCGGCGGCCAACTTGCGGCGGGCATCGGGCAACGGGGCGGTGGGGTGACGGGTGGCTGGACGTACTACGAGACCATCGGGGGTGGCCAGGGCGCGACCCCGAACGCACCCGGACCGTCCGGTGTGCACGTGGGGATGTCGAACACGCGGAACACGCCCATTGAGGTCCTGGAGATGGAATGTCCCTTGCGGCTGAAGACGTACGCCTTGCGACGGGGGAGTGGGGGTGTGGGGCGTTGGGCGGGTGGGGACGGGGTGGTGCGCGAGTTCGAAGCGTTGGCGCCCATGGAGCTGAGCGTGCTCGCCGAGCGGCGCCGCCATGAGCCGGCGGGCGCGGCTGGCGGCGGGCACGGCGCCGCGGGGCGGACTATCTTGAACGGCACGCCGCTCGCGTCGAAAGTGAGCGCGCTGCTCGAGCCGGGCGACGTGGTGCGCATCGAGACGCCGGGCGGCGGCGCGTGGGGAAAACCGGAACAAGGAGACGCGCGATGAACTGGCTGTTGGTGGGTCTGATCGGCCTCACGGCCGGCGTGGTGTCGGGGCTGTTCGGGGTCGGGGGCGCCATCCTCATCATTCCGGGCCTCGTCCTCCTCCTGGGGCTATCCCAGCACGCGGCGCAGGGTACCTCGCTCGCGGCGCTGCTGCTTCCCGTCGGATTTCTGGGCGCGCTCCAGTACTACAAGCGGGGTGAGGTCAACGTCCCGTACGCGGCAATCATCGCGATCGGCCTGTTTTTTGGAGCCTTCCTCGGTGCCAAGCTGGCCGGGACCATGGGAGACCTGGCGTTGCGGCGGGCGTTTGGGGTGTTTCTGCTGCTCGTGGCGGCGCGGCTGCTGTTCAGCTAGGCGTTCGACTCGAACACCTTGGCGTCGACGAACAGCCGGAACAGCTGCCCGTCGAGCTGGCCGGCCCGCACCTCCTCGTCGATGATATCGAGTGCCCGTGCGGACGCGACCGCCGGCTTGTACGGTCGATCCGCGGCCGTGAGCGCGTCGTAGATGTCGCTGATCGTCATCATGCGGGTCTGGAGCGGGATGGCGTCGCCCGTCACGCCGCGGGGGTAGCCGTGACCGTCGAGCTTCTCGTGATGGTTGTACGCGATGAGCGGGATGTCGTGCAGCTCCCGCGTCCAGGGGATTTCCTTCAGAAAGTTGTACGTGTGGTTCACGTGGCTCTCGATCTCGAGCCGCTCCGTTTCGTCCAGGCTTCCTTTCGCAATCGTCAGGTAGCGCACTTCCTTGTCCGTCAGGTAGGGGCGGGGGACACCGGTCAGGTCCTGGTACGTCCGACCCGCCAGCGCGAGCAGCTCTTCGAAGTGCGTGGCCGGGAGCACCGTCGGCTCGTTCGCCTGTAGCACCGTCGTCATGAAGCGCTCGAGCTCGGCGAGCTCCGCGGTGTGGTCTTGCTCGAGCGTCCGCAGGAACTGCTCGTACCCCTTGCGCCCGTGCGTCTCGAGGAACTCCGCGCGCTTGCGCCAGAACTCGCGCTCCGCGCTGCGCCGCACGAAGTCGTGCCGCTGCCGGACCAGCTCCAGTTGCAGGGGATAGAGTTTTTTCGCCTTCACGAGCACCTGCTCCCGCACGCCGACCTTGCCGAAGTCGTGCAACAGGCCCGCGTAGCGGATCTCGCGAAGCTGCTCGCGGCTGAACTTGACAGTGCGATAGGGCCCGTCTTCGGCGCGGTCCACCACCGCCGCCAGGCGCACGGTCATATTCGCGACCCGTCCCGAGTGGCCGAACGTGGTTGGGTCCCGCTGCTCGATGGCGCGCACGGCGGCCTGCACGAACCCTTCGAACAGCCGCTCGATCTCGCGATACAGCTGGCCGTTCTCGATCGCCACCGCCGCCTGGCCGGCGAGCGCGGTGACGAGCTCGACCGTGCGCTTCGAGAACGGGACCACCTGCTGGTCCACGTCGCCCGGCGTCGCCAGCACCGCCTCGAAGCGGCGCTTGCGGTTGATGAGCTGCAGCACGCCGATCACCTGCTCCTTGTGATCCTTCATCGGGATCACGAGCATGGACTTGGTGCGGTAACCGTAGCGCTCGTCGAAGGAGCGGTTGATCGTGTACTCGACGTCCGGCGGCAGGAAGTAGGCGTCGTCGATGACGAGCGGCTCCCCCGTCACGGCGGCATAGCCGGCAAGGCTCGTCCGATCCATCGGCATGGTGAACTCGACGAACGGGGCCTCGGGCTTCGAGTAGGTCTGCGCCAGGCGGAAGCGCAGCCGTTTCTCCCCCGGCTCGCCTTCGATCAGATACAGGCTGCCTGCGTCGGACGAGGTGATGCGCCGCGATTGGGTGAGGATGAGGTCGAGCAGGGTATCGAGGTCGCGCTCGGTGCCGAGCGCCACCCCGATGTGCGTGAGCTCGGCAATCTCGCGGCCGCGGCTCGTCGCTTCGGCCCGCGCTCGGGTGGTCTCCGCGCGGGCGGCGGCCTCTCGATACCCCGCCCGTACGGCAACGAGCAGTTGCCGCGCCCCGGCCGGGTGGCGAACGTAGCCTGAGAACAGTTCGGCCGGCATTTCCGCGGGGAGGTCCGGCTCGCCGTCGCGCCCCAGCGCCACGATCGCACCGCCCGCGTCCACGAAGGCGCGGAGCACGTCGAGCGGAAGGGTCGAGCGGCTCTCGGAATCGAGCACCAGCACCGTGGGCCGTTCGTCCACCGCGAGGTCGCGCGGCAGGCGCACCTCGCACACCTCGATCTGCGCCCCTTCCAGTACCGGCGCCGCGCTCGCCGGCCGCCACGTGGGCGTGTGCAGCAGGACGTACCTAATTGCGCACCGCGGTCACGAGGTCTTTTCGCGCTTCAACCCGTCCGAGGCCTCGGCGAAGTCGGGGAACACTTGGAGGGCCTTCTCGTACATCTCGACCGCCTTGGCCTTCTGCCCGCGGTCGTGGTACAGCAGGGCGCGCGAGTAGTAGGTGAGCGCCTCGGTCGGTACTTGCCGGTTCATCGGTTGCTCCGACGCCCGCTTCGGTAACGCCGGCAGGTTCGCGTCCCGCATCAACTTCGTAGCCACGGTGCGAATCAGGTCGAACAGGTGATCGCGCTGCATCCGGTCCGATTCGACCTTGACGATCTCGCTCGTCTCGACGTTGATGAGCCGTGCGTCCAGCCGGAAGTCGCCGTAGAAGTCGATGAAGACGCCCGTCACGACATATCGCGCCCCGACCAGTTTGCCGATCTTCGCGGCGGTCTGGGGGTCCACCCGCCCCGCCGCTCCCAGGTTCTGCTCGTCGAGCAACTTCTGCAGCTCGTCCCGCTCGACGACCCGCACCGCCGCGCCGGCGGCGAGATCGGAGATCATCAATCCGGCGATCCCCTTCTGGAGGGCGTCGAAATTGTCCTTGTCTTGCCCGTACGAGCCACCGTTGTCGAACGGAAAGACGGCGATCCCCGGACGGCTGTCCTGCCCTTGGGCCTGGCCCGCGAGCCCGGCGACGGCGGGCCACAGCAGGGCGGCGGTCCAGAGCGAAACGATCGAACGTGCGGCCATAGCGTGCTCCTCGAATCAGAGGGTCAGGGTCGTCCCTTCTTGCGCCGCCAGCACTTCCGCCGGCATGCCCCGCGCGGTGGCGGCCCGGCGGGCTGCGCCGAGCAGCCCGTCGACCTCGGCATCCCCGTGCTCCGGCTCGTGGTGGAACAGCACGAGGCGTGGTACGCCGGCGTCCGCCGCGAGTGTCACAGCTTCCTCGAAGGTGGAATGGCCCCAGCCGCGGTGCTGCTCGAGCTCCTGCGGCGTGTACATCGCGTCGTGGATCAGGAGCTCCGTGTTGGCGAGGAATGCGACGAAGTCTTGGCGCCACGACGCCGGAGTCTCGTAATGCCCCCCCCAACCCAGCTCGTTATCGGTGACGTACGCCATGCTCGCTCCCCCCCCGGCTGGCGTCAGGCGATACCCCAGCGTCGTGCCGGGGTGCCGCAGCCGCATGGCGCGCACGCGGAACGCGCCCACCGTGAACTCGCCTCCCCCCGGCTCGACCTGTCGTACCGTGAGCTTGGCCGACAAGGCATCGAGCGGCACGGGGAACACCGCCGGGTCCATCTGCTGGCGCAGGATCGCCTCGAGTGAGGTGGTCCCCTGCCGCGAGCCCCAGATCCGCACGGCGTTCCCCGGGGAGAAGAACGGCTTGAAGTGCGGCAGGCCCTGGATGTGGTCCCAATGCGCGTGGGAGAGGAGGATCTCCGCCTGCACCGCGCCGTTGTGACGCTCGGCGAGCTGGAGTCCCAGCGCGCGGATGCCCGTCCCCGCGTCGAGGATTACGAGCTGACCCCCCGCTCCCTCCACGGCCACGCACGGCGTGTTGCCGCCATAGCGCGCGGTGTGGGCCCCGGGGGTCGGGATCGAGCCTCGCGTTCCCCAAAAAGTCACCGTGTAGGCCATCGGTCCCGGCACGCCGTATCTAGGGCTAAGTTATGGAAAATCGGGCACGTAGAACAAGTCGCCGGCTCACCCGCTCCCCGTGACCCAACTCACGCGGGGGAGGCGTGCCTCACGAGCGCCCGGCCGACGCCTCCAGCGCGGCGCGATCTCGGATCAGGATCTCGCGGCGGCTGATCTCGATGTAGCCCTTCTCGACCAGCTCGCGCATCGTGCGACTCACCGTCTCGCGGCTCGAGCCGATCATCTGGGCGATCGTGTGGTGGGTGAGGCGGCGGGTGATGCGGGTCGACCCGGCTTCGTCGGCGAGGTCGAGGAGCAGCTGGGCCACGCGGCCGTTGACGTCGAGGAGCACCAGGCTCCCCACCTTCTCGTCCACGCGCCGCAGCCGGCGCGACAGCTCGCGCAACAACCCCATGGCGATCCCGGGTGACTGCTGCAGGATGCTTTGGAAGTCCTCACGCCGGATCACCAGGAGGTTCGAATCCTCCATCGCGATCACGTGCGCCGAGCGCGGTTCCTCGTCGATGAGGGACATCTCCCCGAAGAAGTCCCCCTCGCCCAGCACGGAGAGGATCACCTCGCGCCCATCTTCCCCGATGAGCACCACCTTGACCTGCCCCTTGGCGACCACGTACAGGGCGTCGCCGGGGTCATCCTCGAACAGAATCACGGAGTTGCGGGGGTAGCTGCGCTCGCGGGTGATCTCGGCCACCCGTTCGAGCTCCGCCGGGGCGAGTTGGCCGAACAGCGGGACCTTCTGGAGGATGGCCGTCACCGACACGCGGGCGTCCCCTGGGGCTGGAGGGCTATGGTGGGGCAAGCTTACGCGGTGACGTGCCCGGTGTCAATGTGGCGTCTTGCCGCCAACTTATGACGCCAGTTATATTTCCGGACTTCGTGTCGTCCGAACATCTAGCAAGGATACAGTGCAGTGAAACCCGGGATTCACCCCGCCTACCGCCGCGCCCAAGTCCAGTGCGCCTGCGGAAACAGCTTCGTGACGCGGTCCACGGTGCCCGTGATCCACGTCGAAATCTGCGCCAAGTGCCACCCGTACTACACCGGGAAGCAGAAGCTCCTGGACACCGCGGGGCGCGTGGAGCGGTTCCGCCAGAGATACGCGACGGACAAGACTCCGAGCTGATGCATGGAGGCCCGACTCCGCCAGGCGCTCGCGCGGGCGGAGGAGGTCGCCCGAGCCCTGGCCGACCCCGAGACCGCGCGGAATCCGGCCAAGCTGCGAGAGCTCGGTCGCGAGCACGCGCGGCTGGACGCCATTCGCCAGACCCATGAGCGGCTCACCCGGCTCGAGCGCGAGCTGGGCGAGGCGCGCGAGATGGCGCATGACCGGGACCCGGAGCTGGCGCAGCTCGCCCGGGCCGACGCCGAGCGGCTGCGCCCCGAGGTGGAACGGCTGGAGCGCCAGCTCGCCGAGCAGCTCACCCCCGCCGACCCCATGGCCGACCGCGACGCCATCGTCGAGATCCGCGCCGGCACGGGCGGAGACGAGGCTGCCTTGTTCGCCGCCGATCTGTTCCGGATGTACACGCGCTACGGCGAGCGCCGGGGGTGGAAGATTGAAGTCGTCTCGCTCTCCGAGGGCAACTTGGGGGGTCTGAAGGAGGCGATCTTCGCCGTACGCGGGCCCAAGGCGTACGGCACTCTACGTTACGAGTCCGGTGTGCATCGGGTGCAGCGCATCCCCGAAACCGAGGCCCAGGGCCGGCGGCACACGTCCGCCGCCACGGTCGCAGTCCTCCCGGAAGCGGAGGAGGTGGACGTCAACATCGAGGAGAAGGATCTGCGGATCGACGTGTTCCGCTCGGGCGGCCCGGGTGGTCAGAGCGTCAACACCACCGACAGTGCGGTGCGCGTCACGCACCTGCCGAGCAATCTCGTCGTGCAGTGCCAGGACCAGAAGAGCCAGCTGCAGAACAAAGTCAAGGCGTTGGAAGTGCTGCGCGCGCGGCTGCTCGATCGGATGCTGGCGGAGCAGGAGGGAGCGCGCGCGCGGGAGCGCCGGGCCCAGGTCGGCACGGGCGACCGGTCGCAAAAGATCCGCACCTACAACTTCCCCCAGAACCGCGTCACGGATCACCGCATCCATTACACTGTTCACAACCTCACCGACGTGCTGGACGGCAACCTCGACGATCTCATCACTGCGCTGCGGTTGGCCGGCGAAAAGGAACGCCTCAGTGCCTGAGCGCGTCGCGCCGCGCGGGTCGATCGCGGCAGCGCTCGATCAGGCGAGCGAGCGGCTGGCGCGCGCCGCACTCCCGACCCCGCGCCGCGAAGCGACCGCGCTCTGGGCCGCCGTCGCCGGGGCCGGGACGACACCGGGCGACGTCTGGCTGCGGCGGGACGAGACGCCCCCGCTGGAGCTGGTCGGGCGGTTCGAGGAGGCCGTCGTTCGCCGCGTGCGCGGTGTCCCGTTTGCGTATGCCGTCGGCCGCGTGGGGTTTCGGACGCTCCATCTGGCGCTCGATCCGCGGGCGCTGATTCCGCGACCGGAAACCGAAGGGCTGGTCGATCTGGTATTGCGGTGGACCCGGGGAACGGCTGGGGAAGGGCGACGGGGGAAGGGCGGTGTCGTCGCAGACATCGGCACGGGATGCGGCTGCATCGCCCTGGCGCTGGCCGTCGAAGGCGACTTCGAGCGCGTGATCGCGGTCGAGCGCTCGGCCGCCGCCGCCGCGCTGGCGCGGGAAAACGTCGCCCTCGTTCGGCCCCGTGTGCCGGTGGACGTCCGGGAAGGGGATCTCCTCGCCCCGCTCGCCGGCGTGCGCTGCCGAGCGATCGTGGCGAATCCGCCGTACCTCACCGAGCCGGAGTACGCCACGCTCGACGGGGCGGTGCGCGACTTCGAGCCGCGCGCGGCGCTCGTGAGCGGTGTCGACGGCCTCGACGCCACGCGTACGTTGCTCGCGGGTGCCGCCGCCTGCCTGGCGCCGCAGGGGCTCGTGGCGATCGAGATCGACGAACGGCGTGCCGAGCGGGTGCGCGATCTCGCGCGCGGCGACGGCTGGGATCGCGTCGCGATCCACGAAGACCTGTTCGGGCGGCCGCGGTTCTTGCTGGCCTTTGCCAAGGAGGAGGCGTGATCGACCAGAAGGCGCAGGAGCTCGGCCGGCTGCTGGGGCAGAGCGAGGAGTACAAAACGCTGGTCCGGGCGAGCGACCGGATGCGCGAGGACGCGACCTGCAAGCAGCTCCTGGCCGAGGTCGAGCGGATCGCCCAGGACATCGAACGCGCGGCGCAGGAGAGCCGTGAGCCCGCCCGCGAGCAGGTGGAGCAGTACGATCGCGCGCTCCAGAGCGTCCAGTCGAATCCGGTGTATCAGCAAGTCGTGGCCGCGCAGGCGAACTTCGAAAAGTTCATGGCCAAGGTGAACGCGCGGATCTACGAAGGCATGAAGCAGGGGGCCGCGAGCCCGATCATCACGCTGGGATGACGTTCATCGTCGTGGAGGGGCCCGAGGGGGCGGGGAAGTCGACGCTGCTGCGTTGGCTGGCGGATCGCTTTCAGGGCGAGGGCCGGCCGGTCGTGACGGTGCGGGAACCCGGCGGCACGCCCGTGGCGGAAGCAGCGCGCAAGGTGGTGCTGCACTTTCCCCAGGAACTGGCGCCCGCCGAGGAGTTGTTTTTGTTTTTGGTGGCGCGGGCCCACGTCGTGCGGACCGTCATCCGCCCGGCACTCGCAGCCGGTCAGGTGGTGCTCGCGGACCGGTTCGATCTTTCCACCATGGCCTACCAGGTGGCCGGCGGCGGGTTACCATACGATGAGGTAGTGCGGGCCAACCGGATGGCCACCGGCGGCCTCGTTCCGGACCTGACGCTGGTGCTCGACGTCCCCGTCGCCGTCGGCCGCGAGCGGCAGCGGGCGGCACGCAAGACGCAGGACCGGATCGAGCGACAGGACGATGCGTTCCACCGGCGTGTGCGCGACGCGTACCGCACCGCCCGCGGTCCGGGCGTGGTGCACATCGACGCCGCCCAGTCCAAGAAGGCCGTGCAGGATGCTGCGTGGCGCGAAGTCATGACGGTGACCGCACTCTCAACGCGAGGCGTCTCATGAAGCTCCGAAAGATTCTGGTGGTCGCCGTCGTCTCCGGCGTCGCGCTCGCGACGGGTGGCTGGCTGCTGCAACGCGAGGCCGCGCCGGCAGGATCGGTGTACCAGCAGGCCCGGCTGTTCGAGGATGTGCTCGCGCACGTCGCCGATTACTACGTCGACTCGCTCGACGAGCGCCAGCTCTACCAGATGGCGATCGACGGGATGCTCGACCAGCTGCACGACCCGTATTCGGTGTTCTTGAAGCGGGACGACTTCCGCGCCCTGTCCGAAGCGACGACCGGCAACTACGGCGGTCTCGGCATTCAGATCGACGTGCGCGACGGCTGGATCACGGTGATCGCACCGCTCCCCGACACACCCGCCTGGCGAGGCGGCGTCGAGCCGGGCGACCGGATCGTCGCGCTCGACGGCCGGTCCACCGAGGGCTGGAAGAACGATCAGGCGGTAAAGGAGCTGCGCGGCGAGCCGGGCACGAAGGTCGAGCTGCGGGTGCGGCGGGTCGGAGTGGAGCAGCCCATTACCTTCAAGCTGACCCGCGCCACGATCCACATCCGCTCGGTCCAGGTCGCTATGCTGCTCGACGACAAAGTCGGGTTCGTCCAGCTGAGTCCGGTGAGCGAGACGTCGGCGGCGGAGCTGACCCACGCCATGGATAGTCTGGTGCAGAAGGGGATGAAGTCGCTGATCCTGGACCTGCGGTACAATCCGGGCGGGCTGCTCGATCAAGGGGTGGCCGTCAGCGAGCTGTTCCTCGATCCCGGTCAGGAGGTCGTCTCGACCCGGGGCCGGGCGCCCAACATCACGCGCTCGTTCAAGGACACGAAGCCCCAGCCTTGGCCCGGGCTACCGATCGTCGTGCTCGTGAATGGGAGCACGGCGAGCGCCGCCGAGATCATCACCGGCGCATTGCAAGACCACGATCGGGCCCTCGTGGTGGGGACCCCGACGTTCGGGAAGGGGCTGGTGCAGTCGCTGTGGCAGCTCACGCCGGAGACGGCGCTGAAGCTCACGACGGCGCGCTGGTACACGCCGAGCGGCCGCACGATCCAGCGCAAGAGCAAGAACGAAGCCGATCAGGAGGCCCAAGTCGTCGCGGCGGAGCAGGGCCGCGACACGACGAAGGCCGATTCTGCGCCCGTGTTCCACACCGATCGTGGCCGCGCCGTGATAGGCGGCGGCGGGATCCGGCCCGATCTGTTCGTCGGCCCGGACACCTTCACGACCGCGGAGCGGAATTATATGAAGGCGCTGGGCGACAAGATTCCCGTGTTTCGGGACGTGCTGTCCACGTACTCGCTCGAGCTCAAGGGATCGGGCCGGGTGAGTGACCCCACGTTCGCCGTGGGGGACGAAATGGTGGCAGAGGTCCTGCGCCGCCTCCGCGCCCGCGGCGCGGGCGTTTCCGACAGCGTCGCCGCCGGGGCACGCACGCTGATCGCCCACGAGCTCGGCAATGAAGCGGCGCGCTACGTATTCGGGCGCGCGGCGGAGGTGCGCCGCCGCCTGGCGGAGGACCACCAGGTGCAGGCGGCGCTCGCCTTGGCACGCCGCGCCCGGTCGCCGCAGGACCTGCTCACCCTCGCCCCCGCAAAGGCTCCCGCGAACCAGCGGAACTAGGGTGGGCGGGCGGCCGATCACCACCGATTGCGCGGTCGGGATCATCGGGCCGGGACGCGCCGGCGTCGGCCTCGCGCTGGCGCTGGCGCGCGCCGGATACACCGTCCGGCTGTACGGCCGCCGCAAGCAGGCGATCCCGGATCCCCTCGAGCTGACAGTCGGACCTCCCGACGCCGCTCCGCCGCCCGCCTGGCTCGCTCAGGCGGGCGTCGTCATTCTCGCGGTGCGCGACAACGCCATCCGGCCGCTGGCAGAGGCGCTCGCGCGCGACGGAGCCGTCCGGCCCGAGCACGCGGTGCTCCACCTCTCCGGCGTGCAGGGCCAGGAGGCGCTGGGCCCCCTCGTCCCGTCACGCGCGGCGCTGGGGTCGCTCCACCCACTGCAGACGATCGCGGATCCGGAGCGCGCGCCCGAGCGCTTGAAGGGCGCCTGGGCTGCGGTGGAGGGGATGCCGCGGGCGCTCGACGCGGCGGAGCAGCTCGCCCGTGCGCTGGGCATGCGCCCGTTCCGCCTCACCGGAAAGGCGAAGGCGATCTACCACGCGGGCGCCGTGTTCGCATCCAACTACTTCGTCGTGGTGGAGGCGGTCGCCCAGCGGTTGCTGCGGCACGCGGGTCTGAGCGATGCCGAGGCATGGCAGGCGCTGCGGCCCCTGGTCGAGGGCACGCTGGAGAATCTGCTGCAGGCGCAGCCCAAGGACGCGCTGACGGGTCCGGTGGTGCGCGGCGACGACACCACGATCCGCCGCCACCTTGCGTCGCTCACCAAGGACGACGCCCTGCTGTACCGCGCGCTGGGGCGCGCCGCCCTCGAGCTGGCGGAGAAACGGGGCATGGACGACGCGACGGCGGCGCGCGTCGCCGACGCCCTCGCTACTGATCTACCACTCGTACTCCGGCCGGGGCCGAAAACGTGAACTCGCGGCCCGGCGCGCCGCGATTCACCTGGATATTGTCCAGAATCACCGTGCGCTGCTGACCCCCCGTCTCTGTCAAGTCGATGCGCCGCACGAGCCCGTCCTCGCGGTCTACCCAGATCACGGCTTCGCGGTACGGCTGATCTTGCTCCCTGGGCGTGAGCGCGACGACGTCAACCGTCCTGCCACCGAGCGAGTCCGCGCGGACGTAGCGCGCGTCGTAGCGCTCGCGCGGATGCTCCACAAACTGGCCGATCAGGTTTGGCCCGGTCGTCCCCACGTCGGGGATGCGCGACCGGATCACTTGGCCTGGCGTGGTGCTCGGCGTGTAGAGCCACAGGTAGCGGCCGTCCGCCACGATGCGGTCGCCCTTCGGTCGCGTGAAGCGCATCGCGAAACGGCTGGGCCGCATCTGGTACAGCCTGCCCCGCGTCGTGTCGGGAGCGCCGATCATCGGGTTGAGGATGATCTGGACGAAGTCGGCGGTGAGGGTGGTGATCGTCCGATAGGTCTGGCTGGCGTGATCGAGGACGGGCCAGGGGTCGGGGGCCTGGAGCGCGAGGGAAAGGGCGATCGCGACGATTGTGGATTGTGGATTGCGGATTGCAGATTGTACGCACGCGCTTCGTGCCGCGAACGCTCGCCTGCGACCACGACGCCAGCCGATCAAATCCGCAATCCGCATTCCGCAATCCGCAATTTTCTCACGCCCCCACCGACGCCGGCTCTGCCACCCGCCGCCCGAGCACCTCGGCGATCACGCGGACCTCGCGCATCAGCTGCGCGAACTGGTCGGGGAAGAGCGACTGGGCGCCGTCCGACAGGGCCTGGTCGGGATGGGGATGGACCTCGACGATGATGCCGTCCGCGCCGGCCGCGACCGCGGCACGCGCCATCGGGATCACCTTGTCTCGGAGCCCCGTGCCGTGCGACGGGTCGGCGACGATCGGGAGGTGCGACAGGTTGTGCACCACCGGAATCGCCGTCAGGTCGAAGACGTTGCGCGTCGCGGTGTCGAAGCCGCGGATGCCCCGTTCGCACAGGATCACAGCGTGGTTGCCCTCGGCGAGGAGGTATTCCGCCGAGAGCAGCAGCTCCTCGATCGTCGCCGACATGCCGCGCTTCAGCAGCACCGGCTTCTTGGCCCGGCCCGCCGCCTTGAGCAGCGAAAAGTTCTGCATGTTCCGGGCGCCGATCTGGATGATGTCGGCCACCTCGGCGACGTAGCCCACGCCCTCCGCGTCCATGGCCTCGGTGCAGATCAACAGCCCTGTCTCGTCACGTGCCTTGGCGAGCAGCTTGAGACCGGGCCGGCCAAGCCCCTGGAACGCGTAGGGCGACGTGCGCGGCTTCCACGCGCCGCCGCGCAGGATCACCGCTCCCGCTTCCCGCACCTGACGCGCCGCCTCGAGGATCTGACCCTCTGACTCCACCGAGCACGGGCCGGCGATGGCCACCACCTCGGTCCCCCCGACGGCTACCCCACCGGGCAGACGGACGATCGTGTTCTCGCTCTTCCACTCGCGGCTCACCTGCTTGTACGGCCTCGAGACGTGGATGATCTCCTGGACGCCGGGGAGCGCTTCGAGCCGCGATGCGTCCACGCGCCCGTCGTTGCCCACCAGGCCGACGGCGGTCCGTTGTGCTCCCGGCATCGGCTGCGCCTTGTAGCCCAGCTCCTCGATGACGGCGACGACGCGCTGGATCTCCGCGTCGGTGGCGCCGTGTCGCATCACGATCAACACACCTCACGCTCCTCCAATGACAAACCGGTCCCCGTCGCGGGCGGCCGCGATCGGCCCGTTGAACCGCGCCCCGGCGGCCCGTGCCGGGTCCGAAGTTTCTACTGGAGGATAGAAGTGCGTCAAGACGAGACGTCGCGCCCCGGCTTCGCGGGCCAGGTCCCCGGCGCGCTCCGGCGTGAGATGAATGTCCATCGCCATCTCCTCCGGGAGCGAGCACTCGGCGAGCAGCAAGTCCGCGCCCGTCGCCCACTGGGCCAGCTTGCTCGAGGGGCCGGTGTCTCCTGTGTACACGAGCCGCCCCTCCGGCGCCGCCAGGGCCAGCGCCACGCTCTCGGGCGTGTGGGGCACGGGAAATGTCTCGAGACTCACATCCGCGTCGAGCGGGAACGGCTCGCCATCCCGTACGTCGAGGATGCCGATTGGAAACCCCGGGTCGAGCAGCCAAGGGCCGTACCCGGGGGCGAGCGCCTTGAGGAGCCGCACCACCCCGGGAGGCCCGAGGATCACGAGCGGCTCCTGGCGCGCCGGGACGGTGGTGTACTTGAGGGCGTACACGAGCATCGGCAGCTCGCCCCAGTGGTCGGGATGAAAGTGCGACAGCACGACGTGCGTGACCTGGTGCCACGGCAGCCCGAATTCGGCGAGCCGGTGCAGCGCGCCCGCGCCGCAGTCGAGCAGGATCTTCAGGCGGCCCCGACTCACCCAGTGACACGCCGCGGTGCGACTCGCCGACGGGGCGACCGTCCCCGTTCCCACGGTGACCAGTTCCATGACGCTCAGCGGCCCCTCCCCCGGAAGACGATTCGCCTGAACTGAATTACCCCCCCCGCCCGCAACTTGTACAGATAGACCCCGGGCGGCAGCGTCTGCCCGTCGTCGGCGCGGCCGTCCCACATGAGGCGCGCATCGCACGTGGGGCCCCCGGGTCCGCTGCGCCCGTAACGGCCCGCCGGAAGAATCCCGGGGAAATCGGGCCCCGGCACGAAACGTCGCACGGCGTTGCCGCGCAAGTCGAGCACCGCGAGGTCCACCACCGCCGGGATCGCGAGATCGAACCAGAGACAGGTCGAGTCCCGTCCCGCCGCGGGGAAGGGGTTCGGAAAGTTCTGATAGAGGAGCGTGGTCGGGGGAATCGACCCGTCGACCACCATGAAAACGCCCCGGCTCCGCACCAGGCTCGTGTCGGCGCCGGCGTGCACCACGAGGGACCACACGTAGGCGGCGTCGCGCTCGAGCGGTCGCGGCAGCTGGAACGCGGTATCGCTCAAGCCCGCGACGCTGAATTCGGGGACGGCCGCGAACTCGCCGCCGGCACGCCGCACGGTGAGGTCGTAGCTGAGCGGTCCGGGAGGCACGCTGACCGCGGGCGAGTGCCACGTGAAGGTCGGCTGAGGGTCCGCGGTGTTCAAGCCGCCCGGCGCCGAAAAGGACGTGAGATTGGCCCATGGTGGGACCATGAGCGGACCCACGGCGCCGGACGTCGCTGTGCCGCCGGTGGCGGCCGTGGCGTCGACCCGCCAGAACAGCGGCCGTCCCGGCTTGAGCGGCCGGCGCAGGGCGTAGCTCGTCGTCGTGGTGAGTGTATCGACGACGAGGTACTTGAGGCCTGAGTCGCGGGCGAGCCGAAGCCGATAGGTGATCGGCGTGGCGAAGGGCGGGGGCCCGTCCACCGACCACGAGAAGTACGGTGTGATCGCCGCAAGCACCGGCCCGGCGGGGGTGAGCGGTGTGACGCCGGTCGGGAACACGGCGCTCGCGGCCACATCGGGGCGGCCCCAGCCCCGCAGGCTGTCGGGCGCGGCTCGATTTGCCGCGTAGGCGGTAAGCGCCCGGCGGAGCGCGCCCGGCCCGAGCGCGGGGTGGAGCTGCTTGAGGAGCGCCGCGGCGGCCGCCACCAGCGGCGTGGCGAACGACGTGCCGTTCAACCGGCGTACCATGTTGGGGCCGCTCAGCGCGCACACCTGCACCCCCGGGGCCGTGAGGTCCGGCTTCACCCGGCCGTCCGCCGTGGGCCCGCGCGACGAGAAACCGGCGAGTGTCCCGAGCGAGTCCTCGGCGCCGACTGTGATCACCGAGTCGGCATCGCCCGGCGTGACCAGGGTGCGAAAGCTCGGGCCCGCGTTCCCGGCTGCCGTCGCGACGAGAACGCCGTGGGCGGCGGCGCTCTCCGCCGCCACGGTCGTCACCGCCACGTGGCCGTTCAAGTCGGCCGGTGTGTACGTGAAGCCGTCGTCGAACCGGAGGTAGCCGAGGCTCGACGACACGATGTCGACGCCGATCGAATCGGCCCATTCGAGCGCCTGCACGTAGTTCAGCTCCTCGATGCGCGTCTCGCTGCGCACGTCTTCGGTCTTGGCGAGCAGATACGCCGCACCGGGCGCGATCCCGCGCAACCGGCCGGTGACGCGCCCCGCGAAGAGCGACCAGACCGCCGTGCCGTGAAACTGCGCGCCCGGCTGGTCGTTCGGCTCGTCCCTGACCACGGAATCGCCGAACACGAAATCGTGTTGCGCCGTCACCGTGACGCCTGCAAACGCGGGATCCGCGGTATTGAACCCGCCGTCGAGGATGGCGATGCGCACGCCGCTCGCGTCATAACCCGCGTCCGCGAGGGGGCGCAGGTCGAGCTGGCGATACGGCATCTCGGAGGGCCCGTAGGTCGGGTCCCCCGCTGCCGGGCAGGTGTCGGTGGCGGCCGCGCCGACGGTGGCCGCATCCGGCCCGGGCAGGGGGCGCCACCGCCCGGCCGGCTGGATGCGACGCAGCAGCGCGTCGCGCGCGAGCTGCCGCAGGGCCGCCGTCGGCACATCCGCGCCGAGCGCGTGCAGCCAGCGACTGTGGACGCGCAGGCGTGCGCCCGCAGCGGTGGCGCGCGCAGCCGCGCGCGCCAGCGGGACGTCGGGACGCACGAACAGCCAGACGGTGAGGGTCGTGTCTCGCTGCCACATACGCGGCAGCACCGGAGACACGGCGGGCCGCTGCGCTACGAGGCCGGCCGGAAAGGCGAGGGCGGAGAGCGCAGCGGCCCGGAGGGACCGTGGCACCGATTACACCGGTTCCATCTGGCCCAGGCGGACGCCCACGATCGTCGAGACCCCGGGCTCCTGCATCGTGACGCCGTACACGGCGTCGGCCGCCTGCATGGTGCGCGGGTTGTGAGTGATGACGATGAACTGCGTCTGGTCCTTGAACTCGGCGAGTAGCCGTACATAGCGACCCACGTTGGCGTCGTCCAACGGGGCGTCCACCTCGTCGAGCAGGCAAAACGGGCTGGGTTTGGTGAGGAAGATGGCGAACAGCAGCGACACCGCGACCAGGGTGCGCTCGCCCGAGGAGAGCAGGTGGATGCGCTGCGTCCGTTTGCCGCGCGGCGCCGCGTTGATCTCGATCTCGCTCTCGAGCGGCTCGTCCTCATTGGCGAGTCGCACGTCGCACTCGCCACCGCCGAACAGCGTCTGGAAGACCGAGCGGAAGTGCTCGCGCACCTTCCCGAACGACTCCAGGAACATCCCCTTCGCGGTTTGATCGATCTCGCGCGCCGCCTGCTGCAGCGACTGACGCGCGGCTACGAGGTCGTCCCGCTGCGTCATCAGGAACTCGAGGCGCTTCATCTCCTCGCCGTGCTCGTCGACGGCGAGCGCATTGACCGGGCCCACCGCGTCGATGGCGGTTCTGAGTCGGTCGTCTTCCTGTCGCAGCCATTCGATGTCGCCCGGCACCTCGGGCGCGGCGGCCAACAGTTGATCCAGCGGCTTGCGCCATTCGGCTTCCACGCGCTGCACGAGCCCGCGCTTACGCCCCAGGATCTCGGTGCGCTCGACCTCGAGCTTGTGTTCCTCCCCGCCGAGGAGGTCGAGGCCTTTGCGGGCTTCCGCGAGCGCCATCTCCGCTTCCGCGAGCCGCGCGTCCGCCTCTTCGACGTCCGCGCCGGCCTCCCGGGCGGCGGTGTCGAGGGCGCCGAGCGCGAGACGTCGCTCCTTGAGGGCGTCGGTCCACTCGCCTTGCTGCGCGGTCTGAGCCGCGACGTCGCGGTCGATGGTTCCCATCTCGTCGGCCAGGGTGCCGCCCTGACGACGTGCCGCTTCTGCGTCCGCGCCGGCGCGCTCAGCCCGCGCGCGGGCCGCGGCGAGGTGGGCATCGACTTGGGCGGCCTCGACCTGCCAGCGCACCCGCTGCTCGCGCGCCGCCTCCTGCTGCGCCTCCAGCTCCACCAGCCGGGCGCGCTCGGCCCCGAGGCGCTCGTCCAGCCGCACCCGCTCGACCTCGTGGCGCTCGAGCTCGGCGCGCACGGTCGCGAGACGGGCCTCGACCTCCGCCAGCCGGGACGACAACCGCTCGACCTGCGTCGTCGCATCCGCCGCCTCGCGTTGCGTGTGGGCCGCCGCGCGCTCGGCGTCGCCCTTCAAAGCGCCGGCCTCGAGCTCCTGCGCTCGGGCCCGCTCCGCCGTCGCGCCCGCGGCGGCGAACTCGGCTTCCGCCGTCGTCAGGCCGCCGAGGGTGCGCTCCAGCGCCGCTGCCGCTGCCGCGCGACGAGTCTCCACTTCCCCCAGCTCCTGCGTGAGAGTCTCGAGCTCGGCGCGCCGCTCGAGCGGGCCCCCGGCCGCGGCGCCAGCGAGGAACACCGCGCCGTTCGCGCGGCGCAGCGCCCGCCCGCCGTCGAGTACTTCGTGGCCCGCGAGCAAGGCACGCACCCACGCCGCGGCCGGCCCGTCCACGCGCAACTCGTCGGCCAGGGGGTGCCCGTCGGCGGTGCGGCGGGGACCCGGTGCGCAGGGCAGTAACACCAGCGGTCCCGGCTGCGTCCGCTCGTGCCATTGGCGCACTGCGTCCACGGCCGTGTCGTCGCGCACGAGAACCGCATGCAGCCACTCCCCGAGCAGCTGCTCGGCGAGGTGGGCGTCACGCCGATTGGTGCGCACGAAATCCGAGAGCGGACCCAACACCACGTCGCCGAAATGCGCCTTGTCCCGCAGCAGGGCCTGGGCGGCAGGGGCGAGCCCGACCCGCTGGTGCTCGAGCTCGGCGAGCGCGTCCCGCCGCGCGGTCGCCTGTGCGAGTGCCTCCTCCGCCTGGCGCTGCGCGGTGCGGTCGTGCGTCTCCTGCTCCTTGAGCTCGGCCACACGACGCCGTGTCCGCTCCAGCTCCTCCGCCGCCTGCGCCGCCGCCCGTGCCCGGGCCGCCGCCTCCTGTGCCCGCGCCGTCACCTGAGCAGTCGCGGCCCACTCGGCCTCCGCGCGGACGGCACGGTCGCCGGACGCCTGGGCGAGCTGCTGGCCCAGCTCCCCCCGCTCCCGCTCGAGCGCGGCGCGCTCGCCTTCGAGCGCCCGGAACGCCTCCGCTCGACGCTGCAGATCCTCCTCGAGCTCACGCACGGCCGTGCGCTGCGCCAGCAGCCGGTCGCGGACCTCCTGCTCGAGTGTGCTGCGGCCCGCCAGCTCACGCTGCACGGTATCCAGATCGCGCTCGGCGGCGGCGCACTCTGCCGCCGCGGCGACTCGCTCGCGCTCCGCTTGGGCCGCGCGCGCCTCCTCTTGTTCCCGGTGTACACCGGCGGTGGCACGTCGCTGGCCCGCGTTACGCAACCGCTCGGCCGCCAAGGCGAGATCGCCCTCGAGACGCCCGACTTCGAGTTTCGCGTCGCCCAGGCGGCGCTCCACCTCGGTGCGGCGTGCTTCCGCGGAATGCCGCGCCTGAACCCGCGCCTCCCGCCCGCGCTCGGCCTCCGCCAGCCGCGCGCGCTCCGCCGGCAGGGCCGCAGCCAGCTCCGCCGCGCGCTGGCCCAGCCGGCCTAGAGCGATCTCAAAATCTTCGAGCTCGCGGCGCACCAGCGTCAGCGCGATCCCGAAGCGCTCGTCGATCATCTTGCCGTACCGCTCCGCCTTGCCGCGCTGCCGCGCGAGCGAGCGCACCTGTGTTTGCACCTCGCCGATCAGGTCGTCGAGGCGCGCCAGATCCGCCGCCGTCTCTTCGAGTCGCCGCTCGGTGCTCTTTTTCCGGTCGCGATACAGCCCGATCCCCGCGGCCTCCTCGAACAACGCCCGCCGCTCCTCGGCTTTCTCGGAGAGCAGCGCTTCGATCATGCGTGCTTCCATCACCACCGCGGCGTCCGCGCCCAGGCCGGTGCCGCGCAGCAGGTCCTGGATGTCCCGCAGGCGGACCGGCGAGCGGTTGAGGAGGTATTCGCTCTGACCGGAACGGGACAACCGGCGCGTGACGAGCACCTCTTGGTAGGCGAGCGGGAGGGTGCCGTCGGAGTTGTCGAACACGAGCGACACCTCGGTCACGTTCACCGGGCGCCGGCCGGTCGACCCTTGGAAGATCACGTCCTCCATCTTCCCGCCGCGCAGCAAGCGGGGGGATTGCTCGCCCAACACCCATCGCACGGCGTCGGAGATGTTCGACTTGCCGCATCCGTTGGGGCCCACGATCGCGGTGACACCGGCCTCGAACGGCAGCTCCACCGTGCTCGCAAACGATTTGAAGCCCGACAGCTCGAGTCGGGTCAATCTCATGGTCTGGTCCTCGTGCGTGTCACGAGAGAGGCGTGGACGTGGGCGCGCTTGAGCTGCGCCTCGGCGAGACTCGCCTGGTCGGGCGTTTCGAACGCGCCCACGAGCAGGGCGCCGTCGGCACCCCACGAGACGGCCGGAATGCCCCGGGCGCGCAGGCGATCGGGTCGCCCGGTCTGGGCCAATGAAAAGGAATACGGTGCCCGCAGCAGGTCCCCTTGACCCTTGGGTGCCACCCTATGCGCCCACAGCGCGGCGCGCGCCAGCACGGCCGAGTCGCGCGTCGTGAAGGCGCCGGCAAGCACGCGATACCAGACGGCGGCGCCTCCCCCGCGGCGTCCCTCGAGCGCGATCGGCGTCACAAAGGCCGGCAAGTGCTCGCGTGAGGCCAGGCGATCGGCCAACGCGAGCGCCTTGTCGGCCCTGGCGTAAGCGGCGAGCTGGACCGTCCAGGGGAGCGTGTCGAGCGAAGGCGGGGGCACGGCGGTCGGCCGCGCCCGCTGTGGAGGAGGCGCCGGGCTGGCGGCGCGGTGTTCGGCGCCGCTCGCCCGGATGGACTCGCCGCCGCGGGCGAACAGCACCCACCCCACGGCGGCTCCCCCCATGAGCGTCGCAGCGACGACGGCGGGTCGGGTGCGGCGGCTCCCAGCCCGCACGTCCGGACGCGCCGGGAATCCGGGACGCGACGGGTGCGGCGTCGTCCCACCGCCCTCCGGCTCCGGCGTCCAGCGCTCCCGGACCACGCCGACCAAGGGGATGCCGCGCTCGAGCGCCGTGCTGACCCCCTGGCCGATCGATGATTCCGGCTCGAAGCCGTCGGGCGAGAGCACGATCAAGCCATCCGGCACGGCCGAGAGCCGGGCCAGCGCGCCTGCCGAGAGATAGAGCAGCAGCAGCGCGCCTTCCACGCGGAACCCGCCGTGCAGCTTCTTCCAACGCTCGTGTCCGAACAGGTCGCCCGGGTGCGCCGTGTACGCGCCCGCGGCGATGAAGAAGACGTGGTCCACCTCGTGGGCCGCTTTGGTGAGCGATACGCCGTACTCGAAGGCGTCGACGATTCCTTCGCTCGGCGTGAGGCCGACGACTTCGTGCAGGCTGGGGTCTTCGATCCAGAGGTCGACGAGCGCCACGCGGCGTCCGTGCTGGGCCGCGGCGCGGGCCACGTCCCAGGCCGCCGCCGCAGCCCATTTCAGGTCGCCGGTGGCGGGCACGAGCGCGACGAGCGCATGCCCGTCGACGAGCGGAGGGATCAGGTTGTCGAGGCGCGAGCGCGGCAGCGGTCGTGCGCTCATGGCGTCGGTTGATAGATCCAATATGGCCGGCCGAGCTTCCGCCCGATCGCCTCCGCCTGCGCGCGGGTCGGGTATGGGCCCAGAACAACTCGGTAACCGTCGTCGGGGCCGTGCGGCTGGAGCACGCGCGCGGCCAACCCGGCGCGCGTGAGCTGCTGGGCCATCTCGGTCGACCAAGCTTCGTTCTGCGACGTGGACACCTGCACGTACAGCAGCCCTTCGCTCCCGACGACCGAGTCGCCCGGTGCCGCTCCTCCCGCTGCCCCTCCTCCGGCGCCCGGCTGACCGGACGGGGTCGACCCGTCCGCGAACGCCGAGCGGTAGCTGCCGCGTGGCCGCCACCCGGTCAGTATCCACTGATCCGCGCCGCCGCCCTTCACGCGACCCGTCACGATCAGGGAATCGGGTCGATACGCCGCGACCTCGTCCCCCTGCCGGACGACGAGCGAGCCGTCCGGCGCGATCCCGGGGAGATCGACGCGCCAACCGGTCGCGACCGAGCCCACCAACCGCTTCACGGGCAGGTCCACGACCCACGCCGAGTCGCCGACCGTCGGACGTGCCAGGAGCCACCGCCCCAGCGGATCGAGTCGGATCGTGGCGGCCGGGGTGGGCAGTGCCACCCCATCGATCTCGGTGCGGTCGTAGCGGTCGATCACCGCAAGGCCGGGTTCGGTGCGGCGCGCCACGTAGATGCGGTGGCCGGAAGGAGAAAACACGAGCGCGCGCGGGTGGTCCTCGAGCCGAACAAATGCCGGCTCGCGCCGCCCCAACGCGTCCATCAGCAGGATGCCCGAATCGCTCGCGACGGCGATGAGATCGCCCCAGCGCGTCGCCGCCACGTCACCGCCGGCGGGAATCGTGCGACTGGTCGGAGGTTGATCGGCCGCGGCGGTGATGAGCTTGGGAGGATCCACGGCGACCAGCCGCTGGTCGGTAGCGCCGAACAGCTCGCGTGGCACGCCGCCCAGCGGTTGGGGCCAGGCGAACCGTACCCGCCGGGCGAGCGACACGACGCGTCGCTTCGCGTCCACCGTATACAGCGTGCCGTCTGGGCCGAGCGCGGCCTGCACGATGCCGGTCACCACGGTGTCGACGCGCCCGCTTCCCAAGTCGAGCGACAGCACGTCCTGCTTCGCGGTCATGACGAACAGGAACTCGGACTCCGGGTCGAGCCCGATGACGCTCGTGACCGCCGGCAGTTGGCCGTGAATGGCGTTGGGGACTTCGACCAGGTCCGGCAGGCGGTACGCTCGTGGGGTGCCGCCCCGCGCGACCACGCGCAGCGCCATACCCGGGGTGCGGGCCCCGCCTAGGGGTGATCGGGTAACTGTTTGTGGTGTCTTTTGTTGAGACGACGTGCCTGCGGGTGCTCGGGACCGGCAGCCCGCCAGCGCCAGGTAGGCGAGGACGCAGAACCACCCACGGGTAAGCAAATGGCCTCGCCGGACAAGATAGACAACCGGCGAGGCCAGCGCAAGTGTTTTAGCGATACGGAGTTAGAACGTTGGGCCCAGACTCACCGTCCAGTACGCCTTGTTGCGGAGCCGGTCGAGCGGCTTGGTATAGTCGAACCGCAGCACCACGAACCCCAGGACGTTCACCCGGATCGATCCGCCCCAGCTGCGCAGCGGTGTACGGATGAGCTCCGGGTCATCCCCCTGGGCGCGCTGCCATTTGACGACCGAGCTCGACTCCCACGCCAGCCCCATGTCATAGAAGAGCGCGCCCTCGATCGGGGGCAACCCCACGGGCAGGAAGCCCAGCACCAGGCTGCGCGTGAGCGGGAATCGCAGCTCCACGTTCGCCACGGCGATGCGCGAGCCGATCAACTGGTCGAGCTCGGAGCAGCCCGTGCGACCGCTCGTGGTGGTGGTCGAATTGGCGCACTCGTTATTGATCAGCGAGCCCGCCGTGTAGCCGCGGATCAGCTCGGTGCTTCCGAGGAACACGGGGAACTCGTCGCCGTTGCGGCCGTAGCGACCGAAGAACAGCCCGCGGAACGCGAGGGTGAACGGCCGGGCGAAGAAATAGCGTCGCCAGTCGGCGAGGCCGCCGACGAACTGCCAGTCGCCGAAGTTCGGCGTGACCTGGAAGCGGTAGCGCGAGCCGGCGAACGGGCCGACATAGCCGAACAGCGCGTTGTCGTGCACCAGCGAGAGCGACGGCGACACGTACGAGATGGACGGGTTGCTCACCGTCTGCAGGTCCGACGCTCCCAGGATGAAGCCGTTCGGGTCCAGCAGGTACTGCTGCTGGAGCACGGCGTCGGAGATATTGACGGCGTGCATGCCGAGCTCCACGCGGCTGAAGCGGCTCAGCGGGTAATACGCTTCGACGAAGCCATCCCGGATCACGAAGCGCCGGATCCCCACGGTCAGCACCGAGAGACCGCCCGTGTCGCTCTGGACCGTGGTCGGTTCGTAGAAGTAATACGGCTCCTGGGTGAAGCCGGCGGCCCAGTTCAACCGGTGCGTCTGGTTGATGTAGGCCGTCAGCACCTGCGCTTCCGAGAGGCGCCCGTTCACCGCTCCCGCGAAGACGAGCGTATGGTTGCCGAGCAGGTCCGACAACGAAATGGCGGTGCCGCCGAAGAAGCCTCGCCCGAAGTTGTCACGCTGGTACCCGATGGTCGGCCGCGCGACGTAGTCCGGGGTGAACCGCGTGTGATACGCCTTGAAGGTGAACTCGCTGGTATCCGGGAGCGCGGTCGCCGAGTCGAGCAGGGTGCGGACGGTGACCGCCGTGGTGCCGGTCGTGGAGTCGGTCCGTTGCGGCGTGGCGCTCGAGGCGCGGAACCCGGTGGGCGAGCGGTACACCGACGCCGCCGCCCGGGGCTGGTCGGTGGGCATGGCCGCGCCGGCCGGCGGGGCGGACGAGCGTGTGGTGTCGCGTCGCATCGCGGCGAGCAGCGACGTCACCGGCGGCGTCGGGGAGTCCTGGTACGGCTGGCGCCGCAGCGACCGGGGGTTGTCGACGCCGTACACGTTGTAGTCGCCGTCTTCGTAGTAGGCGAACGCCAAGCGGTCAGCCTGCCGCGCCCACGAAAGGGCGGGCGACAGCGGCGTGATCCCGGTGACACCCGTGAAGACGTCCGTCAGCTGATACAGGTTGCGGTCGCCGAAGTCGTACAGATAGATGTCGCTGATCCCGGAGCGATCCGACACGAACGCGATCGACCGCCCGTCGGGCGCCCAGACCGGGTTGATGTTCTTGCCGTGCTCGGTGTGCGGCAGCGTTTCGATCGCCCCATTGTCGAGATGCTACAGGCCGATCCGCATGTTGCCGAATCGCAGCTGCGAGAAGTCGGTTTCCGGGCCTCGGTCCGTTGCGAACGCGATGGTCTTGCCGTCCGGGGACCAGGCCGGTTGCAGATCGGCGTACTTGTCGTTCGTGAGGCGGCGCAGATCGCTGCCGTCGGCGTTCACGACGAACAGGTCGGACAGCCCGCCGTCGTAGCCCGTGAACACGATCTGCCGCCCGTCGGGGGACCAGGCAGGCGTCGTCAGCCCGTTCAGCGGGATCGGGATGCGACGGAACTCGCTTCCCTTCTTGACGTCGAGGATCACCAGGTCGTCTTTGTCCTTGTGCTTCGCCGCGATCGCGAAGTACCGCGCATCCGGTGAAAAGGATCCCGCCGAGTTGATGAAGCGCAGGCTCTCGTAGTTGTTGCTCAGCGTGGACCTGACGAGCCGACGTTTCACGTGCCCGGTCTCCGCGTCGGCGAGATACAGGTCCACGAAGAACGAGTTCTTCTCGCTGAAATAGGCGATGTCGCGGCCGTCCGGCGTGAGTGCTGGCGCCAGGTGGAGGGTCCCGTCCGAGCGCTTCTGGGTCAGCACCGGCTGGGCGATGCGGCGGGCCCGGTAGTGCTCCGAGAGCTGCGGCAGGTAGGTCGTCTGCACCGCGTCCCGCCATTCGCTCGAGAGGTCGTCGAGGGAGAGGCCTAGGCCCCGCTTGAACGCGTTTTCGACTCCGCCCGCTGTGGACGCCTGGAGGATCTCCCCGATGACCTCGTCGCCCCATTTCTCGCCGATGTAGGCCCAGAGGGCGTGCCCGAAGCGGTACGGGAAGATGCGCGGATCGTACGTGAGCTGCTCGATCGTCGGCAGGTGCCCTTCCAAGGACGCATCGCGCAGCCACATCGACGTGTGCGGGTCGATCGGGCCGATGGAGAGGTATTCCGCCATCCCTTCCATAAACCACAGCGGCGGGTTCACGTTGACGAGCGTCTGGACCCCGGCGCCGATGCGACCGCGGCTGAACACGTCGTACTGGAACTGGTGCACCATCTCGTGCCCGAGCACGTGCTCGAGCTCGGCATAGGAGCCGGTGAAGGGGAGCACCATGCGGTGCTTGAAGAACTCCGTGACCCCGCCGGTGCCTTCGCCGATATCCCCGCTGATCGCGTTGGTCTGCTGAAAGTCCGACTGCGACGCGTAGAGGATGATCGGTTTGCGCCCCTGAAACTCGTGATGCAGGACGCGCGACAAGCGCGAGTACCACCGCTCCGCCATGCGGGCCGCGTCGAGCGCCGCCACGCGCTCGGCGGGATAGTAGTACACCTCGAAATGGTCGGTCTGGATGATCTGGAAAGCGAAGGACCGGTACTGCACTTTGTTCTGCCCGAAGTACTGCGCCGCGAGCGGCGCTGCGCCCGCGAGCGCCAACGCCGCCACCGCTGTTGCCATCCGTCGCATGGGGATCATCCTTTCGACCCGTCGTCGCGCGTGCCCGCGGCGAGCACCGGAGCATCGCCCCACAGCCGCTCCAACTGGTAAAACTCCCGCAGCTCGGGGTGGAACACGTGCACTACGAAGTCCAGGTAGTCGAGCAACACCCACCGCCCCTGCGCCAGCCCTTCCACATGATGTGGCGCGATCCCGTGCGGCGCCAGCGCCGTCATCAGATAGTCCGCCATCCCCCGCACGTGGGTGTCGGACGTTCCCGAAACGATTACGAAGTAGTCGGTGGCGGCGCTGAGTCCCCGGAGGTCCAGTACCAGCGGGTCGACCGCCTTACGGTCGAGCAGCGCCTCTGTGACGAGTTGCAGCGCCGCCTGCGCGTGCACGACGGGCCGCTTCGCCGGACGGCCGCCTCCCCCCGCACCCCGTCCCCTGCTACTCATAGCGCCCCGCTCGTCCGTTTGTTCCGTCCTCGATCTGATAGAACACGCCCCACGCGCCGACGCCGGCGTGCGCGGCGATCACCGGCGTGATCGGGCTCACCAGGCATTGCTTGGGCCGATACCGCGCCACGAGCTCCGCGCGCAACTGCTCGGCGAACTCGGGGATGTCGGCGTGGGCGACCCCGAGGCGCAACGACTGCGGGCCGCGGCGCGTGCTCGATCGAGGCGCTCGAGCACGCGGCGTCGGAGCGCCAGCGTGCCGCGCGCCCGCGCCACCGGCTCGATTCTGCCCTCCGGTGATAACGCCATGATGGGCTTCATGTTGACCGTCGCGCCCAGCCACGCTCTCACGGCTGTCCACGACCGTGATACGCGCGTCACGCCGGGGTCGCTACTCCTTCACCACGCTCACCCGGATCTCGGGCCGGACGTCGGGGTGGATCTTGATGCCGACCTGGAAGTCGCCCAGCTCGCGGATCGGCTCGGGCAGGTCCACCTTGCGCTTGTCCACGTGGATCCCGAGTTCCTCGAGCTTGCGTTGCACGTCGCCCGCCGTGACCGAGCCGTACAGCTTGTCCTCTTCGCCCACCTTGACGGCGAAGGTGAGATGCACGTCGACGAGCTTCGCCGCCTCGGTCTCGGCGGCGCCCTTCTCGGCGGCGCGCTCCCGGGCGATGCGCTCGGCCTCGTACGCGATCTTCTTCTTGTTCGCCTCGGTGGCGGGGTAGGCGAGCCCCTTGGGGAGGAGATAGTTGCGCGCGTAGCCGTCCTTCACCTTGACGACGGCGCCCGCAGCCCCGAGGTGCTGCACGTCTTCTCGCAGAATGATCTCCATCGCGTCCTCTCGCTGATGGGTTAGGCCGGGGCCTTGAGGCGGCGCCGGAATTCGAGCCACGTGTCGGTGATGCCCAGGGTCGCGAGACCCGGTAACAGCAACAGCAGCGGCACGGCCAGCGCCGCCGCGACCACGGCGCCGATGAGCAGCGCCGCCGGTGCGATACCGAACGCGGCCGCGCACGCGACGACGATCGCGATGCCGCGCACCAGGTAGAGCCCGCCGAGCACCACCAGCACGTTCAACGCGGCCAGCTTGAGACCCGCAACGACGGGCGTGATCCAGCCGACCAGCGCCACCACGATCGCCCACACCCAGTGGTCGCCGAAGCGGAATTCACGGAACGGCGCCGGTGGGGGCCCGAGCGGATTCCGCGCGACGCGACGGTGCCACTGCCAGGCGAGCGTGAGTCCGGCGAGCGTCTGGAGCGCGAGGGTGGCGGGCACCGTGTCGCTCACGAACCGGACCACCGGCTCGTACACAGCGAACGCCTGCGGCCACCCCTCCACGACGAGACGCATCGCGGCGCTCGCCTGGCGGCGCGCCTCCCAGTGCAGGGCGTCCCACGCGGAACCGCCCAGCTGCGCTCGCGCCAGGACAACCGCCGCGACGCCGCCGATCAGCCCTGCCCGGATGGCCCGCCGCAGCAGTGTTTCCTCCCCGCCGGCGAACAGCGTGACGACCACGAAGGCGACGGCGACGAGCACCGTGTAGGCCCGCACGAATCCCGTCAGCAGGTCGGTCGCGGGGAGGAGCAACAGCCCGACGCTCAGCGCGCCCACGCCGCCTGCCGTGCCCCACTCGGCGGTCGTGCGAGGCCGAGTGGCCAGCAGCAGCCCGACGAGCGGCAGCCCCAGGAGACTGGGCGGCGCCCAGATCACGAAGGCGACGGTGCCCAGCAGTAGGCGCCAGCGCCCCTCCGTGCTAAGCCGGCCCGGCGTCATGTCAGCCGACGTAGCCCTTGATGTAGGGGAGGAGGGCGAGCTGGCGAGCGCGCTTGATCGCCGTCGCGAGCTGACGCTGATGCCGCGCGCACATCCCCGACAACCGGCTCGGCAGGATCTTCCCGCGCTCGGTGAGGAATCGGCTCAGGGTACGGTCGTCCTTGTAGTCCAGCACGCGTACGCCGGATTCGCACACCGGGCACGTCTTGGCGGGCCGTCTCATGCTTCATCCTCCTCGAGCTCTTCCACTTCGGGCGCGATCACGGGAACGGCCGTCGGCGCGGCTTCCGGCTTGGCGGGTAGGCCTTCGGACACGACGACCAGGTACCGCAGTACGCCCTCGTCGAGCTTCACCGCGCGCTCGTATTCCGGCAGCAGGTCCGCGGCGGCCTCGAACTGCGCGACGACGTAATGGCCGGAATCGCGTTTCTTGATCGGAAACGCCAACGTGCGTTTGCCCCAATGAGCGACGTTGGAGATAGCGCCCTTGCCCTCCTTGGTCAGGAGGGCGTGGAACTTCTCGAGCTTCTCGGCGATCGCGGGCTCTTCCAGGACACTATCGAAGATGTATACGGTCTCGTACCGACGAGGCATGTCACCTCCCTTTGGTCATGAGCGACCCGGCGCTGGTGCGGCGCCGAGTAGGGGATTTGTGGGGCGAAACATAGGCCGGTCCCGTCCGCCATGGTAGTGGCCGGGTGGGTGGGGTGGGGTGGGGCAGCCGCGCGAGCAGTGAGGCGTCGGGGCAGCACGGGGGTGACCTCCCTCACCGACGCGGGCTGCGCATCCGTGCCGCGTTTTGATGCGGCTTTGATGGGTAGTGACTACGGTCACATGCCCTCGCAGGGCAGCCATGCATTCGTTTAGTGCACACGACGTGGCACCGGTCTTGCTCGTGTGTGGGACTGCAACGGCAGTCCACCCGGCACCTGACGTCCGGGAGCAACAATGACCGAGGGAAGGCAGCATGCGAGCAGTCGGAGTCTGGGTTCTGACGCGCGGAGGGCGTGTCGTCGTAGCGACGGCGGGCCTGATGGTGCTGCTCGCGCTGCAGCCAGAGCCGACGCGCCTGGTCGAGACGGCGGCGGCGGGCGTAGCGCCGAGCGCCACGGCCGCCCGCACGCTCATCATCTCCGAGCAAGCACGCCGCTACCTCGTTCTCCAGTACCGGTCGTTCCCCACGGAATTCATGGGGTGCATGATCGGTGAGGTGCGCGGCCGGACGGTGATCGTGCGCCGCATCGCACCGGCAGACGTGGATCCCCCGCAGTCGACTGCGACGCACGTCGTGCCCCAGCAGACGTGCGAGGAAGCCGGCTGGACCGGTACGGTCGGCACGATCCACAGTCACCCGACCGGCGAGCGCTGCTGGTACTTCTTCCCCGGGACCCAAGTGGCGAGCTCCGACGCGGCGTCGTTCATGCGGCAGCCCTACCCGGTGGACGCCATCATGTGCGGCGACCGCGTCGTGTGGACGAGCCGCGACATGGTGCAGAATCAGGTCCCCCTGACCGACCAGACCAAGCGGAGCGTGGCCCAGGAGCACCAGCGTGGCAACCGGATTCACGCGGGGTCGGCGAGCCGGACGGGGGTGGACGAGTAGGGCTGGCACTCCCACCGGCTGCCGTGTACCATACCATTGTGAAACTGCAGCCTCTGCTGCACGCTCCGCTGCACCTGTTGTCGCTCGTCCTGATCGGCTGGGCCCCCCGCGTTGCGCACGGCCAAACAGACTCCGCCCGTCTCGCGGGCACCGTCCGTTCTTCGATCAACGGGCTCCCGATTGCCGGTGTGATGATCGCCGTGCGGGGCACTCAGGTCTTCGACGTGACCAATTCTGTCGGCGGGTTCGCGCTGGCGGGGTTGCCGGCCGGCCGCCAGCGGATCCGCATCCTGTACCAAGACAGCGTCTCATCCGAGCACGAGATCAGGCTCACGGCCGGGAAGACGCTGACGCTCTCCGTGCTGCTCGACGTCGACGCGATCGAGCTGGCGCCGATTGTGGTGGAGGCGCAGACTCTGCGGGCCGAACGGAGCCTCGCGGGGTTTTACGATCGCCGGAAGTGGCGGTTCGGCCGGTTTTACACGCGGCAGGACCTCGAGCACCGCCGGGGATTGCCCCTGCAGTCCCTGCTCGGTGAGTCCGGCGTGTCGATGCGCTGTCGAGGCAGGGACTGCATTCCCCTGAGCTGGAGCGCCGGGCGCCAGTGCGTCATGTCGCTGTACTTGGACGGCGTGCGGCTGCCGGCCGATCAACTGGACTTGATCCACATCGACGACCTGGCCGGCGTGGAGGTGTATAAGCGCGGGTTCGACGTCCCCGTCGAGTACCAGTCGAGGCTCGGCAACGAGTGTGGTGCCTCCCTGATGTGGAGCAGGAATTAGACGTTGAATCGGAACAGCAGGATGTCGCCGTCCTGCACCACGTAGTCCCGCCCCTCTGAGCGCACCAGCCCCTGTTCGCGCGCCGTCTTGTACGATCCCACCCGCACGAACTCCTCATAGGCGACGGTCTCGGCGCGGATGAAGCCGCGCTGAAAATCGGAGTGGATCTCTCCGGCGGCGTCGAACGCGGTGCCGCCCCGGTGCATGGTCCAGGCGCGCACTTCGTTCTCCCCCACGGTGAAGAACGTCTGCAGGCCGAGCAGGTGGTATCCGGCGTGAATCAAACGGTCGAGCCCGGGCTCGCGCACCCCGGCGCTCGCGAGGTACTCGGCCCGCTCTTCGCCCGATAGCTCCGCGAGCTCCGCCTCGAACTTGGCGGAGAACGGAACGATGTCCGCTTCTTCATGGTGCGACTGTACCGCGGCGCGCAGGCGGCCGATCCAGGCTCCGCCGCCCGCCGCGAGGTCGTCCTCGTTCACGTTCGCGGCGTAGAGGATCGGCTTCGACGTGAGCAGCCCCAGCTGGCGCAGGAACCGCACGGCGTCTTCGGTCTCACCCGCCTCGCGGGCCCCGCGGCCCGCGTTGAGCTCGCTCAGCACCCGCTCGAGCACGACGAGCTCGAGCTGGGCCGCTTTGTCCCCCGCCCGCGCCGTCTTGCGGGCCTTCTCGAGTCGCCGCTCGACCACGGCCAAGTCGGCGAGCGCGAGCTCGCTCGTGATCACGTCGTGATCGCGAACCGGGTCGACCGGTCCCATCACGTGCACGACGTCGGGCTCTTCGAAGCAGCGGATCACGTGGACGATCGCGTCGACCTCGCGGATGTGCGACAGGAACTGGTTTCCCAGTCCTTCCCCCTGCGAGGCGCCCCGCACCAGTCCGGCGATGTCGACGAACTCGACCACCGCGGGGACCTTCTTCTTGGGCCGAACGAGCTCGAACAATCGGTCGAGGCGACGGTCGGGCACTTCCACGACGCCGACGTTCGGCTCGACGGTGCAGAAGGGATAGTTCTCCGCCGCCGCGGCCTTCGACGAGGTCAGGGCGTTGAACAGGGTCGACTTGCCGACGTTGGGCAGACCAACGATGCCGAGGCGCAGCACCTAGGCGGCGCCTTCCCGCACCCACTTCGTGACCGCGTCCACCATCTGGGGCATGATCGTCTCGACCTGGTCGACTTGCTCGGGAGTAAACGGCGCGAGCACGTATGCCGACCAGTCGCCGGCACCCTCGGGGAGCGGTCCCACGCCAATCCGGAGCCGGGCGTAGGCTTGCGATTGCAGGGCGGCTTCGATGCTCTTCAGTCCGTTGTGACCGCCCGAGGAGCCCTCGGAGCGGAGCCGAAACGTGCCGCAGGGAATCTGAAAGTCGTCCACGAGGATCAGCAAATCGGTGGGCGGATTGAAGGCGGGGTCGGCGCGGAGCGAGGCCAGCGCCGCCCCGCTGCGGTTCATGTACGTGGTGGGCTTGAGCACGCGGACGGGGACGCTCGTGACGAGGCCTTCGGAGACACGCGCGCGCTCGCCGCGTCGGAACGGGGGAAACCCCCACCGCGCGACGAGCGCGTCGGCGAGCCAGAAGCCCGCATTGTGCCGGGTCGCCGCGTACTCTGGCCCCGGGTTGCCGAGGCCAACCACGGCGCGCAAGCCTCAGCTCTCTTTGCCGCCCTTGGGCTTCTCGACTTTCTCCGTCTTCTCGCCCTTGGCGGGCGCCGCCGTGCCGCCCTTGGCCTCGGGCTTGGCGCCGCCTTCGCCGGCCGCCGCCCCCTCGCCTTCCTCCTCGTCCTCGCGCACCTTGCGAATCAGCTCGGGCTCGGCGACCTCGGTCGCCGCCTCGGGGGCGGGGGCGGTCACCTCTTCGGCGCGCGGCGGCACCACCGTGGCGATCGTGAGATCCGCCAGCGTGAGAATCGTCGCGTTCGGGATGTTCAGGTCGCGCACATGCAGCGAGTCGCCGATCTTGAGGGCGGTGACGTCGAGCTCCACGCGGTCCGGAATGTTGTCCGGCATCACCTCGATCTCGACCTCCCGCGTCACCTGATCGAGCACGCCGCCGGCGTTCCGCACGCCGTCCGGGTTGCCGGCCAGGTGCACGGGCACTCTGAGCTTGACCTTCTCCTCGGCGTGGATCTCGTAGAAATCCACGTGGATGATGTCGGGCCGGATGGGATGGCGCTGGATCTCGCGGATCAGTGTCCTGGTCTTCGTGCCGTCCACCGCGAGCTCGATGATTGTGCTCGCGGGCTCGACGCCGGTGAGCGCCTTCTCCAGCGCCTTGGCCTCCACCTCGAGCGATTGGGTCTCACGCCCGTGTCCGTAGATCACCGCCGGGACCTTGCCCTGGAAGCGCGCCTGTCGCGCGGCGCCCTTACCGGTTGTGGTGCGCGGGCTCGCCGCGAGGGAAACGATTTGGGCCATTGCCAGTCCTCAGGGGTCAGACGTCAGACATCAGTCGAACAGCGAACTCACCGATTGATTCGAGTGCTCGTATCCGATCGCTTTGGCGATCAGTCCGGCGATCGACAGCACCTTCAGCTTCTCGAAGCACCGCTCATCGGGAATGCGGATCGTATTCGTCACCGCGACCTCGTCGATCGGCGAGGCGCGCAGTCGCTCGACCGCGGGACCCGACAGCAGCGCGTGGGACGCGAACGCGTAGATCTTACGCGCCCCGAGGCGCTTGAGCGCCGCCGCCGCCTCGGTGATCGTCCCCGCCGTGTCGATCATGTCGTCGGGAATGAGACAGTCCTTCTCTGCCACCTCACCCACGACGTTCACCACTTCGGCGACGTTGGCCGAGGGGCGCCGCTTGTCGATGATCGCGAGCGAGGCGTTCAGCCGCTTCGCGAAGCCGCGGGCCATCTTCGCCGAGCCGACATCGGGCGCCACCACGACGGGGTCGTACAGCTGCTTCTGGCGAAAGTGGCTCACGAACACCGGCGCCCCGTACAGGTGGTCCACCGGAATGTCGAAAAAGCCCTGCAGCTGGTGGGAATGGAAGTCCATCCCCAGCACGCGGTCCGCCCCGGCCGTCGTGATCATGTTCGCCATCAGCTTCGCGCTAATCGCGACGCGGGGCTGGTCCTTCCGGTCCTGGCGCGCGTAGCCGAAGTACGGCACCACTGCCGTGATCCGCGCCGCGCTCGCCCGCCGCGCCGCGTCGATCAGCAGCAGCAGCTCCCAGTAGTTCTCCGCGGGAGGATTGGTGGGCTGGATGATGAACACGTCCCGCCCGCGCACGTTCTCGTCGATCTTGACGAAGATCTCCCCGTCGGCGAAGCGGCGCAGCGTCACCGCGCACAACGGCTGCCCCAAGTGTTGAGCCATCTCCTCGGCGAGCGGCCGGTTGGCCGTCCCGGCGAGGAGCAACAGCTGGCTCCGCGACAGCGTGAGGTCCGCCATGTGAGCCCCGCAAAATAGACGGCAAACTGCTGGAAGCCAAGGGGTTGGACTACGGCGGTAGTGGGCCGGACCATTACCGACTACGGCTTGGCGGATGCGGCGGGCAGGAGCGAACGGCTCGCGGGCGTGAGGCCGTCGACGTCCCACGCGTTCATCCGGTATAGCGTGCCCGGCTCGCCGCCCGGAGCGACGCCGCCGGTGCGGCGGACCCAGAAGGCGCCCGGGATCGAGTCGAACACGAGCGCGACGAGCGTGCCGCGGGCGCTCCGCAGCGTGAGGTGCCGCGCCGGCCGCTGCCCGCGGGCGGCGGACCGCTGCGCGCGGGCGGAGTCGGCCTGCGCGGGCGAGGCGAAGCCGGCGGCCGTCACGGTGCGGTACTTCTCGAGCAGCCGGGCCACGGCGCCCGAGTCCGCCGCCGCGCCGTCGAGCTTCCAGGTCTTGCCCGCACGCGTGAGCGCATACCGATCCTTCCCGCGCTCGACCTCCACCAGCACGACGCTGTCCGGCCCCACGGCAGCGATGCGCTTGTCGCGCCACTCATCCGCCGTGCGGTCCGCGAGCGACGCCAGCCGCCCGCGCCACAGGTAGACGTGGCTGTCGCCGAGGCGGCGCAGGTAGGCGCTGCTGTACTCCGAGCCCCGGGCGCCGATGATCACGTCCAGCAACGGCTTGCCGGAGCCCCGGATGCGGAGCCGGCGCCCCGCGGCACTGTCGACATTGAGCCGGCCGAACGACGAGGAATCCTGCGCCACGAGCTCCGGCGGCGCGCTGTCCTGCAGCGCCTGGAAGAGATCGTTCACGGCGTCCGGCGCCGTGCGGTGGCCGTTCACCGTCCACACCGTGGCCGACTGCTTGGCCAGCACGATCGAATCCTTCCCCTTCATGAGGCTGATCGTGTCCACAGCGGACTGCGCCGGCGCGGCAAGGGAGAATCCCCCAGTGACGGTGTCCGACCCGCGGGAGAAGCGCTCGGAGGCGCCCCACAGGAGCAGCACGACGGCCAGTGTGAGGATGATCAGCCGCAGCTGTTTCGCGCTCATGCGGCTCCCCCCGCCAGCGTCAGCGGTCGGTATACCTGTCGCGTAATCTGGCGCCGTCGCCACAGCCGCAAGGCGCCGAACACGATCAGCAGCGCGGGCACGCCGATGATATTGCCGTACTTCACGATGTCGTGCATGGTCGCGCTCGCGAACGCGAGCGGTGGGGGAGTGCGATTCTTCGAGCGAATGGCGATCAACGCCTCGTCCTGCGCGAGCCAATCCACCGCGTTCTGGACGAACACGATGTTGTCGGGAGAATTCTGCGCGTAGCGATCGCTCGCGAAGTCCGGAGTGCCCACGACCACCAGCCGCCCGTGCGTGGCGCTCGCGGCGTCTTGCGCTGAGGGGCTGAGCAGCGCGGCGAGGAGCCGCGGACGCAGGCTGTCGCGTCGGAACTCCCGCGACGGATCGAGCAACGCCGTCGTCTCCTGCACTCCACCCGCGCGACTCGTGACCAACAGCGGCGTGACGCTGCCCTTCGGCGCCTTGGTCGCGTCGAGGCTGCTCGGCCACGGGAGCAACACCGCGTCGATTTCAGCGTTCACGGGGGACGCCTTGGTGCTCGCCGCCTGTACCCAGAAGGGGTAGGGCAGGAGCACCTGACCGAATTGCGCCTGAATGGCGACTCGCGCGTTCGCCGCGAGGTCGTACACCATATCGGAGCCGATCGACACGCCGTAGGGCTTGAGCAGCTCGTTCCACCCCACCGGGCGCGAGAACGAGAACGGGCCTTGCGGCGAGCGCTCCATGCCGCTGGCCATAAGCATGAGGCTGCCGCCGCGGTCCAAGAAGGTTCTGAGGATGCCAGCCTGGGCGCCGCGCAGGGAATCAGGGGTGCCCGCGAAGATCAGCGCCTTCGTGTTCGGCGGGATCGTGCTGTCCGAGAGCGAGACCGCGTGCAGCGTGTAGGTCTGCTCGAGCTGCTGGCGCAGCGCCTCGAAGGAGCGGCGCATCTGGGGCGGCGCCTGCGGATCGGTGATCTCGCCGAACCCGATCGCCGGCTTGGTGGTCGTGGTGAGCGAGCGGATGTCGGACGTGAGGCGGTATTCGAGGTCGTTCGTCTGCTGCACGAAGGGGATCGTCTTGACGCCGTCGGCGTATCGCACCGCGAGCCCCAGGTACCCTTCCTTTACTTGTAGCTCGGCCTTCCCGAGCACGTTGAACTGGACCGGCGGGATGCCGAGCGTGCGTGCCTCGCGCAGCGCCGCGCTGTCGGCGGACGGGTCCTGCACCACGACCTTCACCCGGCCGCGGCCCGCCGCGCGGTAGTCGCGCAACAGGTCGTCCAGGTCCCGTTTCAGGAACGCCACCTGGGGTGGGAGCGCGCTCGAAGCGAACAGCTTGATGGTCACGAGGTCGGGCAGCGCGCCGAGGATCCGCTTCGTGGCGGGAGCGAGCGTGTAGGACTTGCCCGGGGTCAGGTCGATCCGGCCTCCGATGTGGCGACCAAACAGGTTCACCACGATCATCGCCGCCGCGAGCAGCACCGTGCCGAGCCGCAGGCGCTGCAGCGACGCTCCCCGCGCCGTGAGCTTGCGGCGCATCAGCGCGAAGTAGGCGAGCAGCAGGAACAGGGCGGCGAGCGTGACGAAATAGACGGTGTCCCGCAGGTCGATCACGCCGCGGTCGATGCCGGTGAAATGGGACAGCACGCCGAGCGACGCGGCGATCGCCCCGAGGCGGGGCGGGAGACCCACGATCAACGGATCGAGCCCCACCAGGATCAGTACGAACATCACCGCGACCGCGAGGATGAACGCGGTGACCTGGTTGGTGGTGACGCTCGACGCCCAGATGCCGACAGCGCCGAGCCCCGCGATCAAGAGCGTGGCGCCGACGTATTGCGCCACCAGAACGCCGAGCGGGAGATGCGCTCCCAGGGCGAGGCCCAGCGGGAGCGTGAGCGTAGCGGCCAACGCGATCACGAGGAACGCCATCTGACCGACGTACTTGCCGCCGAGCAGCTCGAGCTCCGTGATGGGCTGTGCCAGCACGACCTCGAGCGTGCCGCTGCGACTGTCCTCGGCGAGGGCGCGCATCGTGACCGCGGGCACGAGGAACAAGAGCAGCCAGGGCAGCAGGTCGAGCATCGGGCGCAGCGACGCCACGCCGTACATGTCCACTTCCCGGAAGAACAGGAAGCCGTTCACGCTGGTGAACACGACCAGCAGGATGTACGCCGTGGGGTGATCGAACAGCGCCTTGAGCTCGCGTCGCGCGACCGTCAGGATGGCGTTCATGCGTCGCTCGCGTCGCCCCGCGTGAGCTGGTGAAACAGCTCCTCGAGGCCGGCGCGCTCGGCGTGCAGCTCGTACAACGTCCACCCGCGGGCTTTAGCGAGCCCGAAGATCTCGGGCCGGAGATCGGTGCCGCCATCCGCGGTGATCGTAACGGCGACGCGCCCGTCGGCGGCGCGCCCGGGCTCGACGCGCCGCACCCCAGGCAGCTGGCCGAGCGCTTCAGCCACGCCCGCGCCCGCGGCCTCGACGGCGATCTCCACGGCCCCCTCCGCCTGCTGGATGAGCCGGTCCACTGGGCCGTCCGCGACGATCTTGCCGCGACTGATGATGAGCAGGCGGGAGCACGTATGTTGCACTTCGGAGAGCACGTGCGTCGAGAGGATCACAGTGCGGTCGCGGCCGAGCGCCCCGATCAGGCGCCGGATCTCGACGCGCTGGTTCGGGTCGAGGCCCTCCGTCGGCTCGTCGAGCACGAGCAGATCGGGTCGGTGCAGGATCGCTTGCGCCAGCCCGACGCGCTGGCGGAATCCTTTCGAGAGCTCGCCGATCGGCCGGTAGTACACGCTTTCGATCCCCGTGCCCGTAACCGCCGCGTCGAGCGACTGGCGGCGGGTGAGTCCCGCGAGCTCGCGCAGGTCGGCGATGAAGGCGAGGTAGTCGGCCACCAGCATGTCCCCGTACAGGGGGTTGTTCTCCGGCAGGTAGCCGATGCGGCGCTTGGACTCGCGCGCCGCTTGGGCGAGCGGCACGCCGTCGAGCGTGATCTGGCCCGAGTCGGGTTCGTAGAACTGGGTGATCATCCGCATGGTCGTGGACTTGCCGGCGCCGTTCGGACCCAGGAACCCCACTACTTGACCTCGATCGACCGCGAAGGACACCTGGTCGACGGCGGTCACGCCGTCGAAGCGCTTGGACACACGCTCTAAAGAAAGGAAGGACATGGCCGGTGAGTATATAGAGGACTCGGGGAAAGATGGTAATCACCCCGCGCCGGATAGTTCAAGTCCCCGGTTTCCGGCGGCAGGGGTGGCAGATGCCTACAGCGATTTCAGGAAGGCGATCAGGGCAGCGCGATCGGCGGGCGGGAGGGCTTTGAACCGGTCCCGGGCGCCGGAGGCTTCGCCGCCATGGGACAGGACGGCCTGCTCGAGCGTCGTGTCCCGGCCGTCGTGCAGGAACGCCTTGGCATCCCGCAGGTCGATCAGCGGCTCGGTGCGGAACTCGGACGGGGTCGCGAGGCCGAGACAGATGTCAGCGAGATCGGGCCCCATATCGTGGAGCAGCAGGTCGGTGTAGGCGGGGAATTCCTTGTTGCGCAACGCCGCAATGGGGCTGTCGCCGGTGCGCAGGGTCGGGATATGGCAGGCAACGCACCCGATCTGCGAGAACAGCTCGCGGCCCCGGCGGCCGTCCCGGTCCAGCTTCAGAGGCGTGGGAACCGCGAGGAAACGCACGAACGCGTTGGTGAGGTCGAGCTGCCCCTGATCGATCTCGGGATCGGCGGTGGGGTCGACGCCCGCGGGAATCGGCTTGCCGCCGATCGTCTCTTCGGTGCGCACCGCCGGGTTGGTCACTCCCATCTCGGCCGAGAACGCGCCGGCGTTGAACTCGTCGAGCGCGGGCACGAACCCCTTGCGGCCGAAGCGGCCGATGCGGCCGTCGGTAAAGCGGTTGGGCCGGCCGGAGATGCCGTCGTGGTTCTTGTCGTCGGGATCGGCGTAGGCGAGGATGACCGATTCGGGAACCGCATCGAGCAGGCCCCGCCCGAACACGACGGGCGTGGTGCGTCGGGCGCGCGCCGTGGCCGAGGGGGGGAACGGCTCCGAATCGATCCCCAGGGCCTGCTTCAGGGCCGGCGTGGTGTGCTGCTGGATGACGAACCCCCCTTCCGCGACCAACGGATCGCACACGGCGTTCCTGAACGCGGTCGCGTGCACCTCGACTTCGTCGCCGCGACCGCCTTTCACCGGGGCCTCATGGCACTCGCCACACCCGGTCGAGTTGAACAGGGGGCCGAGCCCCGTTGCGGGGGTGAAGTTGCTGTCGAAGAGGACCTTGCCTTGGGCGAAGCGATCCCGCTCCACGCGGTTCAAGTCGCGCAGCGGATCGCCGGGCTTGATCGCCCGCTCGCAGCCGGCTGCGAGCAGCACGAGCGCCGCGGCGGCGCACGCGCGCGCCGGCGTCACGGCGCGCGCCTCTTCAGCTCGATGCGATCGGCCACGAGGCCGGTCGCGGTCATGCGGCAATCGGCGCGCACCACGTCGCCGGCGTGCAGATCGCCCAGTGCCAGCGACGCGCCCTCGCCGAATACGGCGGTCGCGGGCTGCGTGCGGATGTGCACCAGCCGCAGTGCCTCCCCGACCCCGGTGATGATGTCCACGGAGCCCGCCTTCACGGCGTGCACGGTACCCTGGTAGGTGTAGGGCAACTCGCGTTGCGCGGACAACGCCGCGGCGGGGGCGAGCAGGACGGCAGTGAGGGCAACTACGCCGGCCAGATGTCTCATACGAGCCTCCCGGGGTAGGTACCCCGCCGCATCTTAGACAGCCAGGCGCGCGCCAGTCAATGGCGCCGGTTCAGGGCGCGAGCTTCTCCAGCTGCTCCGCCGCCCGGGTGATGACGTCCGTCTCGGCGGCGAGCGTCCGGGCGACACGCGGGATCTGGTCGTCCGCCTCTCTCCAGTTCTTCTGCTCGATCGCTTCGCGCACCCCGGGGAGCGTCTTCACGCCGTAGCCCGTGTAAAAGCCGGGCGCGTAGATCTGGTGGCGGTACCACGGCCGGCGCGGTAAGCCGTCCGCGAGCGTGAGCGCGCGCTCGCTCTGCAGCAACGTGGCGTTCAGCGCTTTCAGGTCGGTCTTGGTCAGGGCCGCGCCGCCGTTCGCTTCCGCCTTGGTGAGCGCTTTCTGGTAGCGGTCGGCGGCGCGCGTGAGCGCGTCGACCGCGTTGTCGAGCGGGGCGAAATTCAGGAACGGTGGGATCTCCTCCTTCTTAGGCGGCACGAGCGGCTCCCGCGGATCGTTGGTCGCGGTGAATACGCCTTCGTCGATCTGGCGGTTCTGCTCGCGCACCGAGTCCTGCTTGTCCTTGAGCAGTTTCTGCACCTCGCGCCCGTAGCGCCCCATGGTCTCGGCGAGCCCGGTGAAGTCGTACGGCAGGAGCTCCGCGTCGGCGAGGCGCATGACGGCCGTTCCCATTGTCTGGGCGAGAGCGCGGCCGTAGACGAACGACGTATCGTCGAACGACGTGAACCACTTGAAGTCGTCGTAGATCGAATGGTAGATCCCGCCGCCGTCCTCACCGCCGTAGCCCAAGTTGAGGGAAGCGATGCCGACGTGCTGCAGGAACGGCGTCCAATCGGAGCCCGAGCCGAGCGCCCCGATGCGGAGATTGGCGCGGCGGCGCGCCTCGTCCCGGGCCTCGGAGGTGCGGGCGTTCGCGACGTCGTTGAGTTGGTTCCGCTTCCAGACGGTGAGCTTGGTTTCTGGGTCCTCGATGTCCCGGGACACGTCGTTGATGAATTCCTCGAGCGTGTGGGAGCCACCTACGCCGAGGTAGCCCCGCCCGTTGGTATCGCTGTTGAGATAGGCGACGGCTTTGTGCGCGAGCTCGTCGGCGTGTGCTTCGACCCATTCAGTCGAGCCGAGCAGGGCCGGCTCTTCGCCGTCCCAGGCGGCGTAGACGATCGTGCGGCGCGGCTTCCACCCTTGTTTCAGGAGGGCGCCGTAGGCGCGGGCCTCCTCCAGCAGCGGCACCTGACCGGAGATGGGGTCCTGCGCGCCGTTTACCCAGGCGTCGTGATGGTTGCCGCGGATGATCCACTCGTCCGGGGCGCCCGTGCCCGGAATGCGGGCGATCACGTCGTACAGCGGCTTCAGGCTCCAGTCGGACTTGACCCGCAGGTGCACTTTGGCCGGCCCGGGCCCGACGTGGTAGGTGATGCCGAGGCCGCCGCGCCACTCCTCCGGTGCCCTCGGGCCGGTGAGCGCGGCGAGCAACGGCTCGGCGTCCCCGTACGAGATCGGCAGGACGGGGATCTTGGTGATCGTCGGCGCCTCGCTGAGCGCCAGGCGCTTCGCGTCCTTGGTCGCCCCCACTCCGGGGGTTAGGGGATCGCCGGGATACACCGGCATGTCCATCACGCTGCCGCGCTGCACTCCGTCCCGGGGCCGCCACGGCCCGCGCGGGTAGACGTCTCCCTGGACGTAGCCGTCCTCCCGCGGGTCCGAGTAGATGAGGCAGCCGATGGCGCCGTGTTCGGCCGCGACCTTGGGCTTGATGCCGCGCCACGACCCGAAGTAGCGCGCGATCACGATCGCGCCCTTCACCGAGATCCCCAGCCGCTCGAGCCGCTCGTAGTCGGCGGGGACGCCGTAGTTCACGTAGACAAGCGGGGCGGTGACGTCCCCGTCCGCCGAGTACGCGTTGTACGTGGGGAGCTGCTCGGCCTGTTGACTCGACGTCGGATCTCCCGGAACGGTCGGCTCCTGCAGCTTGGCGACGAACTTGGTCGGCGCGACGAGCTCCACCACGCGCTCTTTCGGCGTGGGGAACAGCACGTCGAACGTCTCGATCTGGGCGTCGAGCCCGAAACTCTTGAACTTTGCCAGGATCCACTCGGCGTTGGCCTTGTCGTACGGCGAGCCGACGTGATGGGGCCGCGCGGCGAGGTGCCGCATGTCCTCCCGCAACGAGTCGGGGCTCGGGATCGCGCGGAACTTGGCTTCCCACTCCCGCTCGACTTTCGCTGCGTCGGCGGAGTAGCCGTGGAGATCGCCCGCGGGCGAGGGAGCGGCGGCCAGGAGGAAGGCGCTGCAGGTCGACGCAACGAGCGCACGGGCGATCAGGCGCATACGGTCACACACCTCGTGGTGAAGAAGAAGGAAGCGGAGTTGCTCGCTACAGGTGCGCGGCGCGACGCCACCGCTCGGCGATCACGGCATGCCCCGCCGGCGTGGGGTGGACGCCGTCCGCGGCCCAGTACTGCGGGGCCGCGCGGCGCGCCAAGTCATCGAACACGCTTTGCAACGGGACGAACGTGGCACGCGCCTGCTGCGCGACGCGCTCAGCCGCCGCGCGCCGTTGGTCGAACTCCGGAAACCAGCGGTCGTCGACCGCGCCGCACCGCAGCACGAACGGCTCGAGCACGATCAATCGCACCTCGGGCAACGCCCGCCGAGTTTCGTCGAGCAGTGCGGCGTACTGATGCTCGTAGTCCTCGATGGTGCCGGTATAGCCGCGCCCCAGCTTGTGCCAGAAATCGTTCACACCCACGAGAATGCTGAGCACGTCCGGCTTCAGGTCGAGCGTATCGGCGGTCCAGCGCTGCTCCAGATCGGGGACCTTGTTGCCGCTCACGCCGCGATTGTAAAACCGGAGCGCGCGATCGGGGTGCGCCGCGAGCGCCGCCGCGGCCACGAGCAGCGGGTAGCTCGTGCCGAGCGCACCCGGCTGGTTCGGCTCGGAGGCGGCGCGATTGCGCCCGCCGTCGGTGATCGAGTCTCCCTGAAACAGGACGACCGTGCCCTCGCCCCGGGACCGGGACCGGTGGGCCGTCGCCGCCGTCGGCAGGAGCGCCGCACCTGCCAGCGCGCCCGCCGCCGTCACGAAATCGCGCCGCGTGAGCTCGTGTGTCACCAGCGTCCTCCGAGGAACGGGTGGGGCGAATAAGCTGTCGCGTCCGGCCGCAAGACTCAAGCGCCCCGCCGGGGTGCTCATCACGCGTGCGCCAGCGCGGCCAACTTGAGAACCGTGTTCCAGTTGCGACCTGTCCCCCGTGTTCCCAGCGTGCGCTCGATGAGCGCGTGCGTCAGGCGCGAGCGGCCGATGCCGTTCGGGTAGACGATGTAGGTGTGCATGCCGGCGGCCCGGACGAGCTCGGGGCCCGTGATCGCGGCCCGCAGCGCCGCGACATCCTTGGCCTTGGGGGGCTCCTTCAGAAACATCACGACGAGATGAGCGGGATCGCGCTCGGCTTCCCTGGGGAAAGGATTGCGCGACACGACTGCCTTCCATTCTGTGGCGGTGCGGACGAAGAAGTCGGTTTCCAGGCCCAAACGCTGTGCGGCCTCGGTCTCGAGCATGCGCTCCAGGTGCCCGCCGGTCCGCGCCTCACCGCGGAATACGAGGTTGCCGCTCTGCAGCAGGCTCCGCGCGTCGACGAACCCCACCCGCGCCAGCAGGTTGCGCAACTCCGCCATGGCAACCGGCTTGTGGCCGCCGACATTGATACCACGGAGGAGGGCGACATAGGTCATCATGGAGGGTAGGGGGCGAGCTCCATTGGCATTGGCCCCGGTGGATTCGAACCACCATACCCAGATCCAAAGTCTGGTGTCCTGCCGTTGGACGAGGGGCCAGCGATGTTGCAGCGTACTAACTTAGCGCATACGCCACGGCACGGTACCCTGGCGGGGCATCCGGTCTTTCACTGAGTGTCCGCGACGTTGCGCGCCCACCACAGTTGCGCGGACCGAGTCGGTGTTATACGGTGGAGGCGATCACCACCTGAGGAGGTGGGGCCGTGAAGCAACACGACGGCCACAAGCGAAGCGGTGCTCTCGCTCGCCTCAGCGAGTGAGCGCGAAGCCCCCGAGGGCGCTAGGGCCCCTCGGGGGTTTCTGCTTTCTCCAACCCGATCATTGTACGACGGGGACTGGCTCGCTCCGATCGGCCGTAGACCCGTCCCCAACCTGGCCGCTTGCATTGGACCCCCAACAATACAGGGCTCCCGTCACGGTGACGCCGCAGGTGTGTCCCCACCCCGCCGATAGCGACGCGAACCGGAGTCCCCCGCTGACCGGTGCAGGCGTCGTCTGCCCGCCGCCGGCGCCACCCAGCTCGCCTCCGTACCCACTGCCCCAGCACAAAGCGGTCCCGGTCGTCGTCACACCGCAGGTATGCTCGCCCCCGGCGCTCAACGCCGAGAAGCGATGCCCGCCGGAGACGGGCACGGGGCTGGACCGGGTGGTCGTGGTCGCGTTGCCCAGCTGACCGGCATCGTTGAGACCCCAACAGTATGCCGTGCCGTCGGTCGTCACGCCGCAGCTGTGGAAGCCTCCGGCCGTCACGGAGGCGAAACGGAGCCCGCCGACTACCGCCACGGGGCTCTGTGCGTAGTTCGTGGTCCCATCGCCGACCGCCCCGTGAATGTTGGAGCCCCAGCAATACGCCGCGTTCCCCACCGTCACGCCACAGTTGTGGAAGTTCAAAGTGCTCACAGAGCCGAAGCTGAGCGCTCCCGCGACTGGAGTAGGCATCCATGAAGTGTGTGGGGTCAAGGTTCCATCGCCCAGCTGGCCCGCATTTCCGTAGCCCCAGCAGTAGGCGGCGCCGGCGGTGGTCAGCCCGCAGGTGTGGAAGAATGCGGAGCTCACTGTCACGAACGTGAGCCTGCCCCGGACGAGCACAGGGCTCGTGCGGCTGGTGTCCGTTGAGTCGCCCAGCCTGCCGTCCAGGTTTCCGCCCCAGCAATACGCTGTACCATCGACGGTGACCCCGCAGGTATTGTCGTACCCAACGCGCACGGTCGCCAAGCGCAGGCCGCCGGTGACGCGCACTGGGCGCTCGCGCTGCGTAGTGGTCGAGTCTCCCAGCTCGCCGGAGAGGTTCTTGCCCCAACAGTACAGCACGCCGCCGGGCGCGATGGCGCAGGTGTGATCGCTCCCTGCGCTCACCGCGACGGCGGTCATAGGCGTCGGCCCACCGAGCTGAACGGGATTGCCGTTGCCCCCGCAAGCCGCCGCCGTCAGTCCCGCCGCCACAACGTGTGCTGGCAGCCACGAGCGAACCATCAATCGGCCCATCGAGCGATGCCCCGCCAAGGATGGCGACATCAGGCGCATGCAGCGTGCCGCGGCGTCACGGCCGGAGCTCCACCCCCTGCGTCTGGCCGTGCTTCGTCTCCACGTCATAGGCGCGGTTCTTGGCGCGGCCCTCGGCCACGACCCGCTCGCCGGTGCGTGAGGCGGCGTCCCACACCTCCTGACAGGTCGCTCCCCGCAGCGCCAACAACGCCGCCAACAAGTCGCGGGCGTTCTGTTCGGCGATCGTGCGGTGCCCCGCTTCGTGGAGCTTTACGCTCCGCAGGTAGGTCCGCCACGAGTCGATGAGCCGGGCGGGGGTGCCAGTGGGAGGCGCCCAGCGCGGCAGCGTGGTGTTGAGCGTGAGGGTAACCTTCACGTCGCGCAGGCCGCACCCCTCAGGCGAGTGCGCCTCCGCGTAGGTCCAGTCGATGGTCCACACCGTCAAGGCGTCGCGCGCTGCGCCGCCGTCCCTGGGACCGAGGCGACGGATCTGCTCCCGCAGGGCTCCGGCGCTCGAGCCATCGATGTCGTAGTACTGTTCGTGGCTGTCGAGCGACACCCGGCCGGGTGTGGCGGCAGCCGCAGGGCCCGGCGCAGGGGCCGGCAGAGGAACGGACTTAGGGGACGACCCGCACGCGGAGAGGATCACCGCCGCGCAGAGCAGGGCTCGTGGGGACCGGATCAGCCAGTCTCCCACCAGGCGATCTCTCCACGAAAGCCGCAGGGGGGACACTTGGTCTCGCGTGGGTGGCCGACCAGTTGCACGCGCGAACCGCATGCCGGACACACGGCGTAGATCCGGCCCACGTCCGAACGGGTGCCGCGCGCTGGGTTGCCGCTATCGCGCGGCCGGTACACGACGGTGAAACGGTCGGGTCGGTTGGGTCTGATCTCGACTAAGTCGCTCGGTACGGCGACGCGCCGCCCGGAGACCTCGAGTACTGTGCGCGTGTCGCCGTTGCTGACGACGGGGTACCACGCGCCCTGCCGGAGCATGGGATCGCTCACGTAGGGCGGCGCTGCCACCCATACTCGAGCCCAGCCGACAGGTTGGATCATGTGCATTAGGTATGATACGGTGATCGGTCGCAATTCTGTGACGCAACTTACAGGCCACGACGCAACTTATGGGCCAGCTAGGTCACCTTGAACACCTGGTCGTGCTGCCGCGCCCGGTCGGTGACCTGGATGGCGACCTCCTCTCCAGCCTTGGCCCGCTCGACCTTCGTGTGGTTGAGCTCCATCGAGCCGACCTGGGCGGTGAACTCTGTGGTATGGCCGTGGAACCGCACCCGGTCGCCCACGGCGAGCTCGCCCTCGGCGAGACGCACGATGGCCACGCTCGGCCCTTTGAAATAGTGGACCACAGTTCCGATGAGCTGTTCGGGCATCCGGCCTCCGGGCAGGGGTTCCGTGTCAACGCTACCACGCACCGTCCGGCAGCGCCATCACAGCCTAGGTCGGTTCGGGACCGGGAGCGGGCGACGCCCGGGTGGCGACCCGCAGCAGGCGCTGGTGCTTCTCTCCCAGGACCAGCGCCGCGTCGTCGCGCAGCCGCTCGCTCGAGTACACGGCTGCGACCGCGCTCCCTGAGCCGCACAGCCGCACCCAGAGGGGGTGGGTCTGGGCGAGCTTCTCGTACAGCGTGCGGAGCGCCGGATGCTTGCCGAAGACGGGAATCTCGAAATCGTTCCCCCCCAGTCTACCGACGCTGCCCCACCCGGTGAACGCCCCTGCGTCGAGCACGACCGGACCGCGCGCCGCGGGCTCGGGATACAGCTCGTCCCACCAGCGGTAAGCGTCCGGCGTGGCGATGGCCAGCGGCGGCACGGCGACGAGCGCGGGCGCGGCCGGTGGGGAGTCGAGCCGGAACAGCCGCTCCCCGCGTCCCCACGCGACCGCCGCGGGGGCGCCGCTCGCGAAAAACGGGACGTCGGCGCCGAGTCGCACGGCGAAATGCAGCAGCTCGTGACGAGGGACGACATTGCCGGCGAGCGCGTTCACGGCGTGCAGGGCGGCGGCCGCGTCGCTCGACCCGCCGCCCAGACCGGCACGCACCGGGATCCGCTTGGTCAGCTCGATGGTCACGCCGAACTTGTCAGCGGTCGCTTCCAGCACCGCGCGCGCCGCACGCACGGCGAGATTGGCCTCCGGGGGCCCCAGATCGGGGCCGTGCACCGTGAGCGCGATCCCGGAGCCCGCACGGGTGACGACGAGCTCGTCCGCCAGTTCGAGCAGCGTGAATGCGGTCTCGATCTGGTGATATCCCGAGGACGCTTCGCGCGCCAGGATGCGCAGCAACAGGTTGAGCTTCGCGTGGGCCGTGATGCGGACGCGGTCGACCGCCATGTCAGGCTCCGGTCGCGGCCGCCTCGCGCAGCTCGCCGAGGTGGATCCGCAGGCGCGACAACGAGTACAGACCGAGCAGCGTGATCGGCAGGAACGTGGCGGCGTGGTATGCCAGGGCGTAGCTCACGGCTCGAGTCGCATCGATGCCGTAGATCGCGAGCGTGACGCGCGTGGCCGCTTCGAATACACCGACGAACCCGGGCGAGGCTGGAAGCGCGACCCCGAATCCGATGATGCCCTGCAACAGCAGCGCGCCTTCAGGCGGGACGGCGAGGCGGAAGGCGCGGAAACACACGGCGAACGCCGCCGCGTTGACGAGCCACTGCAGCAGCGACCAGACGAACACCCCCGCGAACCGTCCCGGACTCTTCAGCACCTCGAGCCCGGCGATCAGTCCCTCGCCGATCCGCGTGACTCGCCCGGCGAAGCGCTCGGGAAGCACGGCGTGGCTGATGCGACGGAGCAGCGTGAGCCACGGCGCCGGCCGGTGGACCACGAGCACGGCGACCACGAGCACGGCGCCGAAGAACGCGGCGGCGCCGACGGTGATGCGCGAGACCGACGTGGTTCCGATCTGGGCGTGACCGGGAAACGCCGGGGAAGCGATAGCGAGCATCATCAGGCCGACCAGCAGGAGCCCGTCGAGCACGCGCTCCACGCCGACCGACGCGAGCGCGGTGCTGAACCGCACCGGGAGCTGCTGTTGCGCCACGTAAGCGCGCGCGAACTCCCCCGCGCGCACGGGCAGCAGGTTGTTGGCCATGAAGCCGATCGCAGTGGCGTGCCACAACGGGAGCAGCGGGAAGCGCCTGCCGCCGACGTCCCGGAGGATCAGCTGCCAGCGCACGGTCCGCAGTGGGAACGTCAGCGTCGCCAGCGCGACCGCGGCGAGCAGCAGCAGCGGGTCGGCGCGCCGCACGTACCCGACCAGCTCGCGCGGATCGATGTCGTGCAGCGCCCAGGCGAGCAGCGCGAGCGTGACCCCGAGCCCCACGACCCAGGCCCAGCGGGACGCGCGAGACGCGCTAGGGGGTCGGGGGATAGTTGAAGGCGGCAACGAGCAGAGTCCGGATATCCACGATCGGCCGCGCATCCTGCGGCAGGGCATCCTGCACGGCGACGAGCTCCTGCAGCGAGGCGGTACCGATGCCGGCCTGCACCAGCCGCTCGTACGCCGCCCACGAGCCGGCGAGGTCCGGCGTCTCGGCGGGGGTCGCGGAGGGAGCCGCGGGCCGACGGGGGACGAGCGGCGCAGCAGGGCTGGTGGCCCGCGGCGCAGGTGGCGCCCCCGCGGCGCCGAGGCTCCTGACCCGCTCGATCAAAGGAGTCAGCTCAGCCGCGAGTGTGTCTTCGTCGCCGGCGTTGGAGCCGGCGAGCAGGTCCCCGACCCGCCGCAGCTCGGCGGCGAACGCCGCGGCGTGGCCCACGGCGCTGCCGTTGGCGACGGCGTCGCGCGCCGCGACGGCGAACTCGGCGACGCGGTCCGCCAGGATTCCGCCACCCGCGTTCGCGAGCGCGCGAAAGGTGCTCCCCAGTGTGTGCGCGCGCAGCTCCCGCTGCGTGGCGCTCGGCGCCCGCTCGAGCGAGTCCGCCGCCTGTCGCAGGTGCTCGCCGTGGCTCACCAGCTCGAGCCGGCCGAGCGTCGACGGGCGGGCCACGGGCACGCCACGCGATACCAGGTGAGGCCCCGAGTCGTTGTAGTAGAGCGCCCCGATCGACACGACATCCGGCTCGCTCTCCATCGACTGGACCAGCAGCTCCGCGAACCTGCGGAATTCGGCCCCTTCGGGGTCGGGGCGGCCGCGCTCGGCGACGTCGTGCGCCGAGCGGGCGATGGCCGTCGCCGCCGTCTGAAACAGCTCGGCCACATTGGCGGGGGGCTCGAGTCCCGAGCGCGACAAGTCGGCGATCGTGCGCTCGATCCCGTCGAGCAGATCGGGGAGCGGCGGCAGATCGGCGAGCGCCGCGAGGCCGCGCAGCGGCTGCAGGGCACGCAGCACATGCTGCAGCGGGTCGTGGGCGAGCGGGTTGACGCGCAGCGCCTGCGCCGCGCGGTCCAGCGCGCTGGCAATGGCGGCCCCCTCGCGCGCGACGAACGCCCGCGCGCCCGCATCGAGCCCCAGCGCCTCGGCCGCGCGGATCTGCGCCGACGGCCGTCCGGCGACGTGGTCGAGCTCCTGGCCCAGCGCCTCGGCCTTCGCCGTGTCCGCGTCGGTCCACGCGCCCGCGCGGCGCACGAAGACCTTGAGGTCGTCCACCGCGCGCACGCTCAGTTGCTTGGTGTGCGCGTCCCAACTGCGCCGGCCATCGTGTATCGCACGCGCCAGCGATTCGAGGCCGGCCGCCGCCCGCGCGATCGCTTGCTGGTTCGCCATCAGCGCGCTGCCGCGCAGCGCGCGGGACAGCCGCACCAGCTCGTCGGTGCTGGGGTGCTCGCTCTGGGCGAGCAGCCCGTCGAGCCGTTCCAGGTACTCCCCCGCCTCGAGGGCGAAGAAGTCCGACATCCCCAGCGGCTTGTTGCCTTCGGTCATGGCGGCTCCAAACTACAACCGTCGTGCCTCATCCACCAACTGGCGCATGCGGCGCACCGCTTCCTCCATGCCCCAGAACACCGCGTTGCTCACGATCGAATGCCCGATGTTCAGCTCCTCGATCTCGGGGATGCGCGCGACCGGCTGGACATTCTCATACGTGAGGCCGTGGCCGGCGTGCACCGCGAGGCCGCGCGAGCGGGCGTGCCCGGCGACGCGGGCCAGCGCGCGCAGCGCGGCGTCGCTCCGCTTCCAGGTGCGCGCGTACCGGCCGGTGTGCAGCTCGATCGCGGGCACGCCGAGCTGGGCGGCGCGGTCGATCGTCGCGCGGTCGGGATCGATGAACAGGCTCACGCGGATGCCGGCGTCCGTCAGGCGCCGCGCGGCGGCCGCGACCTTCCGGCTGGGGCCACGCAGGGCGAGACCGCCTTCGGTGGTGATCTCCTGGCGCCGCTCCGGGACGAGCGTCGCCTGAAACGGTTTCAGGCGACACGCGATGCGCACGATCTCGTCATGTGCGCCGAGCTCGAGGTTGAGCACGCCGCGCACCGACGACTTGAGGGCGCGGACGTCGGCGTCCTGGATGTGCCGCCGGTCCTCGCGCAAGTGTACCGTGATGCCGTCGGCGCCGGCGCGCTCGGCCGCGTCCGCCGCGCGCACCGGATCGGGCTCGTCGGTCTGGCGCGCTTCGCGCAGCGTCGCGACGTGATCAATGTTGACGTACAGCCGCATGGCGCCTTACCTTCGGTTCACTTCGTCCAGCCCGAGGATCATCTGTGAAACCACGACTGGTCGTGCTCGTCGCGCTGGGCTCCCTCGCGTGCGGAGGCGGTGGGAGCCGGACGCCCGCACCACAGTCGCTCAACGAGACGCTCGCCCAGTTTCTGTCGGCCGCGAAGGCGAACGACGGGAAGCGCATGGCCACACTGTGGGGCACGGAGCGCGGACCCGCCGCCGACTGGATGAAGGCGGAAGAACTCACGCAACGCGTCGCCGTCATCCAGCGGTACCTGAACCATGCCGGCTACCGTGTGGTCGAGGGCCCATTGCCGGTGCCGGGGCAGGACAACCAGCGGACCTTTCGCGTCGAGCTCCAGCGCGCCAACGGCTGCAACGTCGTGTTGCCGATCGATCTCGTGCGCGCCAAGAGCGGGACGTGGCTCGTGCTCGACGTCCACCTGGGCGTCGCGGGCAATCCGGCCGCCGGCTGCAAGCCATAGGACGCGGAACGATCCACGATCGGGCGGCGTTACATTTACTCAGTGAGCTCGAGCAGAATCCCGGCGGTCGCCTTCGGATGCAGGAACGCGATGCGCCGGCCCCCGGCACCGCGGCGCGGCACGTCGTCGATGAGCCGGTAGCCCGCGGTCCGGCAGCGCTCGAGCGCTCCGTCGAGATCGGGCACCCGGTAGCAGATATGGTGAATCCCCGGGCCGCGCCGGGCGAGAAACTTCGCCACGGGACTCGTGGGGTCGCGGGGCTCGAGCAGCTCGATCTGCGCGTCGCCCAGGGTGAGGCCGACGATCGTCGCGCCATCGGCGGATTCGGGACGCCCCGGCTCGAGGCCCAGGATGTCCCGGTAAAAGGCCAGGGCGAGGGCGATGCTCGGCACGGCAATGCCGACATGGGCGATGCGGGCGCGGGTGTCCGTCATCTCGCCCGTCAACATAACGATTGCATGAGAGGGAGTGCAGGGTCATGCCAGATCTACATCCCGTGGCGGTCACCGACGCCACGTTCGGCCTTGAGGTCGAGCAATACAAGGGGCTCATCGTCGTGGATTTCTGGGCGACCTGGTGCGGTCCCTGCCACATGGTGGCGCCCATCCTGGAGCAGCTCGCCGGGGAGTACCAGGGCAAGCTGAAGGTGGTGAAGCTGGACGTGGACGCGAACCAGCAGACGGCGATGCGCTTCAACGTACGCTCGATTCCGAGTATTCTATTCTTCAAGGACGGACGCCACATCGACACGCTGGTGGGGGCGTATCCGAAGCCCGTGTTCGTCCAGAAGATCCAGCAGCACCTGTCGTAGCATCCTCCCCGGAGGGCCATGCGCGCGAGCACCGCTCGCCTGATGAACTCGCCGGTTCGCCTCGCGGACCTGACGTTCCCGCAGGTGAACCGGCTGATTCATCGCACCCGCCTTGCCTTCATCCACCTCGACAACCTGCTGGCCTTCGGCAAGCGCGATCGCGACGGTCGGGTGGACGGCTACATCACGGCCTACCTCCCGGACGAGTGCCTGCTCGTGTTCTTTCGCAAGGGCGAGGCGGTCAACGCGGCGTCGCTCCACACCACGGGCCGGCAGGTGGTCACGATCACCGAGGCGCTCAAGCGGATGCGCGCCGAGGTGGAGCGTGGGGAGCTCGCCTATAGCGCTGCGCCGATGGAGCAGCTCGCGTGGATGTACCAGTCGTGCGCCGTGCCGCTCCAGCCCCGCGCCGTGGACGCCGGCAGCCCCGGCGCCCTGTTCCCGGCGTTGCAGCAGGAGAAGGTGAGCGGCGTGCTGGAGCTGATCTCGGACGGACGGGTCTCGTACGCGCGCGTCGAGGACGGCCGGTTCGTCGGCGGTTACTATTGCGACAAGCTCGACGAGCAGCCGGTGGGGAAGTTCTTCGAGGCGCAGTTTCAGGCCGGGTCGGGGGGGGCCGCGCCCGCCATCTCGGCGGTGGTGTTCCCGCCCGCCGCCGACCTGCCGCAGCAGGCGCCGAACGCGTTGATCCACACCTACCGGGAGCTGTACTGGCGGATCGTCGACGAAGTGGACAAGGAGTTCCCCGGCGAGGCGAAGCGGCGCGCCCAGAAAGTCAGCGCCGGCATCCTGGAGCAGCACAAGGCGATCGGCATCCTGTCCGCCGCGCGCGGTGCCGAAACGCCGGACGCCGTGGTGCAGCCCGAGGAGCTCGCCGCCGCCCTGATGGACTGGTCGCGGCAGCTGCTCCAGGGCGTCGAGGTCATGATGCCCGGCACGGCGCCCAAGATTCTGCGCGAGGCGACGCGCGAGCATCGCTACGTGCTGCAGTCGGCCGGGTTTTACGGGCAGCTGCCGTGGCCGGTGACGTGGTGACATGTCCGGCACCCTGTACGTCGTGGCGACGCCGCTCGGCAACCTCGACGACCTCTCCCCCCGCGCGGCCGCGACCCTGAAGCAGGCGGCCGCGGTCGCGGCCGAAGACACCCGTCACACGAAGACGCTGCTCGTCCATGTCGGCTCACACGCGCAGCTGGTGAGCTTCCACGCGCACTCCCCCGAGTCGGCGCTGCGCCGCATCCTGCACCTGTTGGGAACGGGCAAGGACGTGGCGCTCGTGACCGACGCCGGCACCCCCGCCGTGAGCGATCCCGGGGCTGTCCTCGTCGCCGCCGCGCGTGAGCGCGACGTCCCGATCGTGACCGTCCCCGGTCCGACCGCCGTCGCCGCCGCGCTCGCCGTGTCGGGTCTCCCGGCCGACCGCTATCTCTTCCTCGGGTTTCTTCCCCGCAAGGGAACCGAGCGACGCCGGCTGCTCGACACGGTAGCCAACAGCGAGTGGACGGTGGTGCTGTTCGAAGCGCCGCCACGCGTAGCGGAGCTGCTCGGAGATCTTGCGGCGGCGTGCGGTGGTGAGCGGCGCGCCGCCGTGGCGCGCGAGCTGACGAAGGTATTCGAGGAGACGCGCACCGGGACCCTGACCCATCTCGCGGGTTATTACGCGGAGGCCCCCGCCCGCGGCGAAGTCACGGTCGTCGTCTCGGGCACCGGCAAGCCCTTCCGGGAAGAGCGGCCCCCCGATCCGGAAGTACGCGCCCGCGCATTGCTCGCGCAGGGGATGACGCGCAAAGATGTGGTCGAGCGCCTCACGGAAGAGACGGGGATCACGCGCAACATCGCCTATCGGCTGGTCAACGAACTATGACAGGCGGCGGTCGGGCGGTCAGGTGGACCGGCGGTCTGGTTCTGCTCTTGGCAACGGGTCTACCGACCGCCCGACCGCCCGACCGCCCGCGAGGGAGTCCTTTAGGGACCGCCGCCTCTCTCACCATCGGCCGCCTCCACTACGATGGCGGCGGCGACTGGTACACGGGTCCCTCGAAACTCATGAACCTGCTCGGCGCGATCCGCCAACGCACCCGCCTCGCCGTGGACGAGCGGGAACGGGTCGTGACGCTGACGAGCCCCGGCCTCTGGGACGTCCCTTACCTCTATATGACGGGGCACGGCAACGTGCGCTTCG
>Ga0209471_1000080_pt1 | contig 72959 bp, 72 predicted proteins | sample GraSoiAngelo_128_FD_185885 | JGI IMG/M metagenome (GOLD analysis project Ga0209471, IMG submission 185885) | Grasslands soil microbial communities from the Angelo Coastal Reserve, California, USA - 14_0927_12_20cm (SPAdes) (version 2) | ecosystem: Environmental > Terrestrial > Soil > Grasslands ...
AGCCGATGATGCTCTCTACCGATCGAAGCGGGGGGGCCGCAACAGAGTGACCAGCGCCAGCAGAAAGCGGCGCTCGAACCTGATCGAGCCACCGCGGAAGGCGGCGGGATGATGGCGTGACCATTTTTCCGCTCAGCCTCCACCGGATCCTCCAGGACGTCGCTGCCCCCCGTCCGATCTGCTCCGCCGTCTCGCGCGACAGCAGATTCGAGTGCGGCGAGGGAGAGGACGGGCTATGCTCTCGCAGCGGATCAGTTCGCCCATACGAGCACCGCCGGAGCTTCCTGAGAGGCGTCTTCCGCCGTGCTGCGGTGCCGTCGACGACCCGCATGGCCGCTGCCTCCATGACCGGCATTGTGCCGGTGGGCTGAAGGCGAGACCCCGAATTCAGCTCGAATTCAGCCACGGGCGCCATGTGCAGCGCAAGCCTCCTGACTTCAGAGCCTCAGCTCCGGAGCCCCGGGGGACTCGCGGCCCTGCCGCCCTTGCATTCTCACCGACCGTGGTGGCATTCTGTCACTCCGTTGAGGTGACGAGCTGTCACCGGAAGGGTTGGAGGGCCTAGGACCATGGCCTATGCGGGTCAGCGAACGATCTTCGACGCGGACAGCCACATCCTCGAGCTTCCCGACTTCCTCGACGCCTACATGGCTCCCGACAAGCGCGGTCTGCTGCGGCGCGACCTCTTCGACCTCCGCAAGGAGACACTCCAGACGGCGGTCGCCCACGCCGAGGAGCGCCGCACCGATCCGGCCAAGGCGGCTCAGGCCGAGCAGAGCCTCATGAAGGACAAGGGTTGGTCCGCCATGGGTGCCTGGGACCCGAAGGAGCGCAGCCGCGCGCTCGACCTGCTCGGCTTCGACGCACAGCTCGTCTTCTCGACCTTCGGGACGCTGCTGTACAAGCTCTCCAAGGACCTGGACGTCTACGAGGGGACGTCGGCCTTCAGCCGCGCCATGACGGACTTCTGCTCCGCAGACCCTCGGCTTCTGCCCGTCGCCAACATCCCGCTCACCGATCCAAGGCGCGCGACGGCTGCGGCCACGGAGGCGATCGAACTCGGCTGCGCGGCGATCATGATCCCCTCGAAGCCGGCGGGTGACAAAGCGCCAACCCACCCCGACCTCGACCCCTTCTGGGACACGCTCAGCGAGGCGGGTGTGCCGTTCGTGCTTCACGTCGGCGGCGGCGGCGAACTCCTCGACAAGGCGTTCCACAACAACAACATGCCGGTCAAGGACCACCTTGGCGGGGGTGAGAACGTCCGCTCGAAGGACTACCTCGGGATCCATCACTCGCCCGAGATCTTCCTCGGCGTGCTCGTCCTCGACGGGCTGTTCGACCGCTTTCCGCATCTCCGCGGCGGCTGCATCGAGCAGGGCGCCGACTGGGTCGTCTCCTGGCTGCACCATCTCGACGGCGCACTGCGGTCGTTCAAGCGGACCGAGGAGCCACTGCAGCGGCTGACGATGAAGCCCTCGGAGTACGTCAAGCAGCACCTGAAGTTCACTCCGTTCCCCGGCGAGCCAGTGGGCTGGATGATCCGTGAGGCGGGCGCCGAGTTGTTCATGTTCTCGTCCGACTATCCGCATCCCGAGGGAACGACCGACCCGCTCGGCAAGTTCGAAGCCGAGCTCGAAGGTGTCAGCGACGGCGACCGGGAGAAGTTCTACGCCGCCAACTTCGTCGAGCTTGTGGGCGAGAACGTCATAGGGCGCGTCGGCAACGGACGGGTCGCGACCTCGGTGTAGGAGCGAGACCACGCGGCCGCTGGGGAGAAGGAGCCAGGTTCGCTGAGGCGACCCCTATGGACGACACGGACGCTGCGCAAACACGCAAGGCACGTCGTGCGCACTCGGCACGGCAGGAGGCGGAGACGATCGCCGCCCTCCAGGACCCGATCGGGCGGATGGCCCTCCGGGCCGCCTACCACGCACGGCGGTACTCGGTCCTGTACGTCCTGGGCGTGGTTGGGCTCGTGGCCCTCCTACTCATGCCGACAGTCGGAGTCGGCTCACCACAGGGGACCGGACCGACCGGAGCCGCGGGCGCCGCCGGTGCCGGATCGACGGGAGGGGCGCCGGCCCCGAGCGCCGGTCCCGCCGGCGGTCCAGCGGGCGCCGCGACCGGAGGCGCCGGAGGCGGTACCGCGGCCGGCGGACCCGCCACCGGCGCCTCCGCCGGCCCGGTCGGGGCGGTCCAGGTTGGCTCGGGCCTGACGCGGAGCGGCGTTCCCTGCCGCCCCGGCGTACACCAGCTGGCCTACTCGCAGTACGCCCCTCCCTGTGTGGCGAAGTTCACGGGCAACAACGGCGGCGCCACCTACAACGGTGTGACCGCCACCACGATCAACGTCGCCCTGCGCACCTGCTCGGATGCGCAGGGCGCCAACGCGGCTGCCGTGTACGCGGAGGCCGAGGCCGCCGGCGCCGAGCCACCGGACAAAGCGGAGGCACACGATAAGCAGCTCATCGCCTATCTCAGCCAGGTGTTCGAGCTCTATGGCCGCCACGTCGTCACCCAGGACTACAACGGTCAGGGCAACTGCACGAACGAGTCCATCGGAACGGGCCAGTCGGCTGCCTGCGCTGACGCCGACTACGCTGTGAACACCCTCCACGCGTTCAGCGACCTGAACCCCTACAACGGCCGCTATGAGTCCGAGCCATTCGCGCAGTGCGCCGCGCGCTACCACATGTACCTCGGTTTCGCCCAGCTGTACTTTCCGGAGTCGGAGTATCAGGCGGAGCACCCCTATATCTGGGCGCCGACCCCGAGTTGCACGCTGGGCGGAGCGGAGGAGGCGGAGTTCATCGGAAAGCAGATGGCGCCCAACCCCGCAAAATGGGCGGGCACTGACGGTGGGGTTCCGCTCAACGGCCTGCAGCGCAAGTTCGCCGTGTTCACCCCCACCAACCCGGGCTACCAGGAGTGCGCCGACACCGTCCAGAAGATCGACGAGCAGCAGTACGGCGTCTCGAGCAAACGGTTCGACCGCTACAACTACCCGCTGGACATCTCGCAGTGGCCGCAGGACGCCCAGGCCGCGGCAACGCAGTTCGCAGCCGATCAGGACACCACCGTGGTCCTGGCCTGCGACCCGCTGATCCCAACCTTCCTGATGAGGGACGCCGACAATCAACAGTACCACCCCGAGTGGATGCTGATCGGTGTCGCTCTGACCGACCAGGACAACCTCGCGCAGCTCTGGGACCAGAACGAGATCAAGGGCCATCTGTTCGGCCTCTCGCAGCTGGGCAGCTATGCGAAGTTCCAGGATCCCAACGGTGAGGCGGCGACCACGCTCAAGGCCGCAGGGGTCCCGGTCGATCAGGGCACGATCCTCGGCTACTACGAACTCTTACCGCTCTTCGTCCAGCTTCAGGCTGCCGGGCCGATTCTCACGCCGGCAAACATCGCAGCGGGGACGCGGTCTCTGCCGCGGCTCGGCGGATCAACGGCGGCGGATGGCACCTGGTACTACGGCAACACGCACACCGCGATCATCGACTCGCGCGAGATCTACTGGGACGAGAGCAAGACGTCGCCCGATGGCAAGCAGGGGACGTACGTCGAGATCTACGGCGGGCAGCGATTCGAGGTCGGGCATTACCCGGCCGGCGCACCGCCGTTCTACCCGTCGTGACCGTCGCCGCATGTCGGTGGTGACACATTCCATGCGCGGGCGCGGCACGCTGCTCCTGATGCCGAGGCCGGCCAAGGCCGTTGCCGGCGCGGTGGCGGCCCTGCTCTTGTGGGCGTTGCTCAACGCCACTCTCCCTCATGGCGCTCCGGCCGGCATCATCCTGTCCGGGCTCGTCTTCGGCGCCATCAACTCCCTCGTCGCGGTGGCGATCGTGCTCGTGTACCGGGCCAACCGGATCGTCAACTTCGCCGCCGCCGAGTTCGGATCGGTCGCTGCGGTCGTGGCCATCGAGCTGCACATCCAGGTGGGGGTCAACTACTTCGGGTCGGTCGCCGCGGGGATGGTGCTCGCCGCCGCTCTTGGCGCTGTCATCGAGCTGACCATCCTGCGACGCTTCGTGACCGCCCCGCGGCTCATCGTCGCCGTCGTGACGATCGGACTCGCCCAAATCCTCAACGGGGCCAGCGTCGTCATCCCCTATGAATGGCATCGCGGCAATGCGGGCACGTTCACGACACCGTTCACCGCGCACTTCTACGTGTTTCCTGTCCTCTTCAGCGGTGACTACGTCCTCGCGATGATCGCCGCCCCGCTGGTGCTTGTCGCGCTGACCTGGTTCCTGCGCGCGACACACTACGGCGTGGCCATTCGCGCGGCGGCCGACAACCGCGACCGCGCTCAGCTACTCGGCGTCCCCGTTCGCCGGCTGTCGACGATCATCTGGACCATCACGGGGTTGCTCTCGGCGCTCGCGGTTCTGTTGCGGGTGCCCATCCTCGGCTTCGCCTCGTTCACGAGTGTTTCAGACGGCGGTGCGCCTCTGCTGCTGATGACGCTGACGGCGGCGGTCGTCGGGGGCATGACAAGCCTGCCGGTCACTGTGCTCGCGGCGCTGGGCCTAGGCGTCGTCGACCAGCTCAGCAACTGGACGTTCCGCGACGGCACGTACGTGGACGTCGCGCTGCTCGGGACTGTCCTGTTCATGCTCCTCGTCAAGCGCGGAACGCTGTCACGCGCCGCCGACTCGGCAGTCTCCACGTGGCAGGCCATCCGGCCGGTGCGTCCTGTGCCGCCCGAGCTCGCCACTCTGCGCTCCGTGCGGCTCGGTCGCTTCGCACTGATGACCGTCCTGCTCGTAGTCGCTCTCACTCTCCCCTACGTGCTGCCGCCGGCGCGCACGCAGCTCGCCGCCCTCATCGTCATCTATGCGATCGTGGCCTGTTCGCTCGTCGTGCTGACCGGCTTCGCCGGTCACATCTCGCTGGGGCAGGTTGCCTTCATGGGACTCGGGGCCGCGATGACGAGCCTGCTCATCGGGCGCCACGGTGTCGACATGTTCGTCGCCCTGGCGATCGGGGCGGCGGTCGCGAGCGTCGCGGCGTTCGTCGTCGGGATCCCTGCGCTCCGCATCAGCGGCCCCTTCCTCGCGGTCACGACGCTGGCGTTTGCGGTGACGGCGGCGCAGTACTTCCTGAATCCCCTGTACTTCCCGTGGCTCAAGGCCACCGACCAGCTCCCGCCGCTCAGCGTGTTCGGCCGGGTCGCGCTCAACTCCGACCGGCAGATGTACTTCCTTTGTCTCTTCACACTCGTCGTCGTGCTGACCGCAGTGCGCGGCCTGCGCGCAAGTCACGCCGGCCGAGCGATGATCGCCGGCCAGGAGAACCGGCTCGCCGCACAGTCCTTCGCGATCGACACGACGCGCAGCCATTTGGCCGCCTTCGCCGTGTCTGGAGCCATCGCCGGACTTGCCGGGGGCCTGTTCGTCATCCAGCAGCAGGGCTACGCTGCCGGCGAGTTCAGCGCCCTGCAGGGGTTGCAGTTCTTCACCATGGTTGTCATCGGTGGGCTCGGCTCACTGAGTGGTGCCGTCCTCGGGGCGGTGTACGTCTACGGCGTGCAGTACCTCCTCCCGCCGGGATGGTCGCTCCTGGCCACCGGAGCCGGGATCGTCGGCCTGCTGATGTTCCTGCCGGGTGGCCTGGGCGATCTCGTCTACCGCGGGCGCGACGCGGCCCTCCGGCTCATCGCCGCCCGCCGCGGGCTGGTGGTGCCGAACCTGCTCGCGGACACCAGTCTCAGCGAGCGTGACCAGACGATGCCGGTCCCTCTGCGACTCATCACAGACGGCGACGACGGAGCTGAGGCGTCTTCCCGCGTTCCCGTCAAGGTGGCGGCCGATGTCCAAGCCTGAGCGCGTCCCGCGCGCGACGCTTCGCTCCCTGGCCGGTCTCGGGCCCGTCGGCCTACTGCCGCTCGCCGTGCTCGTGGCGCTCGCGGGCGTCCAGAACTTCGATCTTGTCGCCTTCGGCGTTCTGGCTCCCGACATCCGCGACACGTTCCACGTGTCGACCGGCGCGATCACCGTCATCGCCGCCATCACCAGCGCTGTCCCCATCATCTTCGCCGTCGTCCTCGGCTACGCCGGAGACCGCCGCAATCGGGTGGTGCTGAGCACCGTGACAGCGGTGTTCTGGGGCTTCACGGCGCTGCTCTCGGGGCTCGCGCCGGTGCTCGCGCTGCTCGTCATCGCTCGCCTTCTCGGTGGCATCGGCCTGCTGAGCACGGAGACGATCTATCCCAGCCTGCTGTCCGACTACTACCCGCCGCGCTCGCTCGGTACGGTTTTCGGCAGCTACCGCACCTTCGGCCAGGCGCTGGCGCTCCTGGGAGGTCCGCTCGCGGGGCTGATCGCGGCCGTGCTCGGTTGGCGCGCGGCCTTCGTCATCCTCGCGCTGCCGACCTTCGTCCTCGCGGCCGTCGCGTTCACGACGCTGCGCGAGCCCCAACGTGGTGCCTCGCAGGGCGGCGCGGGCGCGAGCGAGGAGCACGGCTCCATTCTCGAGGGATACCGGCGCATCCGCGCCATTCCGAGCCTGCGGCGGACCTGGTTCGCGGCGTTCCTCTTCGGTGGCGGCACCATCCCCTTCGTCACCCTGCTCTCGAACTTCTTCAAGGACGTCTACGGCATGGGTGACGCCGCGCGGGGCGTGCTCACCGGTCTCTATGGCGTCGGCGGGGTCGCCGGCATCGTCGTTGGCGGCGTGCTCACCCAGCGCGCGATGCGCTCCGACCGGCTGCGCATGCTGCCGCTTATCAACGGGCTCATGATCGTCGAGTTCGGCCTCGGCGTCCTCGTGATGGCAGCCGCGCCGGTCTTCATTCTGTCGGTGGCCGCGGCGATCGCCCTGAGCGTCGGCGCATACGGGTTCCTGCCTGCGTACACGACTCTCGTCGCCTCCGTGGTTCCTCCTCGGGTCCGGTCACAGGCCTACGCCTGGTCGCTGTTCTGGTACGCGCTGGGCGGCATCGTGGTGTCCGCTGTCATCGCTGGGATCCAAAATGCCAACGGCCCCCGTCCCGCCCTGACCCTCCTGGCCTTCATCGTGGTCGCGGGCGGAGTCATCAACGCGAGCGTCCGCGCGACCATCGCTGCAGACGCGCAGCGCGCCACCAGGGCCAAGCAGACGCTCGCGTCGACAGCACTGCTCTGCTGCCGCGGCGTCGACGCGGGATACGGTGGCGTGCAGGTCCTGTTCGGCGTCGACTTCGAGATCGACGAGGGTGAGATGGTGGCGCTGCTGGGGACCAACGGAGCGGGAAAGTCGACGTTCATGCGCGCCATCACCGGCCTCGTCCAACCGACCGACGGCGCGATCTCGTTGGCCGGTCGCGATATCACGCACGCCGACCCCATGGCCTGCGCCCGTCTGGGGATCATGGCGATTCCGGGAGGCCGCGGCATCTTTCCCACACTGTCCGTCGCCGACAACCTGAAGGTGGCGACGTGGCTGGTCCGCAAGGACCGCGCCCACTCAGACGAGGCCGTCCAGCGCGTTGTCGGGCACTTCCCCGTGCTGCGCGAACGCTGGCACACGCTGGCAGGCGACCTGTCCGGCGGCGAGCAGCAGATGCTGAGCCTCGCCCAAGCGTTCATCGCCGAGCCCCGCCTTCTGCTCATCGACGAGCTCTCGCTCGGGCTCGCTCCGGTCATCCTCGCGAAACTCGTCGACATCCTGCGTGCCATCAACGCGCGCGGGACGACCATCATCATCGTCGAACAGTCGGTGAACGTCGCCCTCGAGCTAGCCCAGCGCGCCGTGTTCATGGAAAAGGGTCAGGTGCGCTTCGCCGGCCCGACGGTCGAACTACTACACCGTCCCGACATCCTGCGCGCGGTGTTCCTGCAGGGCGCTGCCGCCGGTGAGCGCCAGCTCGCGTCGAGCCGCGACGCCACGCCAGGAACGGGCAATGCCCACCTCGAAGGGCCAGGGGGCAACGGGCGTGTCACGCACGCGGGTGAGCACAGGCCGGTCGATGCCTCCGAGCATCCTATCTGCCTGTCCGCAGATGCGCTGACCAAGCACTACGGGGGAGTCACCGCCGTGGACGGTGTCAGCTTCGACCTGCACGAGCACGAGATCCTCGGCATCATCGGGCCCAACGGCGCCGGCAAGACCACGCTTTTCGACCTCATATCGGGCTTCGCACGCCCCGACGGCGGGCACGTCGTCCTCCGCTCCCGGGATGTCACGCGGGGAGGTGCGGTGCGACGCGCCATGGCAGGCCTTGGTCGTTCCTTCCAGGACGCCAGGCTGTGGCCGGGGCTCACCGTCGCCGAGTGCCTCGCCGTCGCCCTCCATCGGGAGGGCGAGATCGAGGCCGCGCTACCCGCCCTTCTGGGCGTCCCCCGGGTCGCCGATTCCGAGCTCGCCGTCCACGAGCGGGTGGACGAACTCATCGAGACGATGAACCTCGACGCATACCGCAACAAGTTCGTCTCCGAGCTGTCGACGGGCACGAGGCGCATCGTCGAGCTGGGCTGCCTCATCGCCCATCGTCCCTCAGTCCTGCTGCTCGACGAACCTTCCTCCGGCATCGCCCAGCGGGAGGCCGAAGCCCTCGGACCGCTGCTCGAGGGCATCCGCCGCCGGCTCGAATGCGCCATCCTCATCATCGAGCACGACATCCCGCTCGTCAGCGGCCTCGCCGCCCGGCTCATCGCGCTCGACCTCGGCGCGGTCGTGGCCGAGGGTCGTCCGGCAGATGTGCTGTGTGATCCACGTGTGGTGGAGTCGTACCTGGGATCCGCGACTGACCGCGGGCGCCGGCAGGCGGAGTCATCGGGCGGCGAGCTCGCCGCCGCCCTGGTCGGCTCGGCCGTCCCGAGGGCGCGGACATGAGACGCCACGTGGCCACGGCGCATCGTCGGGTGTCTATCGCGCTCGCGAGCATCGGCGTTGGGCTGATGGCGCTCGGAGCGGTGTCATCGACCGCGCATGCCGACTCCCCGCAGCGCGTGGGATGGTGGAACACGGCATCGGCGAACGGCACTGCGGCCGCCTCGCCGACAACGCCTGGAGGGGGGATGCGCGTGGCAGCAGGTCCGACGACGACAGCGTCGCCGATCACGATGCCGCAAGGTCAGCAGATCCTCGCCTATGGCGCCGTGCTGTTCGCGCTTGCGCCGGGAGAATCGGCGACGCTTCAGCTGAAGATCGCCGGCGCGCCGCAGGGGACACCCCAGGTCGCGGCCTGCCCGACCCGGAACACCACCTGGCCCGCTGGCGACGACCAACCGGCAAGTGCCGAGCCGGCCTACGACTGCGGCGGACAGCACTACACGGGGAAGGTCTCCGCGGATGGAAAGGCGATCACTTTCGACGTGAAGGCTCCATTCGAGGCAACGCCGGGGTTGCTCAGCCTGGCCATTGTCCCCGATCCCAACAGCACGGCGCTGTCGGCGGGCAGCTCGCCTTTCGCGGTCGACATCGAGCCGCCAGACGCGGGATCACTCGCGCCGACAGAGGCCCCGGCGTCGTCGCTGCCGTCGTCGTCCGAGGGATTCGCACTGCCATCGACCGTCAACCCAGGCTTCGGCACCGCCGGTCAAGCGCTCGGCTTGCCGGCGGTGAGTGCCCTCCCGCTCACCCCTACCCAGGCTGCGAACGCCGCACCCGTGACCGCCGACCAGGCGCCGAAGGCCGCGACGCGCGCGCCCACGCCCGTCGCCCCAATCGCGACCAACGCCCAGGCCGGCCTTCGGGCCCACTTCGCGTCGGCGTTGGGGGCCGCAACCCTGATCGCGGCCACCCTCGTCTGGGCCCTGGGCTACGGGCTGCTCGGCGGCAAGGTCATCCCCCTGTCGGTCCCATTGAAGCGGGTGTGAGTCGATGTCCATAGGTCACGAGTTGGTCGAGCCCGACGGTGCCGCGCACGCGGACCCAGTGGCCGCCGCCGAGGTCGACCCTGATCTCGAATCCGTCGGAGCGCGCGGCGGTCGAGGCTGGGCCGAGACCCGTGAGCGTCACCTTCTCGGTGACGGTATCGCCGTCGCGCCAGGGCAGCCCGCCACGGCTCTCGCTTCCAGCCTCGACGGTGATGACACGAGGCCCGTCGGTGAACGTCCACACGACAGAGACAGCGCCCGCGTGCGCCCGTGCGTTGCGGTCGGGGAGGCGGAAGTCGACGGCGGGCCCGGCCGGCTGGAAGCCTGCCGGCGGCGGGGGGGTCGCGATGAAGCTACGCACCTGCGCATCCGGGGTGATCGTCGCCGCATACGACCCGGGAGGGAAGGCGCCCTCCGTCGGCGGCGCCGCGGGAGCAGCCCCCTGGGCGACGGTGGTCATCGACGACGTCGCGTTCACCGCGGTGCGCTGCAGCACAACCTTGCCGTGGTACGTCCACACCTCCGACAGGACCAGTCCATCGGCGTCGAGACAGAGGTCGTCGTGATCGCCATCGCGGGTGGCCGGTGCGATCGGTCCCGACGGGGGCGCGCTGAACCGGTACGTCTCACAGGCGCGTCCGGCGACCGTCGCGGACGCACCAAGATCGACAACGAGTCCGCGACGTGTCAACTCCGTGACCTCGGCGCCGACGTACTCGTCGCCCGACGGGGGCCCGGGTTGCCGTCCGGTCACGAGCCGCACAGCCTGCGAGTCGACGGCGTACAGGTCCGTCGTGGTCGAGATGCTTCCCGACATCGCACGATCACCCTTGCGCGGTTCAGCCAGCGTCGTGTAGACGAGATCCGAGGCGCTGAACGGTCGCTGCACCGACACCGCCTCCCATTGGTGCACACCATTGCGGCTGACCTGATACACGATGACGAACGACATCGGGTAGGCGGATCCCACAGCGACGCTCGGCATCGCGCTGACGGAGCGCGTTGCTCCGCCGCCACCGGCGGGATTCGCTCCGCCGCATGCGACCACCGAGGCGGCCACGCTCACTGCGAGCGGCCCCGCTGCGACTGCGGAGAGTCCGTGAGCGAGACGCCGTCGCTGAATCACACTGGCAGCATAGATCAACCCAATCAACGAACGTGCTGACCTAACAAGGGAGATTCGCGTCCATGGCCAACGTGCGCGCAAACGGAATCGACATCGAGTACGAGACATTCGGGGACGCCACATCGGAGCCCCTGCTTCTGATCATGGGCTTTGGTCGCCAGATGATCGCCTGGCCCGACGGGCTGTGCAAAGCGCTCGTCGAACGGGGGTTCTTCGTCGTCCGCTATGACAACCGCGATATGGGCCTCTCGACAATGATGCGCGGTGAACGAGTCACGAACGCCTCGCCCGCAACGGCGGCGGCTCCCTACACCATCGATGACATGGCCGACGATGCCGCTGGTCTTCTCGAAGCGCTGGAAATCCGCGGAGCGCACATCGTGGGCGCGTCGATGGGCGGGATGATCGCGCAGTCGCTCGCCATTCGCCGGCCGGAGCTGGTGCTGTCGCTGACCTCGATCATGTCGTCGACCGGTGACCCCGCCGTTCTGCGCTCTGATCCGGACGTGTTGCGTGCCATCTCGGAGCCACCGCCGGCGGATCGCCAGACGGCGATCGCCCGAGCCGTGAAGATCGCCGAGGCGATTGGCTCGAAGGGCATGATCAACGAGGAGCGCGTGCGCGACGTGGCCGCACGATCCTGGGACCGAAACCCCTCGCACGACGGGCTCGAGCGACAGCGGCTCGCCATGGCGGGGTCGAGCGACCGCACGGGCGCTCTGCGACTCCTCTCCGTGCCCACCCTCGTCATCCACGGGGAGATCGACCCTCTTGTCTCAGTCAGCGCCGGTGAGGCCACCGCCGACGCCATTCCCGGTGCGCGTCTCCTGACCATTCCCGGCATGGGCCACGACCTGCCCGAGCCCCTGTGGCCGCAGGTCGTCGAGGCCATCGCCGAGGTTGCGGGGCGCGCAACGAGCACGGTGTGATCACCTGAGAGGCAGCCGATGAGCGTCGATCCGCTGGTCTTCCGCTCGGCGATGGCCCGGCTGGCCACCGGCGTGACCATCCTGACCACGCGACGAGGCGACCGGCACGAGGTCATGACGGCGAACGCGGTCACCTCCGTGTCGCTCCACCCGACCCTGGTGCTCGCCAGCATCAGCTCGGAGTCGACGTGGTTGCAGGCGGTGCGGTGCTGCGGCCGCTTCGCGGTCAACGTCCTCGCTGCGCACCACGAGGATCTCGCCCGCTGGTGCGCCGACCACGCGCGTCACGAACAGCCGGAGGCCATCACGCGCCACGACGTGTCCGTGTCGCCGGAGTCCGGGCTGCTCCTGTTCAACGATGCGCTCGTGACCGCCGAGTGCCGTGCCCATGCCGAGCATCTCGCAGGGGACCACGTGCTGGTCCTCGGCGAGGTGATCGCCATCGACGTCCGCGACGCGTGCGCCGAGCCGCTGGTGTTCTTCGACCGCGGTTACGGGAGGGTGGTCTCCTAGCGGTACACCGCCACGCTGCCCGTCTTCGCCCGCTCGGCCATCCGCTCGAGCCCGCCGAGGATGATGTCGAGATACGTCTCCTCGAGCAGGCCGGCGTTGGCACCGGTTTGGCGCGTCCGCCACTGGACGAGAACGGACTCGATGGCGGTCAACAGCATGGCCGATGCTGCCTCCGCTTTCGCCGCGGGGATGCCGAACTCCGCGGAGGTTATGTCGGCGAAGAATCGCACAGTGCGACGATCGCGGGCCTCACGTTCGCGACGCAGCTCGGAGTTCCAGGCGCCGGCCGATCGCAGGGCCGCGAAGAGGGGACCGCTCTGCGAGGAGGCCTTGATCGACCCTCGGACCAGGGCTCGATACGTGGCCTCGAGGCCCTGTGCCGCCCGCACCTCCGCGGCGATCTCCGAATGCAGACGCTCCGCCTCGCGGCGAAAGAGGGCGACCAGGATGTCGCTGCGATTCCCGAAGTGTTTGTAGACGAGGGGCCGGCTCACGCCGGCTCTGTCCGCGACCGACTCCATCGACACTGCCTCGACCCCCTCGGTGACGATCAGGTGGGTCGCGGCGTCGAGCAGATCAGCTCTGCGGTCGGCCCTGGCCAACCGAACCGGGCGTACGACTCGGAGCCCCACAGCCCCCGAACCCCGTTGACGTGCCATGGAGGCATTTTGCCATACCCGGTGACGGCGTGTCACCGCGGACGGCGGTGTGCCCGCGAGGGTCGGACATCGACGTCGGCTCTTCAAATCCACGTCAGCTCGGCTTTGTAATCACCCGCCGGCCGATACGATGGCCGACATCCAGCCACGATGAGTGTGAGGGGTTCGTCGAAGCCTACCGCCGTCTCGAGCTCGCGGACTAAACACTGCGCGACATCCAGGTCGCCCTAAGGACGGGCCTGGCCATCGCCAGCCCACCGCACCAATCGGCCGCCGTCGAGCTTGGCCCAGTACATCGCCTGGTCGGCGACTTCCAGGAGGACGCAGCCATCGTCGCCGTCTTCCGGGTACAGCGAGATGCCGATGCTGGCACCCAGTGGGATCGCGCCTGTACCGACGGTGATGTCGTGGAGCAGTGTGCGCAGCATCCTTCGGCAGGCGACGCTGGCGGCCGCCCGGTCGGCTCCTTCGAGGACCGCGACGAACTCGTCGCCACCCAATCGAGCGATGGTGTCGGCCCCGCGCACCACGCTCACAAGGCAGGCAGCGACCTGGTTGAGGACGACGTCGCCCATGCGGTGCCCGAGCTGGTCATTGACCTCCTTGAACCCGTCGAGGTCGATAACGAGGACAGCGAAGTTGCTGTGCCGACGTAGTGCAGTACGTCGCGCCTGCTCGAGGCGGTCGTACAGCAGGGTACGGTTGGGCAGCCCGGTGAGCGAGTCGTGGAGGGCTTCGTGGCGCAGCGCAGCGCGTTCGGCATCGAGCTGCTCGCTGATGTGGTCCACGTGTTCGTCGAACACGCCCACGGTCCGGACGATTCCGGAGTCGCAGTTGTAGTTGACGGCGCGTAGCGTGTCGTCGAGCACATCGCGCGGGGTCCCCAGGCGCGCAGCCTCCTCCTGAAGGACGCGCTTGAGGGTGTCTCGCCAGGCGAGATTGGCCCGCACGATGTTGACGACGGACACTCGCGCCTGAGCCGCGAGACGTCCGCGCTCGGCGATCCAGCCAAGCTCGTCGGCGTCGGCGTTCGCGCCGCAGGCAAGCCAGCGCGCGATCAGGAGGGTCGAGAGCCAGATGACGGCAGGCCTGCGCTCGAGGTAGGCGGGGTTGGGCCGGCCAGTCCAGCGCATCCCCGCCACGGCCTCCTCGACCATGGTCACGCAGTCCGCGACCCGGGCGCCGAGCGCATATCCGAGGGCACGACGAGCCGACGGGTCGACCTCCGTCGATCCCGTCGCCGGGCTGGTCGGCGCCACTGCCATCGACACTCCGGTGCCCGCGTCCGGACCGCCCGGACCGTGGGGGGTGGCGCAAACCCTATGGCCGACCACTCAGCGGTGCGGTTCGTTGACGGAGTCGAAGCAGCCCTGTGGCCGTGACGCGACCGGCCAACCGATGATCAGTTTGTCGTGGTCGGGGCGCCCGGATTTGAACCGGGGACCCCCTGGTCCCAAACCTGCTGTGGCGTCTCGCCGAACTCAGCTCGAATTCAGCCACGGGCGCCATGTGCGGCGCAAGCCTTCTGACTCCGCGCCGTGACTCCGGAGCGAGGGGACCCTGGCCCGTGACGGGAGACGCCACCGACAATTCTGGGGCGGTCAGCCTCGCACAGGCATGGGGCCTGGATAACGACCTGTCTCGGGGATCCGGCGTCCGGAAATCACGTCGATCGACACGGAGACCCAGTGTCCGGTCGACGACGGCACCGCCCACGACCACAAGGGCCCGCGGCGTAGCCGGTCGAGTTCCTCCGGATCGCGCACCTCTCGTGCCTTGCCTTGGACCAGGACGCTCCAGCCCGCGTGGTAGAGCTCACGACTGTCGTCTACCTCGAAGGCGACGCGCGGCCCACTGCGCAAGGCGCTGAGCTTCGTCCCGGGAGAAGTACAGAAGACGATCGAATTCGCATCGGCGACGTAGTTCACCGGCAGGACGAGCGGGCAGCCGTCCACGACGAACGCCAGCCTTCCCACGCGGGATTTGGTCTGCAGCAGCTCCAGGCACTCTGCGCGGCTCAGCTCCTCGACGGCCCTCTGTGCAGTACTCATTCCGACGCCCCCTCTTGTCAACTGGGCCGGGTGCAGGCGGCGACGGTGCCCCGTGGAGTGGCCTGCAACCGAAAGTGCCTGCAGGTGATGCGGCTGCGGTGTTCGACCGCTGGCGACACCGGCACGTTGGACGGGCAGGCGGCGATCCCTTCGACGTCGAACGGGCAAAGAATGACGTCCCTGACGGGGCCGCGGCGCGGGTGTAGGTCAGCGCTCATCCAGGTCATCAGTGAGCCTCCAGAATCCAGGAGAGGGGGCACTCCTCCGATCCAGCGGGGACGTGGAGGCGGAACAGGGGGCCGGTGCCGGCGACAGCCGGAGCGATGCGCCGACCGGCGCAGGGCACGACCTCGCCTGGGCTCACTCCTGGACACTCGCCTCTCGCGGTTGGCCCGCCGCACTCGCCGACCATCTCGCCGCTGCGCGTGTCGAGGATGATGACCAGGTCGTCAGCTGGGGTCGCCATGGTCTCTCCTCTCGATGTCGATGCGATAGATCCGTGCGTATGAGCCTGCAAGATCGCGGCGCCGGCGGCCAGTGCCGAAGGTCACTGCACGTACCAGGCCGAAGTCACCGGGACGGAGGGCGAACTCCAATACGCAAAGCGACCCGCCTGCTCTGTGGCTGACGGGTCGCAGATCCAACCCGGGATGTGAGAGCGGGCGATCAGGACGTGGGCCGAGGCTCCATGGTCCGGGTGGTCGGTGCCAGGATTGGCCGCTCCTTCCGAACCGCGAAGGCCCAGCGCCAGAGTTCGAAGATCAATGCCCCGAACACCGCGATGGCTGCCACGACGAGGCCGACGGCCGCGTAGAACGCGTACTGGCCAACCTGCCACCACCCATATGCATTCAGCAGGAGACCCCGCAGCGTCTCGCCCCGGAAGAGCGTCTGCACCTGGCCGGCGAGCTTGGTGTCGGTCGGGTTGGCGAGGGACTTGGTGCTGACCTGTGCATAGGTCTGGCCGCCGGCGACAGCTTGGAGGTGACGTCCGATGAAGCCATCGGCGTACGCCTTCGCCTGGTCGCCGTTCACAACCTGCTGGCCGGCATATTGCTGCAGATCGGGAAACTCCTGCGGGTTGAGAGCCTGGCTCCCCGCGGGTGGAAAGTAGATCTGCTGGGCGGACAGCTGGTCGCGGACCATGCCGTGCGAGAAGCTGTTGGCCCAGAACAGGAAGCCTGCAACGAAGCCGAGAATGCCGATTAATCCCACCTGTAGGATGAGGACTCGTCGGCGCAACGTCCTGGTCATCATGGTTCTCCCAATGCGATCGGATTCTTCTGGCTACGTGTCTTTGATGGAACCATCATCGCCTCGGTGCCGCGCCGGAAACAGAGCAATAGGGGTGCCACAGAGGCGGGACGCCCGGCCGCAATTCGGATGGGGCGGTGGTCCTGTCTGACCGGGACCTTTGGACCATGACCTCGGGCCAGATGTCATCCCTGCACCCGTGACCCTCGACGATCGTCCCCGAGATGGGCGACGATAGGCGGGCTGACAGAACGCTGACGCGGTAAGGAGGGCAAGGTGGTGGAGCCAGACGCGCAAACGCGGACGCATGAGCTCAGCCGGGAGGAGTGCCTGGACCTCCTTCAGAACAAGTCTTTTCTGGGGAGACTGGGCTTCATTCTTGATGGCCGCCCGATGGTGCTCCCGGTCAACTACCTTGCGGACGCCAACTCGGTGGTGTTCTGCACCGTACCGGGCACCAAGCTGAGTCACGTGGCAGACGGAGCGCCAGTCGCATTCGAGGTCGACAGCAGCCGCCCCCTCTATCACTCCGGTTGGAGCGTGGTTGTCCAGGGCACAGCCAGAGAAGTCTCCGATCCGAACGAACTCGAGCAGCTGCGCCGCGGACCGCTCCGGTCCTGGGCGGTGCCGGCGTCGGAGCACTGGGTTCGTATCTCCATCGACGAGATCTCAGGCCGGCGGATCCCAGAGGCATAGGCCCACCGGCGGATCGCTTTGCGCTGGAACTCGCGCGCCGGGGCCAATGACCCTCGAGTCCTCAACCTTCGGCCCTGGCAAGCCCGACCGGCGACGCGGATGCTGTGGGTATGGGCGAGTTCCACGACACTATCGACGAGCTCCGCGAGCCGACGCGCAACCTCCGGCAGGCAATCCCGGAAGTCTGGACCGGGTTCGCCAAGCTCCACGAGGCGGCGGTGGCAGATGGCGCTCTCCCAGCGCGGTTCAAGGAGCTCATCGCACTCGCGATCGCCGTCACCGAGCAGTGCGACGGCTGTATCGGGTATCACGCAAGAGCTGCTACGCGCGCGGGAGCGACGCCCGAGGAAGTGGCTGAGGCCCTGGGCGTGGCTCTTCTCATGGCCGGCGGACCCGGCAGCGTGTACGGCCCACGAGCCTGGTCCGCATTTCGTGAGTTCGCGGCCGACGGGAATCGGCAACCGTTGCACGGAGGAGAGGGGGCCAGCTGACATGGGCGTCTCCCCCGCTGATGTGGTAGCGGCACGGGCGGTGCTCACGGTGTGCGCGCATCCGGACGACGAGTCGTTTGGGCTCGGCGCTCTGGTGACGGCATTCGCTGACGCAGGCATGAGTGTGTCTGGCATCTCCTTCACGCACGGGGAGGCGTCGACACTCAGCGGGTCGAGGAGCGGCCTCGAGACGGTGCGTATGGCGGAGCTGGCTGCGGCGGCGCGTGCCCTGAGGATGACCGATGTCGAGTTGCTCCACTACCCGGACGGAAGGCTGATAGAGGTTCCCGTCGAGGATCTCGCGACGATCGTCGTCCGACGGGCACAGAAGACGCAGTCGGATGCGCTTCTGGTCTTCGACGACGGTGGCGTCACCGGCCATCCTGATCACCAGCAAGCAACCGACGCCGCCTTGCGCGCCGCCGAGATCCTTGACCTGCCGGTGCTGGCCTGGGCGATTCCAGAGTGGATCGCGGCCACACTCAATTCTGATTTCGGCACCGGCTTCGTCGGGCGCACCCGTCCGGAACTCGACGCGGCCTTCGAGGTCAGTCGAGACCGCCAGCTGCTGGCGATCGGGTGCCACGTGAGCCAGTCGACTGCCAACCCGGTTCTCTGGCGTCGTCTCGAGCTGCTCGGTGACATCGAAGTCGTTCGCTGGCTCAGGCACGCGGGAGACCACGCCACCCAAACCGGCGCTACAGTTGCGGCCGGGCTCGGGCCAGCGAAAGATGACGAACCTTCCAGTACAGCTGATCGGTGACCGGCTAGCCGTCCCCTGTGTCGACGGCGTCGAGCGCCCGTACATCGTCCTCGACGCCGCCGCTTCCACGGCGGCACTTCCTGACGTCGCCGAACGTGTCGGCGAGTTCCTCCCCTGGTACAGCAGTGTCCACCGTGGCGCTGGGTACAAGTCACGTCTCGCGACGGATGCCTACGAGGAGGCCCGCGCAGCGGCGCTGGCCTTCAGTGGGCGCCAGGGACGGAACGACGTTGCCATCATCTGCCGCAACACTACCGAGGCGATCAATCATCTCGCCTACCGCCTGCGGCTCCAGCCCGACGATGTCGTGATCACGACCGTGGTCGAGCATCACGCCAACCTGCTGCCCTGGGCGCGCACCGCCCAGCGCCGGTATGTGGAATGCGGACCCGACGGGACCTTCACCGTCGACGATGTCCGTGCCACCCTCGACGCGGCGCCGGCGCCGCGACTCCTCGCGATCACCGGGGCATCCAATGTCACGGGTTGGCTCCCGCCGATCGGCGACCTGATCGATGTCGCACACCAGCGCGGTATCCCAGTCCTCGTCGATGCCGCGCAGCTGGCGCCCCACCGGCCCCTCCCGATCGAGGCCGACTACATCGCCTGGAGCGGCCATAAGATGTACGCGCCGTTCGGAGCCGGGATCCTGATCGGCCCCACTGCCGCGTTCGCCGAGGGCGACCCCTTCCTCGCCGGGGGCGGCGCCGTGGACTTGGTGGACCTGGACGAGGTGGTCTGGGCGGATCCTCCGGAACGCGAGGAGGCGGGATCGCCCAACGTCATCGGAGCCGTCACCATCCATGCCGCAATGACGGAGCTCTGCGCGATCGGCTGGCCGGCGATCGTGGCCCATGAGACCGAGCTGGCGACCCATTTGCGCAGTGGGCTGCGCCGGATTCGCGGGGTGCGTCTCCTCGGCCCAGGCCTCGAGGCACCGACCCTCGCAGTGGCTGCGTTTGTGGTGGAGGGCGTGCCGCATGCGCTTGTCGCCGCCCGGCTGAGCGCCGAGTTCGGTATCGGCGTCCGTCATGGCTGCTTCTGCGCCCACCCCTACCTGCTGCGTCTCCTGGACCTCTCGCCGGTCGAGGTGGCCCACTACCGCGATGCAGTGATGCGCGGCGACCGGCGGAGGATGCCGGGCGCGGTGCGGGCAAGCGCCTCTCTGGCGACCACGCGGGACGACATCGATGTGCTGCTCGACGCCCTGGAAGTCATCGCGACCGGCGAGCAGCCGCCTGTCCCGTACGTACAGGATCCCCACACCGGCGACTACTGGCCCGACAGCCAACTACCAGGCTGGTCGCACGGAGAGAGGCGACTGGGTGCGAGTTGCGCCCGCGGCTGAGAGGCTCAGCAGGCCGACCTACGTCCCTCGGATGACCACCCCGAGCAGGGCCGCCAAGATCGCGGCGGTGACGCTGAGAAGCCCGAGCAACGCAGAGGCGGCAGGGCGTGGTGTGCTCGCCTTGCGCCGGCGGAGGGCTGGCGCCTGGAGGAACGCATGCATCGCCGCTGCGGCCCCGGAGAGGGCGACCAGACCTAGCTTTGCGGCCAGGGTCCGCCCTGTCGACGTGCCGCCCAGGTCCGACCAGGCAATGCCGGCGTTGCTGGTGTTGATGACGCCGGTCACCGCCAGGGCCGCGAACGCAGGCCAGGCCACGACCTGATAGCGGCGGCCGGCGGCGGCGGCGAGGCCGTCGGCGCCTCGCAGCAGCGGGATGACGGCGGCGATGGTGACCTGGCCGCCGATCCACACGCTCGCCGCCAGGATGTGGATCCAGAGGACGATCTGAGGAGAGTGGATCGGTAGCACGAGTCTCTCGACTCAGCCGTGGCGCGGAGACGCAGGGCGCAGCCGGCGGACGCCGAGTTCGGGCTGCACCTGCCACGCGGTGAGACGTACCTTTGCGTCAACGGCCACCGCCCCGGTCGCGGAGACGATCACCGGGTTGAGGTCCATCTCGGTGACCTGGGGCAGGTTCTCCGCCAGCCGTGCCACACGGAGCAGGAGGCTCTCGAGCGCCGCCACGTCGCACGGTGCCGCGCCTCGATAGCCGAAGAGCAGCGGCGACCCCCGCGTCGAGCGCACCAGGTCGCGAGCGTCGAGGTCGGTGAGCGGCAGCACGCGGAAGCTCCGGTCGCCGAGCAGCTCCGCGGTCGTCCCACCACTTCCGAACATCAGCAGAGGACCGAAGAGCGGATCGTTCACCACGCCGACGATGGTCTCGACCCCGGGGGGGACCATGCCCTGCACCACCACTCCGCGCATGGTGGCGCCGAGGCGATGGCGCATCTCATCGAAGGCGGCGGCGACGGCATCCTCGTCGGCGAGGTTGAGGATCACCCCGCCGACATCGCTCTTGTGCACCAGCGCCTCCGCCTGCGCCTTGAGGGCCACCGGAAAGCCGACGGTTCTCGCGGCCGCAACCGCCTCATCCGCGGTCGTCGCCGCCATGGTCGGCGCCACCGCGATGCCGTGCGTCTGCAGCAACGCCGCTGCCTGGCTCGCATCCATCCAGCCTCCGGCCGGCGGCCGCACCAGCTCCGCCTCGACCATTGAGTGCGCCGTCTCCTCTTCTATCCCCTCGAGCGCGGCCACGGTGCCCACCGGACGCCGGCGCCAGCGCGCGTAGGCGGTCACTCGCGCGAGCGAGCGCGCGGCCGCCTCGGGGTATGCGAACGAGGGGATGCTGCCACCATCCGGTGCCTCGTCCATCGCCAAGAAGGTGGCCAGTACCGGCTTGTCGCTGTCACTCGTCACGCCCGCGATGTGATCGGCGACGGCCTGCGCCTCGGTGCCGGGGACACGGGCGTAGACGGTGATCACGGAGTCGACGTCGGGCGACCGGAGCCCTGCTGCCAGCGCAGCAGCGAAGTCGCGAGCTCCCGCGCCCGCGCCGAGGTCGACGGGGTTGCTCACCGAGGCAGCTCCCGGGATCGCGGTGCGGAGCGCTGCCTGGGTGGTGGTGCTCAACTCGGGGACCTGGAGACCGGCGGCCTCGCAGGCGTCGGCGGCGAGAATCCCGGCACCGCCGGCGTTGCCGATGACGGCGACCCGCCCGCCCCGTGGCAGTGGCTGCCGGGCGAGCACCCCGCCCACGTCGAAGAGCTCCTCGAGAGTGTCGACCCGGATGACGCCGGTCTGCTGGAAGAGCGCCTCGACCGCGGTGTCGGGCGTCGCCATCGACGCCGTGTGCGAGGCGGCGGCGCGCACTCCGGAGCTGGTGCGGCCGCTCTTCACCGCGACGATGGGCTTGCGCAGGGCGACGTGGCGAGCCACGCGGCTGAACATGCGCGGGTTACCGAAGGACTCCAGGTAGAGAAGGATCACCGCGGTCGCGGGATCCTGTTCCCAGTAGCGCAGCAGGTCGTTGCCGCTGACGTCCGCCTTGTTGCCCATGCTCACGAAGCTGGAGAGCCCCAGGCCCATCGCCTCAGCCTTCTCCAGCAGCGCGATGCCAAGCGCGCCGGACTGCGAGGCGAAGGCGACGCGGCCGGTCACCGGCGGTCGGCCCGCGAACGTCGCGTTCATGCGCACCCCGGGATCGGTGTTGATGGCGCCGATGCAATTGGGCCCGATCAGCCGCATGCCGCCGAGGTGAGCCCGCTCCACCAGGCGGCGCTCCAAGTCCGCGCCGGCAGCACCGATCTCGGCGAACCCGGAGCTGATCACCACCAGGCCCCTCACGCCCATGGCGGCGCAGTCGTCGACGACCTCGACAGCGGCTGCCGCAGGGACGGCGATGACGGCGAGGTCGACCTCAACCGGGATGTCGCTTACGCTCCGGTAGGCCGCGAGTCCGGCGATCTCTGCGGCATGCGGATTCACCGGATGTACCGGCCCGGCGAAGCCACCCTCAACCAGGTTGCGGAGCACGGCGTGCCCGATGTTGTCGGGAGATCGGCCGGCCCCGATCACGGCGATCGAGCGGGGCTCCAAGAGCCGCTTGATGGAGCGAACGTCGGCGGACCATTCTCGGCGCTCCACCGCCTCAACCCCGCTGGGCGTGGGGGTGATGTCGAAGCTGACCCGTACGACACCGTCGGCGAAGTGGCGCTCGTCCTGGTACCCGGCGTGGTGGAAGACGTCGAGCATGCGCGTGTTGCGGGGAAGCGTGTCGGCAATGAAGCGCGAGATGCCGTACTCCGCGGCAGCAGCGCCGAGGTACTCGAGCAGAAGCGTGCCGACCCCACGACGCTGATGGGCATCAGCGACCACGAAGGCGACCTCTGCCTCGGTGGTGCCGGGGACACGATCGTACCGGCCTACCCCGATGAGCTTGTCGCCCAGGACAGCCACCAAGGCGAAGCGGTCACGATAGTCGACGCGTGTGAAACGCTCGACGTCAGCTTCAGTAAGGTGTCGCTTGGCTGAGAAGAAACGGAGATACCGGGTTTCGGGTGAGAGAAGCTCGTGGAAGTCGACGAGCGCCTCCGCGTCCTCGGGGCGAATCGGCCGTACGTGGACGGTCCCTCCGTCGGTGAGGATGGCGTCCATCTCCCAGCGCCGGGGATAGATGGCTCCCGGCACGGACGGCGCCGCGCGAAGACCTCCCGCAGGAGCCGGCGTCACCGATGCGAGCCTGCCAGTGCGCGCTCCTCTGCCATCGCGCGCGGCCGTGCGGTGGCGTCGCCGCGCACGACCATCACCGGAACGGGGCTGTGGGTCAGCACGTCGCGGCCGACGCTGCCGAGCAAGGCTGAGCTCAGCGGGCCGCGACCCCGGGAGCCGAGAACCACCAGGTCATGGCCACCCGTCTCCACCTGGTCGATGATCACCCGTGCCGGCGACCCCCACCCGGTGACGCGCTGGCACCGAGCCGCCCGGGGGACCGCCGCCACCGCCTCGCCGAGGATCTGCTTGGCCAGCTCCGCCTGGTCGGAGAAGATGCGCACCAGGCTGGACTCCGGCACGCCATGAGTCCAGGGTGTCTCGTTCACGGTGATCAGCGCCAGGTGCGCGTGCTCGCTGCGCGCCAGATCAGCGGCCTGCTCGAGCGCCACCAGCGATCGCGGCGAACCGTCGAGGGCGACCAGGATGTTGTGGAACATGACTCCCAGCTCCATATAGGACCTTGCAGGGTCCTCACCAGCAGTGTCGCTGAGGCAGGCGGCGCCGGCCAGGGCCGAATTTCCTCGGGGCAGCAGGCCGAACGTCAGAGGGGGACGCTCACCCGGACCGCGGTGCCATCGGCCGGGGTGCTCTGGATCTCCAGCTCCCCGCCCATCCCGGCTGCGCGCTGGCGCAGGTTCCCGAGCCCGAGGCCTGGGCGCGCGCTGGACACGTCGAAGCCGCTGCCGTCGTCGTCGATCTCGAGAATGGCTCTCCCATCCTGGCGTCGAAGGCTCACCCGGCATGTCATCGCACCGGCGTGCCGGCCCACGTTGGAGAGCGCTTCACGTGCCAGTTGCACCACATCGGTGGCGTGAGGTGCCAGCGGCTCCTCGAGTGATGCGTCCACGTCCACCACGGTGACCACGCCGGTGCGCGCCTCGAAGTCATGCCCGAGCTGCAGGAGCGCCTCGCCGATACGGCCATCGACAAGCACGCCGGGGCGCAATCCGAAGATGTAGTTGCGCAGATCGCCGATCACATGGTCCAGCTCATTGACCGCGTCCTGGACGCGGGTCGCCAGCTTGGGCTCGGCGATCAGCGCTGCCGTTCCCTGCAGACCGAGGCCAACAGCGAAGAGAGCCTGTATCACCCCGTCGTGGAGCTCCTTGGCAATGCGCTCGCGGTCCTCGACCAGAGCCAGCCGCGCCAGCTCGCGCTGGGCCCGCCCGTACTCGAGCCCCAGCGATGCTTGGTCCGCGATGCTCTCCACGAGCCGCACGTCGGCATCTCCGAAGGGAAGGCCGCCGACCATATTGGCGACGGACAGAGTGCCGAAGGTTCGACCGCGCAGGCTGATTGGGACGAAGACAGACGGTCCCATCATCCCCGACGAGACCATCGGCTGGTACGTCCGCTCGTCGGCCACGGCGTCCACCAGAACGATGGTCGTGCCGCCACGGATCACGTCGCCCGAGACGGATCGCGCCGAGGGGACCGGCATGCCCTGGAGCTCCTCGGCGTGGGTCCCCTCGGCGATGACGACACGCAGGTCGCTGGTGTCGTCGTCGGGAGTCACCACGGTGGCGAGATCAGCGGCGACGAGCTCACGAGCCCGGCGCGCGACGAGGCGGAGCACGGCGTCGTCCGCCGAGCCGCGCAGGATCGCGCCGGTGATCTCCCGCACCACCTCGAGCCAGCGCTCCCGCTGGCGCGTCTCCTCGTAGAGGCGGGCATTGGCGATGGCCACGCCCGCCTGGGTGGCGAGGATCTCCAGCGACGCCTCGTCCTCTGCGGTGAAGTCGCCGCCGCCGGCCTTCTCGGTCAAGTAGATGTTGCCGAAGACCTGACCGCGAGCGCGCACCGGGGCTCCGAGGAAGCTGCGCATCGGTGGATGGTTGGAGGGAAAACCGACGGACCGCGGGTCGTCCGCGATGTTGTGCAGGCGCAACGCGCGAGCGTCGTCGATGAGGACACCCAGGATGCCGCGACCCTCCGGTAGATGCCCGATCGCGGCGCGCTCCTGGGGAGTCACCCCCGCCGTCAAGAAGTCGATCAGATTGCCGTGAGAACCGAGCACGCCGAGCGCGCCATACCGGGCATCGGTCACCTCGACGGCCAGATCGACGATCCGCTGCAGAAGGGCCGGCAGGGACAGCTCAGAGGAGAGCGCGAGCCCGGTCTCGAGGAGCTTGAGGTCGCGATCGCGGGATCTCGGCATGGGACTGCGATGCTGAACGCGCCCGAGTGTACGCCGCCCAGGCCGCCGCCACCCGGGGAATGGTCAGGCCGCGGCTGCCAGCGCGCCGGCTATCTGGCGGAGAAACGATCGCACGCTGGCCTCGGCGATGTGATGGAGCAGGACCCCGTCGAGCCATTCGCCGACGGCTCCCAGCGGGGGGTCGTAGCGACCCCGCAAGGTCAGCTGGGTCCGGCCAGGCCCCAGCGGCGCGACCTCCAGGTCGGCCGTGAGGACGGGGAATGCGGCCACCTGGCTGGCCGCGTGCCAGCTCAGCGGTGCCACCGTGACCTCGCCGCGCCGGTAGGGCTCGCCGACCTCGACGGTGACGATCTTGCCCAGAACAGGCCGCCCTCCAGGGCCCACCCGCACGCGAATCTCCTCGCCCTCGGCGGCGGCGTGGACGGCAAGCGGGCTGAGCCAGCTGCCGTGATCGGCGAGCAGACGCTCGCTGACCGCGCCAGCGGGTTGGTCGATGTAGGTGAAGTCGTGCAGGAACATGGTCATGGCGTGGTGTTGCCAATGAGCGTGCTCGCTGCGCCACTGGGCCACAAGGGCCGGAGGTCACCAGGTGCCCATGCCGGAGGCCTCGGGACTTTCGTCCCGCAGCCCTGGGCCCACAGGCATTACCAGCCATCCCGACGGGCGTGGGATGCTCGGTGCGCTGCCTGCTCCACCAGGTGTGCCACCAGCAGGCCTACGGGTTACAGTGACGATCATGACCGAAACGAATGTCGTTCGCATCCTTATCTGCGACGACCATGAGCTGGTCCGTACCGGCTTGCGTAGCCTGCTCGAGGATGTTGCCGGGTACGAGGTCGTTGGGGAGGCGGGCGACGCGGACGCAGCGGTCCACGCCGTCGAGAACCTGCGACCGGACGTGGTCGTCATGGACGTGAGGCTGCCGGGCCGGTCCGGGATCGAGGCCTGCCGTGACATCCGTTCGACACATCCCGACTGCCACGTGCTGATACTCACCTCCTTCGCGGACGACGAGGCACTCTTCAGCTCGATCATGGCGGGCGCGTCGGGATACGTCCTCAAGCAGGTGCGGGGCGCCGATCTCGTCGGCGCCATCCGCGAGGTGGCCGCAGGCCATTCGCTGCTCGACCCGGCGGTGACCGAGAGGGTGCTGGCGCGTCTGCGCGGTGACGTGACCGGCGCCGGTGGTGTCGACGACCTCACGGCCCAGGAGCGAAAGATCCTCAACCTTGTCGCCGAAGGTCTCACCAACCGCCAGATCGCGGAGAAGGTCTTCCTCGCCGAGAAGACGGTCAAGAACTACGTCTCGAACATTCTCATGAAGCTGGGGCTGTCGCGCCGCGCCGAGGCGGCCGCCTACATGGCGCGCAAGCGCACCAGCTCCGGCGAGAACTGGCCGTAGGTCCGGGACCTCCGGCCCGGCCACGAGATGACATCTGGCCGGGGACACGGGCGGCGCTCATGCATAGGCTCGATGCGTGATGGCTCGCCCGCAATCCTCGATCGGACCCACCTTCACCGCCGCCCAGATCGAAGCCCTGCCTGACGCCGCCTTCGTCAGCGACGCCGGCGGCCGGGTCTTCGCCTGGAACAGCGCCATCGAGGCGCTGCTGGGCTGGCGCGCACAGACTGCCTTGTTCTCCGCCTGCGCAACCATCCTTGAGGGCGTCGCCACCGACGGCAGCGCCGTCTGCCGCGCTCCGTGCCCGCTCGCCGCTGCAGCAGGGCAGCGCGCCGTCCGGGATGTGGCACGGCAGCAGGTCCCGCTCGGGCGCGCCGGCTGGGAGCTCAACGGCCACCAGGGAGAGGCGGCGGCAGCCTGCGCTCATCCCGACATGCTGGTGCGTCGTGCCGACGGCAGCCGTTGCCGCGTCGTGGTCATCGCGCTCGAGGCGACCGTCGGCGGTCGGTTCGGCCTACTGCACCTGCTCCGCGAGGAGGTCGACGCCGACCGTGACGCGCTGACCGGCGTGCTCAACCGCGATGGCTTCACCGCCCGCGCAGCCGACGAGCAGCACCGGGCCGCCCGGCGTCGCGAGCCCCTGGCCTTCGCACTCATCGACGTCGACGGGCTCAAGGACATCAACGACCGCCTCGGTCACCTGGCCGGTGACCGGGCGCTGCAGTGGCTGGCGGATCTGCTGTGTGAGGGGCGCCGCGAGGATCTGGTCGGTCGTTGGGGCGGCGACGAGTTCGCCGTCCTGCTGCCCAATGCTGGTTGCCAGGAGGCCGCATACCGGCTGCGGCGCACGCTCGACGATGCCCGCTCCGAAGTGCTGACCAATCCCCTCGCCGTGAGCTTCTCCGCCGGCGTCGTCGACGTGCGGGCAAGCGATACGCTGCCCGAGATCGTCAAGTATGCTGACGCCGCGCTCTATCGCGCCAAACGGCGCGGTCGCGGTCGCGTGGTCGCCTAGCCCAAGGGGAGGTACTCCATGGACCAGCCGGCACCGTACGTGCATTGGAGCTTCATCCTCATCTCGCTGCCCAATCTGGTGCTGATCGGCGTGATGATCCTTCTCTTCGTGCTTGCGTTGTTCGCTCCGTTCCCTGGCCATCGCCGTTCGCAGCGGCCCGGGAGGCGACAACCATGACCGTGCCGCCTGACGAGGCATCCGGCACCGCCCCAAGCGGTGTGGACGCGGACGACAGTGGCTGGACCGCGGCCATTCGCGGTCGCCTCGAGCGCCGCCTGCCCCTGCGTGAGCTGCTGCCCACCCGCCAGCCGTACTACGTGGGGTCGTGGGTGTACGTCTTCGGCGTGATCACCCTGGCCGCGCTGGTCTGGGTGGTGCTCAGCGGTGTGACCCTGAGCGTCGAGGGCCCGCAGTGGTGGCACGTGTCGCGAGAGGGTCGCTTCGTCAACGGGCTCCACTTCTGGAGCGTGCAACTATTCTTCATCTTCATGGTGCTGCACCTGTGGGGGCAGTTCTGGGGAGCGGGCTGGCGCGACGGTCGTGCCGGCACCTGGATGGTGGGCGTCGTCATCTTCGCGGCCAGCATTGTCACTGCGTTCACGGGCTATCTCGCACAGCAGAACCTGGACGCGCAGTGGATCGCCGTCAACGCCAAGGACGCCGTCAACTCGACCGGCTTCGGAGCATTCTTCGACGTCACCAACTTCGGCCAGATGTACGGGCTGCACGTCATGCTCCTGCCCATCGGGGTGACGCTCCTGGTGGTGATCCACGTGGTCCAGGTGCGCCTGCGCGGCGTGGTCCGACCCCTTGGCGCTCCCCCGCCTGAGGAGGACGATGACGTCACTGCCGCGAAAGGTGGCCATTGATGAGGCTCCAGCGGAAAAGGCCTGTCGACCGCGAGCGCTACTACCGTGGCGTCCGCATGGTCCCCTACGACCTGGTCAAGGAGCTGGCCATCGCGCTTGGTGCGACCGCGATCCTGGTCGTCGTCCTCGCCGCCGCGCTGTCCTCACCTGACGTCCCGTCCGACACCATCCAGCGCTGGGCTCAGGACGACCCGGTCGACTTCGTGACCGCGGCGACCAACGAGCTCGCCGGCAGCAGCACCAGCGCGCAGTACGGGCCGCCGTACAACAACGGAAGCGGCTCGGTACAGAGCTGGTGGGTGCTGCACCCGCAGGCGTGGGCCGGTGTGCACCAGCCTGTCGATCAGCCCAACGACTTCGTGCTCGCCCCGCTGCAATCGGCAGTCCCCGGCGATGCCAGCCTGCGGACCGCGCTTGCCACCTTCACGGGAGCGAGCGGTGACAGGCAATCGGGCTGGCTCGACAACTACACCAAGGCGCTGGGCAAGGCCTCGGTGAAGAGCGGCGAGGTGGCCACCGCCGAGGGCGATTACGGACCGGTCCCCCTGCTGATGAGCCGGCTGCTCGGGGTGGCGCGGAGCGGTGGTCTCGACGGGCTGCTGCTGACCAACGGCAACTTCTACCAGACCGACTACACCAAGCCACTGCTCTTCATGGGCGACGGTAGCCATCTCTCCGGCCTTGCACAAGACCAGAAGCTGACCGGCAACCTCTGGGGCATGATGAACGAGACCGGGCGATACCCCGGCCAGTCGTGGCTCTGGCTGTACACCCTCTGGTACCAGATCGCGCCGTTCAACGCTTCCAGCAACGCCGACCTGCTCGTGGTGCTGGTGATGGTGGGTGCGACCACGCTTCTGCTACTCGTGCCGTTCATCCCCGGGCTGCGGGACATTCCCCGATGGATTCCCATCCACCGTTTGATCTGGCGGCGCTACTACGCGGAGCAGGCAGCCGGCCGCGGGGCCCGGACGTAGCGATCAACAGCCGGAGGCCTTCGTCCTTCGTAGCTGACACGGTGGCCGGTGCGCTCTCTCCCGCCTACGGGCAGAGCTGAGAGGAAGCTCGCTCGACGGGCCTGGGCTGAGCCCTGAGCGGAGGGACTTAGTCCCTCGACAGCTCGGGACCTTCTGCTCTTTGCCATGTCGAGAGACGCCTCGACAATGCCCTGTATGAAAAAGCCGGAGGATGCGCTCCTCGTAATCGAGAAGAACGGTCATACCAAGGTAGAAGAATGCACGGGGCCTGACGAGCTCGGGCACTGCCCGCTCGTCTCCTGGGGCGACGTCGTCCCGTGCGCCGGCAAGACGCTCGCGCCCAAGGCGGCAGGCGGTGCCCCACCGTGGCGCCTCGCCGTGGCGCCCGACGCCGATTCGTGTCCGATCCCCTCGCTGCCTCCAGCCAGGCGGTCGGTGTGGACCCTCGGAGCCCTGGTCGCGCTGATGGGCGCGGCCGTCGGTGCCACCGCCGCAACGCTCGTGGTGTTGGCCGTCACGAATCACAGCTCCACCTCTACGACTACGACGAAGGCTACCGCCACTGCTCCGGCGAAGCCGCCGGCCGCGGCTTCCGGTGGGCTCCTCACCGCCCCCAATGTTCAAGCCACCCTGTCGGACTACAAGGTCGTCCTACCTACGACCAACATCAGCAAGGGCATCAAGAGCCTCGAGGTAAAGAACGCCGGAGCCGTCCAGCACGAGCTGCTCGTCTTCCACCCGGCGGCGTCGATCGATCCGGCCAATCTGCCCCTGGGCCCCGACGGTAACGTCAACGAGGACGCGCCCGGAATCAACAAGATCAGCGACGGCGAAAACATCGACCCGACAAAGGACCAGGCCCGCCAGGTGGACCTCTCCGAGCCCGGCACCTATGCGTTCCTGTGCAACCTGCCCGGCCACTACAAGGCGGGCATGTGGACAGTGGTCACGGTGCCGTGACCAGTGGCGCCCGGCTGAGCCCGTCTGCGGCGCCCGGCCGGTGGATCCGGACGAGTAGACGGCGCCGCTCGCTCGCTATGACGACACCGCTGTGCAACCTGGATTGAGGAGGCGGTGATCATGATCAAGACACTCATCGTCGGGACGGCCGGATCAGATCACGCCCAGCACGCCGTCGCGGTTTTGCGGCACAACTCGCTCGGCAACTGAACGCCGAGGTTGTCTTGTCCACATTGCGGCACCTTTTCCCGACATTGATGGCGTCCACAAGCCTCTGACTCCGCGCCTTGACTCCGGAGCGGGGGGACCCCTGACCCGTGACGGGAGACGCCACCGACAATCCTGGGACGATCAGCCTCGCACAGGCATGCGGCCGGGATAACGGCCTGTCTCGGGGACGCTACTACGCGGAGCAGGCAGCCGGCGGCGGGGCCCGGACGTAGCGGTCAATCTCCCAGCGCCGCTCCAGCTGCGCGCAAGCCTCGACCACCGCACCTGACTGACTTTCGGCCCTGGTCTTCCACCACCATCGGCCCTGGCCGCAGCCCTCCGCTGCTTCCAGGATGGATCAGCGGTGATGAAGGCAGGCAACAATTCTCGCCCGCTGGCGGGGCGCGCCGGGCGGTGGAGCGCCACCCACTGGAGACTCGCCGTCGCTGGTTGGGCCGTCTTCGCAATAGTGGCGATCGTCATCGGCATCGCCGTGGGCACACAGAAGATGCGCGACGTCGACTATGGGACGGGCCAATCAGCCGCGGCGCAACGGATGCTCGACAGGGCTGACTTCCAGGCGCCGGCCGATGAGAGCGTGCTGGTGCAGTCGCCGACGCTCACGGTATCTGACACCGCTTTCCAAGCGGGCGTGGGCGATGTGATGGATGCGTTGTCGAGACAGCACGACGTCACCGGGCTTCGCTCGCCGCTGGACGCCGCCAACGGCGGGCAGGTCTCACGGGACCACCACTCGGCCCTTGTCCAGTTCCAGATTCGCGGCAAGCGCAACGACGCGGCCGATAAGGTGGCGCCGATCCTGTCCGCGGTGGCTGCGGTGCAGACAACCCACCCGCAGCTGACTGTGGCACAGTTCGGATTCGCCAGCGCGACCCACGAACTGAACAGCACCGTCGCCAAAGACTTCCAGCGTGCCGAAGTCACCTCGGTGCCGATCACGCTGGTCATCCTCCTCATCGCCTTCGGCGCCCTGCTCGCAGCGGGAGTACCTGTTCTGCTCGCGATCTCCAGTGTGCTGGCCACCACCGGCCTCGCCGCGCTGGTCAGCCACCTGGTGCCGGCCCCGGACGCGACGAATTCCGTCATCCTGTTGATCGGCATGGCGGTCGGCGTCGACTACTCGCTCTTCTACATCCGCCGCGAACGGGAGGAGAGGGCGAAGGGCCTCTCCCATCGAGAAGCCTTGTTCAAAAGCGCCGCGACGTCCGGGCAGGCGGTTCTCATCTCGGGCCTGACCGTACTGATCGCGATGTCCGGCATGCTTCTCACCGGCTCTGCGGTCTTCACCTCGATCGCGCTCGGCTCGATGCTCATGGTCGCCGTGGCGCTGATAGGGTCGCTGACCGTGCTGCCGGCCGTGCTCTCGAAGCTCGGTGACCGCGTCAACAAGGGTCGCATCCCGTTCCTGGGACACCGGCTCGGTCAGACGCCGACGCCGCGGATGTGGTCATTCATCGTCGACCGCGTGCTGCGGCGCCCGGCTCTCTTCGCTGTGCTCGCGGGCGGCGCGCTGGTTGCGCTCGCGATTCCGGCGCTGTCGCTGCACACCCAGTTGCTCAGCTTCACCGACCTGCCCAAGGACATCGCCATCATCCGCACCTACGACCATATCCAGCAGGCTTTCCCCGGTTCTCAGACCCCGGCGGAAGTGATTGTCCAGGCGAGTGACGTGACCGCCCTCGACGTCCAGCGGGGTATCTCGGCGCTGGAGGACGCGGCGCTCGCGTCCGGACAGATGACCCCGCCGATCGGCGTGAGAACGAGCTCGGACCGAACGGTGGCCTCGGTGTCCATCCCCCTCCAAGGCAACGGTGCCAACGACGCGTCCAAGCAGGCGCTGGACACGCTGCGCTCACGCGTCATCCCGCAGACCATCGGCGCGGTGAGCGGGACGACGGTCGCGGTCACCGGGGAGACGGCGGGGACCGCCGACTTCAACGACACCATCAAGAGTCACGCGCCGCTGGTCTTCGGTTTCGTCATCCTCTTAGCCTTCGTCCTGCTGCTGGTGAGCTTCCGCTCGATCGTCATCCCCATAAAGGCCGTCCTCCTCAACCTGCTCTCTGTCGCCGCCGCCTACGGGGTGCTGGTCCTGATCTTCCAGCACTCGTGGGCGGAAGGGATTCTCAACTTCCACTCAAACGGCGCTATCGCCTCATGGCTGCCCCTGTTCCTCTTCGTCATCCTCTTCGGCCTGTCGATGGACTATCACGTCTTCATCCTCAGCCGGGTCAAGGAGCTGGTCGACGGAGGCATGAGAACCAGTGAAGCCGTCGCCCAGGGGATCAAGGGCACCGCGAGCGTGGTAACCAGCGCAGCGATCGTCATGGTGGCGGTCTTCGCCATCTTCGCGACGCTGCACAGTCTCGACATCAAACAGATGGGCATCGGTCTGGCTGTGGCGATCTTCATCGATGCCACGGTCATCCGCGCCGTGCTCCTGCCAGCGACGATGAAGCTGCTCGGAGAATGGAACTGGTACCTGCCGCGCTGGCTCGAGTGGCTGCCGCGCGTGGGCTACGAGCCTGCGCCCGTCAGCCCAGCGGCCCTGCCTCTACCTCAAGGTTTGGCAGAGCGCGAGCCAGTGCCGGTCGCCTGACAGCCCGGGACATTCGTCCTCCCACGGCACGTGCCTTCGGCCCTGGCGTCGATGCCGCGGGATCCGCAGAGTGAGCGTATTGCGGGTCGGGCGAGTAGACAGTGCGGCCGCCCATGACGACAACCTGGATCTAAGGAGACCGTGACCATGATCAAGACACTTATCGTCGGGACGGACGGATCGGACCACGCCCAGCACGCGGTCGCGTTTGCGGCACAGCTCGCTCGGCAACTGAACGCCAAGGTCGTTCTTGTCCACGTTGCGGGACCTTTTCCGCCGTTGATGGCGTCCGCCGGCGGCTACATGACCTATACGCCCCAGGGCGTGATCGATGAGACGCGCGCGGCGCTCGAGACAAGGGTGCGCGAGGAGTTCGGCGCGCCGCTGGCCGAAGCCCGCGTCCCCTGGCAGTCACGCGTCGTGACCGGGTCGGCACCCACGGCTCTCAGTGAGGTGGCCACCGAGGTCGGCGCTCAACTCCTCATCGTCGGGACACGCGGGCTACACGGCCTGGGCGAATTCTTCCTGGGCAGCACCAGCCACGCGCTGACTCATCACTCGTCACTCCCGGTCATCGTCGTCCCGCTTCCTCCCAGTGAGGTCAAGCAGGCTCCACGTACCGCTGCCCTCGCGCCGGCGGTGGTCTGAGGTAGTGGATCGTCGCCGCGATCAAGCGACAGACCGCGTCATGAACGCCGACCTGAAGTCGCTTGTGCCTCAACACGTGATGGGAAGCGTCGACGTCGTCTGCGCGAATGGCAGCTCCTTGCACCTGGAACAGGACTGGCGAGTGGGCTTGGGTTGGTGGCTGATCGACGGGAAATGGCGCTGGCGACTCAGCGTGTCCGACGCGATTCGAGCAGCCCCGCGCGGACTGGGTCACGAGGTGCTCCTTGAAGCACAACGGCTCGCGCCGATGCTGCGGCTCTACGGAAGCCTGGGCGACTCTCCTGGACCAGCTCTTCAGCGAGCGCTCGAGGATCTGCAGAACCAGGTAGTCATGGCCCGAGCCCTGTACCGCGACGATCCGCGGATCGTGGGTCATCATCTCGCCGACCAACTGGTGGCATAGGGGGGACTTCGGTCATGGCAGTACCGGGATCAGAGGAACCGGGCAGCGGTGACGCGGGCGCGGAAGAGACCGCGGGGGGCCAGCACGGACGCTGGCTAGTCCAAGGTCATCTCAGGGGCCGGTGGGAGCCGGTCCGGATCACAGCTCGCCTGTTTCTCTGTCGTTCTTGGGACGACGCGGTCTCGGACAGGTCTCCCACCGATTCCCTATTCTGGAGGGCCCCCGAGCCCTCGTATCGAAGACATTCGTATTGTCGTCGCCGGCCCTGCTCGCGACCAGGGTCGAATGTCATCTCCTTGCTTGGTGCAGATGGCCGACGTGATGGTCCTTGTACTCGAGGTGCCGTGGCCTCCATCGCCGGCATTCAGCCGGTGCGCTGAAGGCGAGACCCGCTCACAGGCCTACTGGCTCGGCATTTTCCGCGGAGGCTCCACAGCGACTCCGCCGCGGTTCCCCCTGAACTCAGCCCGAGTTCAACAACCGATGATCAGTTTGTCGTGGTCGGGGCGCCCGGATTTGAACCGGGGACCCCCTGGTCCCAAACCAGGTGCGCTACCGCTGCGCCACGCCCCGAGGCGGCCAGCATAGGGCCTCCGCGGCCCGCCGCGGCCCCGAGACAACCGGTTTGCAATACGCGGGACGGTGCCCCCGGCCCACCCGCCAAACTGTCGCGCCATGGTCGACGTGCTGGACGCCATCATCGTGCTGCTCCTGGTCCTCGCCATCGGGTCCGGCTGGCGGCGCGGTCTCACCTGGGTCGGCCTGTCGCTGCTCGGCCTGCTCATCGGGCTGATCGTGGGCGCCGCGGTGGCGCCGGCCATCGCCAAGCACACCGCCGGACACCACCCCGGCACCCAGTCGCTGATCGGCACCGCCGTCTTTCTGGCGGTCGTCGCCGTGATCCAGGGCGTCGGCACTGCCGTCGGGTACCGCGCGCGCATGGTCACCGTGCGCTCGCGACTGGCGAGCATCGACACAGCCGGCGGCGCTGTGCTCGCCGCTCTCGGCGTCCTCGTCGGCGCCTGGTATCTCGGGCTCGTCTTCTCCGCCAGCCCCTTCGTCACTCTCGACCAGGAGATCCGTGACTCGGCGATCCTTCGCGGCCTCGACGACATCGCGCCGCGCCCCCCGGCGTTTCTCGGCTCGCTGCAGTCCCTCTTCCGCGGGCAGAGCTTCCCCAATCCCTTCGCCGGCCTGGCCCCCACCCTCCTCGGTCCGGTCCCCATCCCCGCCAATGTCGACACCCCGGGGGTCCGCGCCGCCCAGCAGGTCACCTCCAAGGTGCTGAGCCGCGGCTGCGGCGTTGAGGCGGGCTCGTCGTGGCCACTGGGCAGCGACTACGTGGTCACCAATGCCCACGTCGTCGCCGGCGGCCAGGCCGTCAGTGTCCAGGCCCCCGACGGGCACACCTACGACGCCACCGTGGTCCTGTTCGACCCCAATGTCGACGTCGCGGTTCTCCGGGTCCCAGGTATTGGGCTGCACGCGCTGCCGCGGACGAGCATCGATCCGCCGCGCGGTGTCACCGGAGCGGTTGTCGGCTATCCCGGCGGTGGCAGTGAGCAGGTGGTCCCCGCGGCGGTGCGCGGCACCGAGCAGGCGCAGGGTCGCAACATCTACGGCGACAACCTGGTGACCCGTGACATCGAGGTGCTCTCCGCCCAGGTGATTCCCGGCAACTCCGGCGGCCCGGTCGTCGATCTGCAGGGACGCGTCATCGGCATGGTCTTCGCCGCCAGCACGGTCGACCCCAATCAGGGGTACGCGCTGACGATGCCGCAGATCTCGGCGGACATCAACGCTGGGATGGGCCGCACCGCCGCCGCCTCCACCCAGGACTGCGCCGCCTAGCTGCGGCACCTCGCGGGGCCCTCAGGCGGTGGGTGCCGCCTCCATGTGCTCCGCCTCCCACTGCTCGAGCTCGGTGGTGAAATAGCGGACGCGCGTCTTCTTGTACTCCTTGGTCGAGTACAGCACCGCGTAGTCGTCGAGACCGGTGGCGTCCTTGATCGCCTCCACCACCCGCTCGCAGTCGCCCACCTTGCGACCGTGGATCATCGCGAACAGGTTGAACCGCCAGTCCTCGTAGACCGGCCGCTGGTAGCAATGCGAGACCGAGGCGAACTCCGCAACCCGGCGACCCAGGTCCTCCGCGCGCTCCTCGGGCACGGCGAACACGGCCATGGCGTTGGCAGCATAACCGGCGCGGCGGTGGTGCAGGATGGCGGCGACCCGGCGGAGGTGGCCACGCGTCTGCAGATCGGCCATGCCGGCGAACAGCTCGGCCTCGCTCATGCCCTGCTGGCGGCCACACTCCTCGAAGGGGTGCGGAACCAGGGGCATGTCGTCCTGTACCGCCCGGATCACCGCGATATCGCGCGGCGTGATCGGTGACTGCAGAGCGAAATCGCGCTGGATGCCGGTGTAGTCGGGGTCCTCGAGCCGGGTGACGTCCTTCTCACCGGTCATGTCGAGCTTGACCCCGATCTTGAACAGCTTGAGCGTCTGCAGCTTGCGCGTCACCTTCGCGCCACTCAGCTCGTGCAAGCGCTGCAGGGTTCGATCGATGTCGCTGCCGGGCGGGGTCGCCAGGGTGAACCAGAGGTTGAAGTCGTGATTGCGCTTGTAGTTGTGAGAGACGCCGGGATGCTCGCTGATCACCGCGGCGCCACGCTCGAGATCGGCGGCATCGAAGCGCATCGCCACCAGCGTCGACTGGTAGCCGAGGCTGCGGGTGTCGAAGATCGCCGAGATCTGGCGGATCACATGGCGCTCGCGCAGGGCGGCGAGCCGGGCGAGCACCTCGTCCTCGGTGGTCTCGAGCCGCTCCGCCAGCGTGGCATACGGCGCGTGGGCCACGGGGAATTCGGCCTGGACGAGGTTGAGAAGCTGCTGGTCCAGCTGATCGAGGTCGCGCACGACCGTCATTCTATCGCCATGGAGCTTCGCCCCCTTGGCGGCACCGCGGCGCTCGTCTCCCCTCTCGGGCTCGGACTGGCGGCGCTCGGCCGCCCCGGCTACATCACCATCGGCCACGGCGGCGATATGCCGCTGCACCGCGACGTCGCGGCCATGGAGACCCGCTGCCACGAGGTCCTCGACGCCGCGTGGGAGTCGGGGATCCGCTACGTCGACGCCGCCCGTTCCTACGGACTGGCCGAGCAGTTCCTCGCGTCATGGCTGGCGCGACGCGGGCTTGTCCGCGGGGCGCTGGCCATCGGCACGAAGTGGGGGTACACCTACACCGCGGGCTGGAAGGTCGACGCCGCGCAGCACGAGGTGAAGGACCTCAGTGTCTCGACGTTGCGGCGACAGGTCGCCGAGAGTCGCGCGCTGCTCGGCGACCATGTGCAGCTGTTGCAGATCCATTCGGCAACGATCGAGAGCGGCGTCCTCGACGACGCCGACGTGATCGCGGAGCTGGCACGCCTGCGTGACGGTGGGCTGGCGATCGGGTTGACCGTCACCGGTGCGGAGCAGGCGGTCGCGGTGCGCCGCGCCCTGGAGCTGGACCCCGGCGGCCGGAGGCTGTTCGCCTGCGTGCAGGCGACGTGGAACCTGCTCGAGCGGAGCGCCGAGCCGGCGCTGGCCGCTGCCCACGCGGCCGGCCTGGCCGTCATCGTCAAGGAGGCAGTGGCCAACGGCCGGCTTGCCGGAGGCGAGGTTCCGCAACCGCTGCGCGACGCCGCCTCTCGGCTGGGCGTCACGACCGACGCGCTGGCGATCGCCGCCGCCTTGAGCCGGCCGTGGGTGGGCGTGGTGCTCAGCGGTGCCGCCACCGTCGCCCAGCTGCGGGCCAACCTCGCAGCGCTCGCGGTGCTGTACACCGACGAGCTCGACGCCGAGCTCCAACCGGTGGTCGAGCCGCCGCGGGCGTACTGGGCGGCGCGCAGCGCGCTGCCCTGGAATTGACGTCGGGCTCGGCCCAGCCAGGGGTTGTCGATGGCGAACAGCCAGCGGCCATCGGACTGGCGGCGGACGACATCAACGTACCGTCCCTTCATCGACATGGGGTTGGCGGACGGGTCAGTGGCCTCCACCGTCCAGTCGCCGGCCACCAGAGCCAGGTCGCCCGTGGTGATCACGTTGAAGGCGACGCGGTCATGGTGCGCGACCGCCCGCCTGCCTGACAAGCCCTGCTCAGGGGCTGACCACCACCGTCACCGTCCACAGGCGCGACGGCGCGCCGCAGGCGGGAGTGCAGTGCGGGTCGTCGCTCGCCGTGAGCGTGGCGCGACCGCTGCGCTCGGCGACAAAGGTGCCGGTGGCGCTGCCGTCGGCAGCCGTCGAGCCTGATGTCCGGTGCACGGTTGCATCGTCGGACGAGGCCGGCTCGGTCCAGCGGTAGGGGCCGCCGGTCGCCGCCAGGCGCACCTGCACCGTGGTGCCGGCGCGGACCTGGATGGTGGCCCCGCCATCGCGATCGGTGACCACCACCGTCCCCGAGGCCGTCGGAGCGGGAGGCGGTGGCGGTGCCGGCGTGCGCGTGGCCGGGGTCGGGGTCACCAGGGCGCCGGTCCCCTGTCCTCCCGCGTGCGCGGTGGCGGCGGCGCTGAAGGCCCTGCTGCTGCTGGCCGTAGCCGTGGTGGCGGTGGTCGAGTCGGCGGAGCTGCTGCGGCTCGCCGTTCCACCCGCGGACGGGGCAGGGCGACCACTGCCGCAGCCGGTCAGCAGGAGAAGGACGGCGACGACGAAGCCAAGGCGGCGCACGGGACTGAAACGCTGCGGAGCCCGGGAGGTTCCCAAACCCACCCCTGAACATAGGACCGCCGGCCTCCCCTCTCAAGGAAGACCGGCGGGCCCTATCCGACGCTCAAATGATGGGGGACGCTTCTCAGCCCGGCAAGACGTGGGGAGCCGGTGTCGTCTTGAACCCTTCATGGGGCGCCTGTTGTCTCTGATCTATACAACGACGCTCACACAGAATGCTTGCGCTCGAATTGCCAAGGCGCCTAGGCGCGCAGAGAACGAACGTTCGACGTGCCGCCGGCACTGCGAGAATGACGGCTGTGGATTCGCTGCTGATGATCCCGGGGCCGACACCGCTGTCACCCGCGGTACGAGCGGCCCTCGCCGAGCCGATGCGCAGCCACACCTCGACCGAGAACGCCGCGAGCATGCGGCGCATCGCCGATGGAGTCCGGGCCTGTGTGGGCTCGAGGTCGGCGCGCGTCTACACCTTTGCCGGCTCGGGCACGCTGGCGATGGAGGCGGCGCTGATCAACCATGCCGCGCCGGGCGATCGCGTCGTGGTGTGCAGCCACGGCTTCTTCGGCGATCGCTTCAGCGAGATCGCGAGCGCCCACGGCATGCATCCGGCGACGGTGCAGGCACCCTGGGGCTCCGCCGTTCGCGTCAGCGATGTCGAGCGCGCCTGCAGCGAGAGCGCTGCGCCCGCAGTGCTCACCATCACCCACGTGGACACCAGCACCGGGGTGCTCGCGGACTGTGCCGGACTCGCCCGCATCGGACGTGATGCCGGTGCCATCGTCGTCGTCGACGGGGTCTGCGCCACCGGAGCCGTTGAGGAACTGATGGACGGCTGGGGCGTCGATGTCGTGCTCACCGGCGCCCAGAAGGCGCTCAGCGTTGCGCCCGGCCTCGCCGTCCTCGCGGTGTCGGAGCGGGCGCAGCATAGGCGGGCACAGCTCGACGTGCACGCCTATTACGCCGACCTGCAGCGGTGGGACCCGGTGGTCGACGATCCGACGCGCTACTTCTCGACCCATGCCACCGGTCTGCTGCGAGCTCTCGAGGTCTCGCTCGACGAGATCGCCGCCGAGGGGTTGCCAGCGCGATTCGCCCGGCATCGCCACGTGGCCGAGACGCTGCGCAGCGGATTTGCCGAGCTGGGCTTCGAATCGCTGGCCGGGACCGACGTCCTGGCACCGACGCTCAGCGTCCTGTCGGTCCCATCCGGCGTCGACGAGGCGGCGCTGCGGCGCGGCCTGGCGGAGCGTGGAGTGGTGGTGGCGGGAGGACTGGGTCCCTTCGCCGGCCGCGCCATCCGCGTCGGGCACATGGGGACTGTGGGCGACGCCGAGGTCAGCAGAACGCTCGAAGCAGCGTCGAACGCCCTCTCGGACCTGACCTAGCCGCTCATCCGATCGCGTTGTACAGCCAGTTGGCCTCGAAGGCATCGTCGGGATCGAGCACCACGCCGGCGCGGTCGAGCGTCGCCTGCATGCGCCGGAGCAGCTCGGTGGCGAGCTCGCGGTCACCGCTCGCGAAAGCGAGGGCAGCGCGGTTGAGGTCGGTCATCGCCCTCTCGTAGGGATCGTCAAGGTTGCGGATGCTTCCGCACTCGTCGAAGCATCGTGCCGCGGCGTCGACGTTGCCGCGATGCAGCTCGACGTGGCCGAGGTTGTGCAGCTCCGTCGCCACCCCGCGGCCGTCACCGATCTCACGGTTGAGCTGCAGGCTTTCGGCATAGAGCTCGGCGGCGGCATTGTAATCGCCGGCGAGCCGCGTCCCGACGGCCAGCATGTGCAGGGGGGCCGCGCCCGCCTGCGCATCCAGGTCGCGGGTGAGCACGCGCGCCTCGGACGCCATCGCGCGAACCCGCGCATAGTCGCCGGCGCGGAGGGCGACGCGACTGAGCCCCACCAGCGCTAGCGCTTCGGCCTCCTCGTCACCCAGCGTCCGCGCCACCTCGAGGGCCGCCTTGTTGCGGGCTTGCGACTCGTCCCGCGCGCCTGCCCGGAAGGCGAGCAGCCCGTCTCCGTACAGCGCGAGGGCCCGGGCGCGAGATGGCCTCCCCTTTCCGGTATCGAGTACGGACGCCAGCAACCGGCGCCCGCCGTCAACATCGCCCGAGAGCAGCCAGAGACGCCAGACGTTCGCCACCAGCTCGGTAGCGGCGTCCTGCTCTCCGTTCTGGGTCAGCCAACTCGCCGCTTCCAGCAGCCCTTCCCGCTCGGGCGTCAGGCGGTCAACCCACGACGCCGCGTCGGGCCCCGCCAGCCTGGCCTCGCGCGCGAGCGCAAGCAGCCGGTTGGCGTCGGCCGAGTCACCGCGGATCGGCACGGTCGAGGTTCCAATGCCGCGCCACGCTGCACAGCCAGTTCTCTTCGTCGAGGGGCGTGAGGTTGAACAGGGTGATGGTGCGCTGGCCTCCCTCGAGGTCGCCGTAGAGCAGCTCGATGAAGAGCGGCTGTCGGCCGGCGATGGCCCGCGCCAGCGGCTCGCGATGGGGATCGTCCGGTTCGCGGATGGCACCCTGCCAGAAGCCGGTGTCGCCCGGTGGCACGTAGAGGTCGCGGGTCAGCCGGCGGAAGGTGTCCGGCGCCGGTGGTGGGCGCCGAGCGTCGGGTCGCTCTGTCATCGGGTACCACGCGTGGAGCACCGCGATGCCGGAGCCGACGTTGCGCAGGCTCATCGTCAGGTAGATGACGTCGGCGGTCACCTCGACCGCCGCTCTCCCGCCGGTCACCTTGGTGAGGTGGTCGTCGACCCAGGTGACCTTCTGGACTGGGTCATCGAAACGGGAAGGGAACAGGAGCGGGCGCAGTCCCGCCTGGAGGGTCCGCTCCGCCGTTCGCGCCGCGCCGTTGGCGGACCGCACCGAGGCGAAGGTGGCGACCGCCAGCACCAGGGTGCCTCCGGCCGTGGCCAGCGCCGAGATCGTGGTCCAATCGGCCATCCGCGGACGGTACGCCGAGATCGGGCGGTTCGACCACCTTCCCGATGGCGGGTCGGGGGCCCCTGCGCCATACTGGGTCGCGCTCGTCCAGCAGAGGGTGGAGACGAGAGGAGGACTGTGATATGGCCGACGACGCGACGAGACTGGCCCGTGAGAATGTCGACGCCTTCAACGCCGGTGACTGGCAACGCTTCAAGGCGACCCTCGCTGCCGACTCCGTGTACAGCGAGCTGGCAACCCAGCGCAGCGTGCGCGGCCCCGATGAGATCGCGGCAATCAGCCAAGGGTGGAGAAGCGCCTTTCCGGACGCCAAAGGCACGGTGACCAACGCGATCGGCGCCGGCGACCAGGCGACCATCGAGATCACCTGGGAAGGCACCCAGACCGGTGATCTGGTGGGACCGATGGGCACCATCCCGGCGACGGGAAGGCGGGTGAAGGTTGCCGCTGTTCAGGTGGTTCGGGCCGCCGGCGGGAAGCTCACCGAAACGCGACACTACTTCGATCTGATGGGCATGCTGCAGCAGCTGGGCGCGATGCCGGCGGCTGCGCAGCGCTAGGAGCACCGATCACCGAGAGGCCGGGGCAATTTGCTCCGGCCTCTCTCGCACATCGCGCTCACCTGATTCTTATTTGGTTCGCAAAATCGTCGGTGGCATGCCCCACACGGTGCTGATCGTCGAGGACGACGTCGCTATCCTCGACGCGGTGATGCGGGTTCTGGAAGCGCTGGATCTCACTCCCTGACGCCGGCGAGCCTGCGCGTCTCCGCCGCGTACCAGGCGAGGCCCATCGCCTCGAACCTCGCGAAGGCCTGCTCGATCAGCGAGCCGTCGTCCCGAACCAGGCCGAGCGCGCGCTGGGCGAAGGGCTCCAGGAGTGTGCCCGACCGAAGGTGCCTGGCTGCCTCGCCTTCCACGCCGGCGCGGTCGCGAAGCGCGGCGAAGCCGTCAAGGCAGGCGATCGTCCCTGACAGCGAATTCCAGCCCGAGCGCGGCAGGTGTGCCGATTCCGCCAGGAGCCGCTCGACCCGAGCAAGGTCACCGTGGACCAGCGCGAGCCGGATGCGGGGGCCGTCGAGGGTGAGGCCGAAGCCCCTCGCCCCGAACGCGTCCGCCTCGGCCTCGAGCGTGGCCGCCGACGCCAGATCGCCGGCGTGTCCGCAGCCCAGCGCGGTGAGCAGCAGTGAACGGGCGTTGCGGACACATGGCGTCGCCTGGTTGGCCCGCACCGCAGCCTCGGTGACGGGACGCCGTTGAACGATGGCGGGCCAACCCGCACAGAGGTCTTCGAGCTCGAGCCACATCGCAGCGCCATGCAGTCGGTGGTGGGCACTCAGGGTCATGCAGATCTGCTCGCACTCGGCCACCAAGGGTCGTGCCTGGGCGAGCTGACCGACCGCTTCGAGGCACTGGATCAGGTCTTCGAGGATGTCGTGTCGATGGTCGGGATCGCTGATCCTCGCGATGTTGTCATGGCAGTGCCGCGCCCACTCGAGTGCCTCCTCGTATTGACCGACCGCGAACGCACTCTCTTCACGCGCAGCCCAGGCATGGCACTCGAGCTCGAGATCGCCAAGTCGTTCGGCAGCGACGCATGCCTCACCGGCGGCGACAGCATCGTTCGTGAAGTAGGCTCGGGCGATCAATGCGCGGACGTGGGCCGCGCTCTCCAGGGCCGTGAGCTCGAGTGCTCGCCGTATCCAGTCCTCGTCGCGAGACCGCGCGTCGGCAGCATCGCGCCACATCCCGCCTCGGATCGATGACTGGAAGACGACCTCACTGTACAGCTCGCCACGAAGTCGCGGATCATCAGTCAGCTCGAGAGCGTGATTGAGCGCATCCACGAATGCGACGCCGTCGTACTTGAGAGCCTGCGCGCGTCCGATCAAGCGCCACAGGCCGGCATCCTGACCCGAACGCAGCTCGAGCGCCCGTTGCAACAGCTCGATCGCGTCGTCGATCTCATACCGGGTGATGGCGAGCTCTGCCGCACGGCGCAGGCAGTCGTCAGCCTTCGCCCGCAGGCGCGGCAACTCGTCTTCGCGCCCCGCCCAGGCAAGATCGGAATCCTCGAGCCGGACCGCCGCGGCGTAGTGGTGCGCCAGCAGCGCCGCGAAGTCATCGCGACCCTCCGCTCGTGGTTCCATCCACCGGGCGAACCCGGCGTGCAACTGGGCCCGCCGGGATGCCGTCAGCGACGCATAGGCGACCTCGCGTATCAGTCCATGCTTAAATGTGTACTCGCGCTCTCCGCCGACTCGCGAGCCAGGCTGGCGGCGGATGAAGTCACGCTCTTCCAATACCCGGAGGTTCGGCTGGCCCTCTTCGAGCAGCTCGTATACCGGCCCAGACCAGAACGCCCGCCCGATCACCGACGCCGCCTGCAGTGCCTCCTTCTCGTCGGGACCGAGCAGATCAATGCGCGACGCCAACAGCGTCTGCACCGAGTCCGGCACCACGAAGCCTCTCTGGTCACCGGACTCGATCCAACCTTCGTCAGCCCGCGCGAGACGGCCTTCGTCGATCAGCGCGCGCAGCAATTCCTCAACGAAGAACGGGTTGCCCTCGCCCCGGTCGATCACCAGCTCACGCACCCAGTTCGGGGCATCCGCGTCGAGCAGCCGGTCGACCAGGGTGGCGGCAGCCTTTGAGTCCAGCGGCTCGAGTCGCAGCGCGGTCGCCACCCATGGACCCCCCCGCTCCAGCAGCTCGGGCCGGCACGTGCAGACGAGGAGCAGAGGCCCGCGCACGTCATCGAAGATCCGATCGAGGAGGTCGAGGAGCGGTCCGCCGGCCCAGTGGATGTCTTCAACCACAAGAACCACCGGACGTTGCGCGGCCTGCTCCTCCAGAAGCTCGATCCATGCTTCCTGCAAGCGGTCGCGAGCCGCCAGGGGATGCAGCCCTTCGCTGACGTCGATGCCGAAGGTCAGCCCGAGGATCTGGCGCTGCCCCAAGGCTGCCAGCGCCGCCTGCTGGGAGTCGCTCTCCAGCAGGCCGAGATGCTCACGCAACACCTCGGCGAGCGGCGCGTAGCTGTTCCCCTGGCCGTACGCGCGACAGCGGCCGGTACGCCGCAGCGGTTCGGGGGACAGCGAGCCCAGCCAGTCCCAGAGTTCGCGCACCAACGTCGTCTTGCCGACGCCCGCCTCTCCGACCACGGTCACCATCCGAGGACGTTCGGTCACGGCGGCGTCGTCGTAGGCGCGCCGGAGGACGTCGAGCTCACCCTCCCGGCCGACAAACACCCGGCCGAGCCAACCGACACCGCGCGGACGCGTCTGGGAGAGGGCGCGGATCAGGCGCCGGCACCGCACCGCGTTCGGCTTTCCCCTGACCTCGAGGGCGATCGATTCGGCGAACTCGAAGGCACCGCCGGCCATCGCGGCTGTCCGGTCCCCGACCAGGATCTGGCCCGGCTCGGCTGCCTGCTCGAGGCGGGCGGCGATGTTGACGGCGTCGCCGCTGACGAAGGCACTCCCCGCGGACGCCGCGCCGACCACCACCTCGCCACTGTTGACGCCGATCCGCACCGAAACCGTGTCGCCGAAGAGCTCGTCGAGTCGACTCCGCATCGCCAGGGCCGCGTGCAGGGCGCGCTCGGCGTGATCCTCGAGCGCCGCCGGCGCGCCGAAGGCGGCCATGACCGCGTCACCGGCGAATTTCTCGATGGTGCCACCGGCGCGCTCGACCTCGGCCGCGGTGGTGCTGTAGAAGCGGTCGAGCCGGGCGCGGGTGCGCTCCGGGTCGCGATCCGCGTCGGCGAGAGCGGTCGAGCCGACGAGGTCGGCGAAGACTATGGTTGCCAGCTTGCGCTCGCTCGCCGCCATAGCGCGGATTGTGAACTGCCCGTGGACGCAACGCCGCTAGCCACGCCACAACCTCAGCCGCCGCCTTCGCTGTGGCGGCATGCCGACTTCAACCTGTTGTGGGCCGGGGAGACGGTCAGCGAGGCGGGCACCGCCATCAGCGAGCTCGCCCTGCCGACCCTGGCGGTGCTGCGATTTCGGGCGGGTCCCCTGGCGGTCGGGGTGCTGGTCGCCTGCCTGCGCCTCCCCTTTCCCTTCCTGGCGCTGCCGGTCGGGGCGATGGTCGACCGCTTCTCACGCCGTCGACTCGCCATCGCCGCCGACGTGGCGCTGGCCGCGGTGGTCGCCGCCATCCCCATCCTCGATGTCAGAGGCATGCTGCATCTGTGGACCCTCGACATCTTTGCGCTGCTCATCGGTGCGTGCAGCGTCGTCTTCGACGTCGCGCTGCTGGCGTTCATCCCCAGCCTGGTCGGCAACCGGCTGCTCCCGACCGCGATGGCCCGATTCGAGGTGACCTTCGGCACCGCGTCGGTTGCCGGACCGGGGCTGGGCGGCATCCTGGTGCAGGCCTTCGGTGCGACCCGGGCGATCATCGGCGACGCGGTGTCCTACCTCGTGTCACTGGCCTGCCTGCTGGGGCTGCGCACCCGCGAGGCGGCGGCCGCGGCGACCGACATCGGCATCCGCGGAAGCATGGCCGAGGGGGTGCGCTTCGTCTTCGGTGACCCGGTGCTGCGCAGCCTGGTGGTTTTCGTCGGGCTGGCCATCATCGGCAGCCACGCGGTCGAGGGCATCGAGGTCCTTTTCGCCTACCGCAGCCTGCACCTCACGCCCGGGGAGCTCGGCGGCGCGCTGATGGCGATGGGCGCCGGCGACCTGGTCGGCACGGTGTTTCTGGCGCGGATGCTGCGTCCTCTGGGTCCGGGGCGCGCCATCGCCATCACCGGTGCCATCGCAGCCGGCATCACCGCCTTCATGCCGCTCGGACTGGTCGCCCCTCCCCTGCTGGTGCTGATCGCCGTCTTTGTGACCGCCGGCGCCTTCAGCGCCGTCGAGGACATCGGCCAGGTCACCCTGCGGACGCTGCTCACCGAGGACCGGATGCGCGGGCGCATGACCGCGATCTTCCGCACCGTCTTCTGGGGCGCGTGGCCGGTCGGCAGCATCCTCGGCGGGGCCGTCGCGGCGGGGGTTGGGACGGCCCAGACCATCATCGGGGCCAGCCTGTTGGCAGCCGCCGCCTCGCTGGCGATGCTGCTCACCCCGGCGGGACGGGTGAGGCGACTGCCCGACGCCGAGGGCAGCTGAGCACCCCCAGCGGGCACCCGGCGGTCAGCAGCCGGCGGGGTCGGGGGTGGTCAGGTCGGGATGCACCCCGGCGGTGATCTGCTGGTCGTCGGCGAGCCGGTGCAGCAGTGCCAGCAGCTGCTCGCGCTCGGCGGGGCCGAGCGGGGCCGAGACCCTCTGCTCGTGGGCCATCGCGACCTCGAGCGCCTGCTGCAGGAGGCGCCGGCCCTCGGCGGTGACGTAGAGGCGGCGGACGCGGCGGTCGGCGGGGTCGGGATGCCGCTCCAGCAGCCCGCGCCGCTCGAGCTCGTCGACGATCGCCACCATCCGGCTGGCCGGAATGTTCAGGGCCTCGCCGAGCGCCTGCTGGGTCTTGCCCTCGTTGAACGCCACCAGGCGCATGAGCAGGAACTGGCGCGGTTCCAGGCCGAGAGGCGCCATCACCTGCTGGAAGCGCCGGGCCATCACGAACCCGAGCTGGGAGAGCAGGAATCCCACGCTCGAGGGCGCCTCGCCGATGTTGACCGGACCCTCCGCCGGCTTGACATCACTCACGGCGAAATATTATCCTTCTGTAACAATTAGTGGTGACAATAATATTAGACCCTTAAGATTCCGCCTGGAACCCGAGAGGAGGTGAGTATGGCATCGCGCGCCGACCAGAGCATCCTTGGGCGTGTGGCGAGGCTGGTGCTCCGGCACCGGCGGATGGTCTTCGCCGCCTGGGCCGTCCTCTTCGTCGCCGGCATCGGCGCCGCCGGGCCGGTGTCGAACCGCCTGACCATCGACTTCTCGCTGCCCGGCCAGCCCGGCTACGAGACCGCCAGGCAGATCACCCAGGCCTTCGGCAACGGCGGCCAGGATCCGCCCTCGATCGCCGTGGTCACCCTTCCCGCCGGCCAGTCGGTGCGCGCCGACGGCGCCGCCCTGGCCGCCGCCTTCGCCCAGGTCAGCCGGACTCAACCCGATCTCCGGGTGGTCGACTACGCCAACACCGACGATCCCCGCTTCATCACCAACGACGGCCGCAGCACCTTCGCGCTGCTCTTCGCCCCGACGCCGAAGAGTTTCGGCGCGTCAACGGCGGTGGACACCGCCCAGTCGACGATTCGCCATGCCCTGCCCGCCGCTGATCGGGTCGCCATGACCGGCCTCGACCAGCTGGCGACCGGCGGCGACACCAAGGGGCCCGGGGTGCTGCTCGAGACCCTCGTCGCCGGGGCCGGCGCGCTGGTGATCCTCGGCATCGTCTTCGCCTCCTTTCTCGCCCTGGTGCCGCTGCTCGTCGCCGCGGTGTCGATCCTCTCGACCCTGCTGATCGTCCTCGGTCTGACCTACCTGACCGACATCTCCTTCATCGTCGAGTTCCTCGTCTCGCTGGTCGGCCTCGGCGTGGCCATCGACTATTCGCTGCTGCTGGTCACTCGCTGGCGGGAGGAACGCGCCCGCGGCGCCGACAACGCCACCGCGGTCACCACCGCGGTCGCGACCGCAGGGCGTGCCGTCATGCTCTCCGGCCTCACTGTCGGCATCGGCCTGCTCGCCCTGGTGGTGCTGCCGGTTCCCGGGCTGCGCAGCGTCGGCTTCGGCGGCATGTTGATCCCGCTCGTCTCCGTCACCGTGACCCTGACCCTGCTGCCCGCTCTTCTCGGTGGCATCGGACAGCGAGTCGACTGGCCGCGGCTGCGGCACGAGAACCACATCAGCCGGCCATGGTCGGCGTGGGCTCGGATGATCGTCCGCCGCAAGGTGGCCGCCGCGGCCGTGGGAGCGGCTCTTCTCGCGGTGATGGTGGTGCCGGTCTTCGGCCTCACCGTGGGACAGACCAGCCCCGCGGCCGAAGCCCAGAACGGCGTCGCTCACGACGCTTACCAACAGCTGGTCTCCGGTGGGGTTCCCGCCGGCGTGCTCACTCCGATCGAGGTGCTCACCCACGCCGATTCGGCGCAGTCGGTCCGCGCTCGTCTTGCCTCGGTGCCCGGCATCACCACTGCCGATCTGCCGTCGGGTGGCGCGGGGACGCGCAACGGGCTGAGCGACGTCATCGCGCTGCCGCAGAACGAGACGGTCAACAGCAACACCCTCGCCCCGGTCGATGCCACCAAGTCGGCGCTCAGCGGCGTGCCTGGAGTGGTCGGCATCACCGGCATGGGTGCCATCCAGCACGCCTACAGCGATGCCGTCTTCAGCAACTTCCCGCTGATGTTCTCGCTCATCGCCCTGATCACCTTCATCGTGCTGATGCGCGCCTTCCGCTCACCCCTGCTCGCCTTCAAGGCGGTGCTGCTCAATGTCGTCTCCCTGGCGGCGACCTTCGGGCTGCTCACCTTCTTCTGGCAGCAGGGTCACGGCTCCAACCTCATCTTCGGCATCCCGGCCACCGGCGCCATCACCTTCTGGGAACCGCTGATGGTGTTCGCATTCCTCTACGGCCTGTCGATGGACTACGAGGTGTTCATCCTCACCCGCATCCGTGAGGAGTACGACCGAAGCGGGTCGACCACGCGCGCCGTGGTCGAGGGGCTGGGACGCACCGGCCGCCTGGTGACCAGCGCGGCGCTGATCCTGTTCCTTGCCTTCGCCTCGCTCGCATCGGCCCCCAACACCGACATCAAGGTGCTGGCCACCGGCCTCGGCGCCGGCATCCTGCTCGACGCCACCGTGGTGCGGGCGCTACTGGTGCCCGCGCTGGTCGCCTGGTTCGGGAAGTGGAACTGGTGGATGCCGCCGGCACTCGAGAAGCTGCTCCGCCTCTCCCCGACCGCCGCCGCTCAACCGCAACGCGTGGAAACCGCAGCGTAGGTCGCTCCTGGCAGGCTGCTGAAGGAGGTTCGATCTCTTTCAGCCGGCGACGCGGCGGTCCCCGAGGCAACGCTCACAGAGCGAATCGAACGATGCAGATCGCCCCGCCGACCAGGCAGTAGATCCCGAAGGGCGTCAGGGTGCGGGTTCGGAAGTAGCGCATCAGGAACGCGACCGACACGTATGCCCCGGCCGCGGCGACCAGGCTGCCCGCGATGACCTGGCCATGGATGTGGGCTCCCGCCGAGCCGAACAGCGCGGGCAGCTTGAGGATGCCCGCGCCGAAGATCGCGGGAGTCGCCAGAAGGAAGGCGAACTTGGCGGCGTCCTCGTGGTCGAGGCCACGCAGCAGCCCCGCGACCATGGTGATGCCCGATCGACTGATCCCCGCCAGCAGGGCCAGCGTCTGGAACAGCCCGATCACCCCCGCCTCGCGGTAGTCGAGCGTCTGCAGCTGTCGGTGGCCGGTGCCGCCGGCGGCAAGCGCCCCGACGCTGCGGCGTTGCGCCACCACCTGGTTGGTGCGCAGCTCGGCCCGACGGCGCAGGCGTTCCCCCACCAGCAGGATGGCGCCATTGATGGTCAGGAACACCGCGGCGGCGAGCGGCTTGGCGAACACGGTGCGGAAGACGTGCTCCAGCAGCAGCCCGGTGATGCCCACCGGAATGGTGGCGATCACGATCAGCCAGGCGAGCCGCTCGTCGGAGCTGCGCATCTCCCACAGGCCCTCACGAAACACCCGCACAACGCTGCGGATGAAGCCTCGGATGATGCGTTCCCAGTCGCGCCGGTAGTAGACGAGCAGGGAGACCGCCGTGGCGACGTGGAGCGCAACGATGAAGCTGAGGTAGGTCGACGATTCGCTGTTGTCCTGCGAGGACTCGGTGACCAGGTGCTGCCAGTCGCCGCCGATCAGCGCCGGCACCAGCACCGAGTGACCGAGGCTGGAGACGGGGAAGAGCTCGGAGACACCCTGCAGCAGCCCGATGATGATCGCCTGCAGGTAGGTCAGCACCGAGATCCTCCATGGCAGCGGCCGAGGTGCGCGTCGCCGTCACGACGATGCGGCGGGGGGCCGGGGGAATCCTACCCCGGAAGCTGCGCGGTGAGGGCCGCATAGACCGCATCGATCAGGGCGCGGTTGCGGGGATTCTGCCAGCGCGGTCCCATCTGGTTAGTCACATAGCCGAAGGCGACGCCGGCGTCCGGGTCGCAGAAGCCGAGCGAGCCGCCGGCACCGAAGTGACCGAAGGTGCGGGGATTGGGTCCGAGGAGTCGCTCGGCCTGGGTGAGCTGGAAGCCGAGCCCGAACCGCGAGCGGCGGTGCAGGATGAGATCATCGCCGTAGACATGCTCGGCGGTGGCTGCCTCGAGCACGCCCTGGTCGATGATTCGAATGCCACCGGCGATGCCCCCGGCGGCGAGCGGTGTGTAGACGCGGGCGATGCCGCGCGCGCTGGCGTGGGCGTTGGTCGACGGGATCTCGGCGGCTCGCCAGGCGCGGGTGTTGACGACGCCGGATCCGGAGAGACCGGCGGGGTTGGCGTAGGCGTTGTGCTCCATCAGCTGCGCCTCGGCCAGCCCGACCGGCTCGGTGTCGGAGAAATGCGGACCGGGCCAGATGAACTCGGCGACGCGATGCTCGTCGGCGTCGCCGAGACCGATGTGCACGTCGGCGTCCAGCGGGATGGCGACCTCATCGCGGAAGACCGTGCCCAGGGTGCGGCCGGTGATCCGCCGCACCACCTCACCGGCGAGGTATCCGAAGGTGTTGACGTGGTAGCCGTGCGCGGTGCCTGGCTCCCACCACGGCGCCTCGGCGGCGAGCGCCGCGGTCATCCGCTGCCAGTCGAGCATCGCCCCCGGCGGCAGCCGGCGACGCACCGCCGGCAGGCCCGCCTGGTGGCTGAGCACCTGCCGGACGGTCACGGCCTGCTTGTTCGCGACCCCGAACTCGGGCCAGTGGCGGGCGACCGGGTCGTCGACGCGCAGCAGCCCCTGGTCGACGAGCCGGTGGACGCAGAGGGCCGCCATCGCCTTGCCGACGGAGAAGACGTTGACCAGGGTGTCGCGCTCCCACGCGCGGGTCTGGGCGGCATCGGTGTGCCCTCCCCAGAGATCGATGACGACGGTCCCGTCGACGGCGACACAGACGGCGCCTCCCAGCTCGCCGCGGGCCGCGAAGTTACCGGCGAATGCGTCGCGCACGGCGCCGAACCCGGAGTCGCACCGGCCGTCGATCACAGGCATGCCCGAGGTGGCACTCACCACCAGCGGAAGGCGTACAGCACCAGCAGGCTGGCGGCCATCAGCACCAGAAGGAGGGCAAGGCCGACGATGCCGCTGACCCACAGCAGGAGGAGCAACGTCTGGATGGCGACCACGGCGCCGGCGGGGCCCATGTCACCACCATAGTGAAGCTGGAGCCAGGCAGCGCTCTTGGTCCGGCATCAGCCGGCCGCGTTCGGTATCGCCGTCGGATGCTTGGGCTGGTACAGCGCCAGCTCGCCCCCGCCCGGGATGCTGAACGAGGTGGCCAGGCCGAATCGCTCGTCGGCGATCGGCTTGGTGAAGACCACGCCCTTCCCTTTGAGCTCCTCGACCGTTGCCTCGATGTCGTCGCACATCAGGTAGAGCTCGTGCTGAGGCGGGCCTTCGGTGGGATGGACACCCAGCTCCGCGGGTGGCAGGGCGAAGATCAGCCACCCACCACCGGCGTCGACCGACGGCAGCCCGAGCACGTCGCGGAAGAACGCACGGACCCCGTCGGGGTCGCGGTTGAAGAGCAGCGCGTGAACCCCATTGATCATCGACTCACCTCCCGCGCAGGTGCGCCGCTGGCGAGCCGCTCGAGCGCCTCGCCGTCGACGCGATGTGTGGTCCAGTCATCGAGCGGCCTTGCTCCGAGTGACCGGTAGAAGGCCAGCGCCGGCTCGTTCCAGTCCAGCACCGCCCATTCCAACCGGCCGTACCCGCGAGAGGTGGCGAGGCCCGCGACATGGGCGAGGAGCGCGCGTCCGGTACCGCCCCGCCGATGCTCCGGCCGGACGAAGAGGTCCTCCAGCCACAACCCGGGGCGGCAGAGAAAGGTCGAGAAGGTCGTGTACCACAGGGCGAAGCCGACCGCAGAACCGTCCACCTCGGCGAGCGCCGCCTCCGCCACGGGTCGGGGGCCGAAGAGGTGTTCGTGCAGGAGCGCCGCGTCACCGGTCGCCTCGTGGCCGAGACGCTCGTACTCGGCAAGCTCGCGAACCAGGCCGAGGAGGACGTCGGTGTCGGACGCGGTGGCAGGGCGAATCTGCAGCATGAGCGGATGATGCCGGGTCGACTACGCGCCGCGGAGCCGGCCTGCCACGAGCGCCGCCGAAACGACGAGCAAGGCGGCGATGCCGCTCACCCCGGCCCCCTGCCTGAGCGGCGAGCGGCCCGTCCGGAACGTGTGGACCACAATCCGCCCGGCAGCCCCCAGCACACCGAATGCAGCCGAGAGCCCGATCGAGACCCACGCCACTACCGTACCGATAGCTCCTCGATGAGCGCGCGCGCGTAATACCGCTCCCACGGTTCGTCGCGCTGCTCGGCGGTGTATTCCCGGTCGAGCCTGACCAGCTGGTACATGAGCGCGCTCCGGATCGGCTTGCGACCGAGCAGCTGGGGCAGCTCGGACAGGTTGATCAGCCAGTCCGCATACCACGATGCCCAGTCGGGGTCGTCGCCGTCCACGATGCGATACACACGGTGGTGAGTCTCGGCGGCTTCGTGGAGCAGGTCCTGGATGCGCGCCCCGACCGCGTTCATTGCTGTCCGCAGTCTACGCGGCGCGACCTCGGAATCGCCGGGATGTCCGTGCGAAAACGCCGGCTCAGCTGCTGATCCGGAGTCCGAGCGCGTCGGGCGCGACCAGGCCGTGCTCGGCTTTGAGCCGGTCGTCCACGTATGCCCGCTCCCATCGCCCGTGCCTTGGATCCCAGCACTCCAGGATCAGGTCGGCGACCTCGGTGGCGATGCGCACCCGCTCCCTGGTGAGGGGGGCGGTCCAGGCACGGTGCAACTTCTGATGGATGAATTGCAGGCACTCGTCGATCGAACCGGTGAACTCGATCTCATCCGTCCGCCAGTTGTGGACGTGACACAGCTCGGGACGCTGCACAGCGACCAGCCCCGCTCAATCCCTCTCTGCTTCGGACCGGGCCGGGGAAGAGCAGGGGGACCCGAGCCGTGCTACCGCAACGTCGTGCGACGACGATCTCGGTGAGGAGCATACAGCGTGCGCTTGCGGGAAGGCGGTCGTCGGCACGGTGGCGTACCGACCTGACGAGCACTCGACGCTCCCATCGGGCCCCAAACAGGAGATACTGAATCGCCAATGGAACGGGATGCCCCCGCCCGGGCTTCGGCACTGCGGCCGCCCCCGCTGCTGCGTGGCCGGCTGCATCAGTACTGCTTCTACGGCTCGATCGTCATCGCCCTCAGCCTCGTTGCCCTGGCGCCATCTGCGAGATCGCGAGCGGCCGTCGCCGTCTACTCGCTGGGACTCGCCGGCTGCCTGGGCACCAGCTCCCTCTACCACCGCGGGCGCTGGTCAAGAGAGGTGAAGGAGTGGCTCAGTCGCATGGACCGCTCGATGATCTTCCTCCTGGTCGCGGGCACCTTCACGCCGATCTGTCTGCTCGCCATGCGCGGCTGGGTGTCCCTCGCGCTTCTCCTGGCGGTATGGGGCGGTGCCGCGGCGGGCATCGGGATGACCCTGCTGTGGCGTCATCCCCCCACGGCGGCAGAGGTGATCCCCTACCTCACCCTCGGTTGGCTCGGTCTCATCGCCGCCCCGCAGGTCATCCACAGCCTGGGTTGGACGGCGTTCGGGCTGCTCGTCGGCGGGGGTGCCCTCTACAGCATCGGTGCCGTCGTCTACGCACTCGAGCGGCCGGACCCATGGCCGAGGGTCTTCGGATTCCATGAGGTCTTCCACTGCTTCGTCGTCGCCGCCGCCGGCTTGCATCTCGCCGTCATCGGGCTGTTCGTGCTGCCCCATTCGTCGCTCGCCTGAAGGGTTGCGACCCATCTCGTGACCCTCTGAGAACGGTGCCGAGCCGTCGGCTCTGTCACACTGGGTGAGGTCGGGCACATCTCCTGCCTCAGCAGGACGCCGGGCAGGAGGAGGCATGGCGCAGTTGAGGGTCGGCCGCAGTGGCGTGGCTGCGCGCGACGGCGCGTTCGACGTGATGGTCGCCGCCGCCGAGTCCCTGGTCGTCCGGGGCAGGGAGCAGGGACGTCTGAGACCCGACGAGATCCTGCAGGCCTTTCCCGACCTTGAACCCGAGGCCGAGGGCCCGGAGCGCCTCTTTCATGTGTTCCGGGAGATGGGCATCGAGGTCGCCGAGGCCGAGGGCGACTCGGGGGACGGCGACGAGGACGGCGAGGAGGTGTTGGTCACCGCCGAGGCGCTCGACAGCTGGTCCCTGGACGACCCCGTCCGGATGTACCTCAAGGAGATCGGTCGCGTCGCCCTGCTCTGCAAGGAGCAGGAGGTCGAGTATGCGCAGCGCATCGAGCTCGGCGACGATGAGGCGCGTGACAAGCTCACCGAGGCCAATCTTCGCCTGGTCGTGTCCATCGCCAAGAAGTACATCGGCCGCGGTATGCCCTTCCTCGACCTCATCCAGGAAGGCAACACCGGACTGATGCGGGCCGTTGCCAAATTCGACTACCGGCGAGGGTACAAGTTCTCAACCTACGCGACCTGGTGGATCCGCCAGGCGGTCACCCGAGCTCTGGCGGATCAGTCGCGCACCATCCGCGTCCCCGTGCACATGGTCGAGGCCATCAACAGGCTCGCTCGGGTGTCGCGTGGCCTCGTCCAGGAGTTGGGGCGGGAGCCCACCGACGAGGAGATCGCCGAGGAGTTGGGGACCACCCCGGACAAGGTGCGTGAAACGATCCGGATCTCACGGGATCCCCTGTCGCTGGACAGTCCAGTCGGTGACGAGGAGGACACCCAGCTCGCCGATTTCGTCGAGGACAGACAGGCGACGCCACCGCTGGAGGCGGCGTCCCTCACGGTGCTGCGCATGCTGGTCGAGGACGTCCTTGACACCCTGTCGCCACGCGAGCGGCGCATCCTCATGTTGCGCTTCGGTCTGGTGGACGGGCATCAGCGCACGCTGGAAGAGGTGGGGAAGCGATTTGGGGTGACGCGCGAGCGCATCAGGCAGATCGAGGCCAAGGCGCTGCGGAAGCTACGTCACCCGTCGCGGAGCGCCCGGTTGAGCGACTTCCTCGAATAGTGGCCGCTCCGGCCACCGTGGAGAGCCACGATGACCGGAGCTACCGAGAGCGGCTCAGGCCGCCCGCACCTGCGAGGCGCGAGGCCCCTTGTCGCTGCGCTCGACGTCAAAGGTCACGCGCTCTCCGCCGGCGAGCCTCTCAAAGTCGAGTGAGCTGTCGATGCCGCTGCGATGGAAGAAGTACTCCTGTCCATCGTCGGCGGCGATGAAGCCGAAGCCGCGCTCGGCCACGATCTTCTTCACGCTACCAGTCAACATCTGGTGTCTCCGTTTCCTTCCCGAGATTGCGAATCAGACGCTGCGCGTCCGTTCGAGAAGGCGGGACGACCACGAGCGAACGCCACCCCAAGTGGGCGACGCTGGGCGGAAGCGTACCACATCCATGCCGGAATCAAATCGGGTATAGGAGAGAGGCCGTGGCCCCCGCGGAGCATTGGACCGAACAGCCCGAGGAGCACGACTATCCGGCCGCCGAGGCCTATCTCAGCCTACTGACCGGACAGGCCGCCGCTCACGCGCTTGCGGAACGGCTGCGGACCGCGCAGCTCGAACATCGCAAGGCCAAGGACCTGCTCCGAGCGAAGTGAACAACTCTGAGTTGCGTTGATCAGGACCCAGCCACCGACGATCAGCGTCTGCCCGATCAAGAACTTGAGCCTGCCGAAGAGCCGGGCCAGAGTTGCCTGGCCCAAGGATCCCGACGGCAACAGCTTCGCCGTCGAGCAGATCTGACGCCGGCTTGGGTGCTACCGCGCGGCGCCGGCCTCCGCTCCAATCGTGTGGATCACCTCATACTGCTCGACTGATTCGATGGTTCCGCCCAGTCGGCCGATGGTCTGTTCGCGCAGCACCTGCAGAGCCGCCCCACCCGACTTGAGGCTCTCCGCGGACTCCCAGTAGGACACCGTGCCGGCCTTCCCCGTACTGCGGTCGAGCAGGAACTGGATCTTCTTCATCCCGGTGATGGCCTTGAGTTTGGGGGAGTTCTCCTTGATTGCTTCCAGGAACGCGTCAGCCTTGTCGCGCGGGATCTGCGACCTCGCAACCACAGTGACCATGGCACAACCTCCCTCACAAGCCGTCACAAGCCGTCGGTTCTCGCCTCTCATACGCTGCCCGATCGCGCGTTGTCAAGGCGCGTCGCGCGGACCCCCAGCCGTCGCCCAATCGCTCAATACCGTATTCGCCGGCGCCCCAGAACGCGAATCAGCATCAGGCAGACGAACACAGCCAACACTCCGAACCCCGGCCCCGCCACACCTCTCGGCGCCGTGTTTGGCAGGGCACTGGCGGCGACGCCGTCGGGCGCCGCCGCCACACCGGTCCCGTAATCCACCGCCTGGCCCCAGGTCCCACGGTTCTCCCAGGGGATGTTGGGGATGTTGGCGACGTCGAGGGCGAAGAAGACGATCTGCGGCATGTCGGCGCGCCAGGCCGCCGGGGTCGTGCCCTGCGCGTGGGACAACGGCGACACCGCCGCGTCCAGCGCCGCCTTCGACAGGTCGGACACGCTCCTGCCGCCCAGGTAGTCGGCCCCGGACCTCGTCCGCCCCGCCATCACATTGAACAGGAAGGCGTCATAGTCGTCGAAGAACTCGAACTCGGAACTCCCGGCGGCATGCTGCGTGAACGCCAGCACGCCATCCTTGGCGTTGGAGTTGCCGGTTACGGGTTGGAACACCGCCTGCGCGGCGAGCGTCTCGAGCGCCTGGAACCACGCCGAGAGCACCGCGAAGCCCGCGTACTTCACCTTGCCGGTCTCCTTGCCCGACGCATCGCGTTCTGCTCCGTCGGGATAGAAAGCGGTCCCGTCCCACCCCGCCACCTGGGCAACCGCCGCCCGTTCGACCGACGACAGGTCGGGACGCCCGGCGAGGCCGGTCAGGAAGCCTCGGAAGCCCAGGGTGTCGCGAAGGTCCAGCTCGCCCGTGCGGCGGGCGACCTGCCAGAGCGGCGTCTGGTCGAGCGCTCGGCCGGCACGGAGCAGGGACACCGGCTGTCCCGCCCTCTGCTGTGCGCCCCAGAGCGAGCCGTCACCGGAGTCCGGCCAGCTCAGCTGCGGCTTGTTGTTCCACGACGCGATGAACCCCTGCGTCGGGTCCATCACGTGCGGCCAGAGCTGCGGGTCCAGATAACCCTTCCAGTCGAAGGAGCCGTCGCCGGGCGCGGGCAGGCGGGTATCGTGGCCGTGGACCCGCAGCGGGATGCGGCCGGTGTGCCAGTACGCGATGTGGCCGTCGGCGTCCGCATAGATGAAGTTGAATCCCACCACGCCCTTGCGCAGCGCGGCGTCGGCGCCGGACAGGTTGGTCGCCTGGGCCAGGCCGACGATGGCGACGCCGGTCAGCAGCTCGCTGCCCCAGAAGGCACGCGCCTTACAGTAGGAGACGCCGGCCGAGGTGTCGATGTAGTCGATGGTGCACGGCAACTCACCGCCCAGTGGCCCGTGCAGGGTCCGGTAGAAGGTAGCGGTGCGGCTTGTGTAGACCAGCGGCGGCGCCGGCAGTGGGCCCGAGGCGCTGGTGCGCGTGCGGATGGTCTCGGTGCGCTGCTCCACCGCGCGCCAACCACCACGCCAGAAGTACTGGTAGGTCCGGCCGCCATCGGTGCTGCGGATGCGGTCGATGTAGGTGTCGACCTGGTCGTCCTGCGCCGTGGTGATGCTCCAGCTCAGGCGGGGCGTGTAGCCGATCACCACCGCGGGCCCGGCGCCGGGCACCGACATCCCGCGGACGTGAGTCAGACCACCCGAGATCTCCAGCTCGTCCACCACCTGCGGCACGTAGTAGCTGACCTGTGGCGCGCCCCAGAGCAAGGCCCCGCCGGTGCTGGACTTCGAGGGCGACACCGCCCACGCGTTCGAGCCGAACTGGGGCAGACCCAGCGCCCGGGTGGTGGCGTGGATCGCGTCGGCGCCGCTGGCGACCGCCTGCCGGGCCGCATCGATCGAGGCGGGAAGCTCACCGATGCGGGCGGCGGTGTCAGCTCGCGTGTAGCTGATGAAGTCGTAGGTGAGCGCGTCGGTGCTCACGCTCGCGGCCTGCCGGTGCGGCACGCTTGTCGGCGTCAGCGGATCCTCGGTGAACTGCAGGTCGTTGAGGATGCCGACGGCCGGGTCGACACCGTACTGATTCTTGAGCCGTCGCGCCAGCCCACCGTAGCCGAGCTCGTTGCCGGCTGACTCGCCCACCTGCTTGGCCTCGAGGATCTGGATCGCGAGGGCGTCAGTGGGCGACCACTCCGGAACGGGCAGGTCGGAGGTGAGCACGAAGCCAGCCGGCATCTGGTCGGGGTGCAGGGTCAGAACGTTGATGTAGGCGTTGATGCCGTCCGCGTAGCGCTGCAGCGAGGCCTGCTGCCCGGCGGTGAGGATGCTGCGGATCTCGGCGATGCGTTCGTCGCTGGTCTCGGAGTCGCGGCGGGTGACGAAGTCCATCGTCGCGTAGGAGCTGTCGGTGCCGGGACCCACCAGCTCGGAGATGGTGCCCTCCGCCGCCCGCCGCAGCACCTCCATCTGGAACAGGCGCTCCTCGGCCTGCGCGTACCCCACGCCGAAGGCGACGTTGTCCTCGATCGCCTGCTCGTTCGCACCGGAGGCGAAGATGTGGGGAATGCCGAAGTTGTCGCGGACAATGCGGACGCCCGCCGCCGGTGTCTCGGAGCCGACCGCCCCGACCACGTGCTCGGCATCAGGGCTGAGTGCGCCGTCCTTGAACTGCCAGTTCTTGTACATGTCGAGCTGGTCGCACATGTGCGGGCCCAGGTCAGAGCAGCTGCCGCTGGCCTGGTTGGCGAGGAACTCCGGGACGGTGATGGTGTTGCCCTCGCCGGGCGGGAGGATCGTGATGGCACGTGGTGGCGGCGACGTCGCCGCGACCCCCGCGCGCTGTGTCGCCAGGGGGACGGCAAGGGCCAGCAGGCACGCCATCAGCGCGAACTCGGTCGTCCGCCTGCGGCGACGACGGCGCGCGCCCGGACCCTTCGAGGACCGCCGATGCCCCTCCGCGCCGCGGCGATCGCGGGGCGCGCCGGCGTCGCCAGCGATCACCGGTGGCATCCTCGATCTCGAACCTCAGCCCTTCCTCGGGTGTCCAGAGAGGTTGTAACGCACCGAGCACCCCGGTCGTAGCCGGCTTGTCGGTAGGCCGGGCCAAGCCGGCACTGCCACGGCCAGTTGCCCAGCCCGTCGATGAGTCCTGGAGCGTCGGGCGGTCTCATCATTTCGTGGACGTTCGCCCCGCGAGATGGGCGAAGGCGGAGAAGGAGCCAATAATGGGCGTGATGATCGACCTCGAGCCTGCGGCGCGCCGCCTGGCGAGCGTGCTCGACAGAATCACCGACGATCAGCTCGGCGCTCCGACGCCGTGCCGCAAGGCCTCGCTCGGTGATCTCATCGACCACGTCGGCAGCCTGTCTGTCGCCTTCACCGCCGCGGCCCGCAAGGACACCAGCGTCTCCGGGAGCGGCTCGGCCGACGCCAGCCGCCTGGGCGCCGATTGGCGAGAGCGCATCCCGCAGCAGCTCACCTTCCTGGCGAAGGCCTGGCGCAGCCCCGCCGCCTGGGAGGGGATGACCAAGGTGGGTGGCCTGGACCTACCCGCTGACGTCGCCGGCCGGATCGCGCTCGACGAGCTGGTGCTTCACGGATGGGACATCGCCCGCACCGCCGGGCGTCCCTACGAGCCCGCGGCGGAGGACCTCGAGGCGTGCCTGGAGCTGATTCCGGTCATGTCGCCGCCGGAGAAGCGCGCCGTTGACGACGGCCTCTTCGGCCCTGCGGTCGACGTCCCGGCGGATGCACCGCTGCTCGACCGGGTCATCGGTCTCAGCGGACGCGATCCCTCCTGGTCGCCACCGGCGGCATAGAGCGCCGCCGCCGCGTCGCCACCAGCACGCCGTAGTTCGACACGCAGAAGGGGACCAGATAGGTCAGGGCGATCTTCACCACCACGGTGGTGCTGGCACCGCCGTGCACGACAACGTCGAGCTGGTTGATGGCGAAGAGCACCGTCCCCACGATCAGGACGATAACCACGGCGCTCCGCAGGTTGCGCCGGTAGCAGACCGCCTGCACGGCCTGGCGGCGCGTCGCCCATGTCGGCAACCTGACCGGGCGTTGGTCAGGCACCTCGACGGCTCTGGCGCCTCCGTCGGTGTGACCGGCCAAGCACCACGATGCCGACGGTGGCGGCCAGCACCGCGAGCGAAGCAATCCGTGTTCCCACGCCGCTGGTGTTGGGAAGCCCAGCCGGCGCTGTCGCCACTGCTTGCGCACCTGCTCCGGCTGTGACCGTCACGTCGAACGGACCGGCGGGCACGTGGAGGATGAGCGCGGCAGCCTCGCGGGTGGAGGATGCTCCTTGCACGGCGGTGGTCGCGGGATACCGGCCGGTAAGGGTCACGTCGACCGCCGTGTCGGTCTGGCCGGTGAGGTGCTGCGGGGCGCTTGGCTCCCAGCCCATCCTTGCCGGGTCCAGGACGACCTTCGAGAACTGAGACAGGCGCAGCCTGACCTGGTTTGCGGTCGGAACCGCAGGCGAAACGTCGGCACCCCGCACCACGTAGGGACCGAGCGAGTCGACTCCCGGTTGGGGGGCGAGCGTGGTGACCTGGTCAGCTGTGGCGGCGCGGTCGGCGTCGATGCTGCCCTGGCTCGCATCGGCCGCCAACGTCAACCCGCTGATCCAGTAGCCGCCGTGATAGGTGAAACCACCAAGGTCCGGCTGCATGAACCTGCGCTGCAGGATGTAGCTGACATGGGTCGGGTTCGTCTGGCGAGGTGGCAGACCCTTGAGCCACTCGAGGGTGAAGTGCTCGGTGGTGCCCGGGTACGAGGTCTCGTGCCGGTGGGTCGGATAGAACGCGTAGCGATATGTGGCACCGCCAACCTTGCCGAATTGCTCCATCCAGCTTTCGGCTCCGGTTGAGGGCACGAGTTCGTCCATGCCCCCGTGGACCACGAAGTACGGCACGTTGCGGGTGTTGCCGAATAGATCACTGAGGTTGTATCCGCACCCAGGGCTGTCCCGATTGCACGCGGGCGGGTTCTGCTGCCGGGTCATCACCGGGGTTGGCCCGAGCCAGATCGCGTTCGGGACAATGGGTCCGGACCAGACAATGCCTCGTGCGAAGAGGTCTGGATAGAGCTGGCCCAGGCGCCACGTGCCGAATCCACCCATCGACATGCCGGTCAGGTACACACGATCGGGATCCCAGCGGTAGTGACTCCCATAGTCGCGCCACACCTCGAAGAAGTCCCTCTCCGCCTCGGACTCATACCAGCCAGCCTCACCGCGTCCCAGCGGCATGATCACAGTGACGCCAAGCCGCTCGGCCCAGTCGGCCAGCTGCGGCATCGAGGTGATGGCGTAGCTCATGTGGTTGCCGCCAAGGAAGTGGAGCAGGAAGACGATGGCGCCCGTCGGATCTCTCGGCACGTAGAGCGAGTAGGGCTGGAACGGTGAGCGATAGAGCTGAAACCCGAGGCCACCGGAGTCCTGAGCCCATCGTGTCTGCAGGGTGACGCCCCGGTGGAGTGGCTGGCCGGAACGGAAGCTGCGCGTGATGAGGCCCTGCTGCGGTCCGGAGTAGCCGGGACAGGGCATGCCGCTGGGGCATCCGCGTCGTGCCAGAGCGCCGAAATCGACCGCGAACGCATCCCTGCCAAAGCTATCCGCCGCGATATCGGCCGACTGCTGCGCGTCGTGCCAGTACGAGGAGTTGCCCTCGTTCGGGACGTAGGCAAGGTCATAAAATGGAGAGTGCCCCGGCGAGGGGGAGTACCAGGTGTTGGCCGCCTGATTCCACAGACCCGACGCAATGAAGACCTGGTGAGTGCCCGCACCAGGGTCGTAGACGGTGCGCGGAATGCGAACCTCGAACAGGTTTTGGGCAGAGTCGCCAACAACATCCACGGGCTGACCATCGATCGCTCCCTGCTGGCCGTGAGCGATGAGGACGTGGGTGTCGATCCAGGCCTCGATGGCGGTGACCTGGGGATCGTTCATCATGTTGATAACCACCAATAGGTAGGTGGCCCTGGCGTCGGCGGCCAATCGGACCTCGACGATGTCGGCCGCGTTCTTGCCGTAGACGGGGTGGGCCGGATCTGCATCGGCAGGGTAGGCATAGTCACCGGCCGCACCCTTGGCCGCATTGGCCCCCTGCAGCAGGGTGTAGTTCTCCCCCGGGCTGGCGTCGTTGGGGTTGGTGTCGGCGCCGTGATCGTCGAACGGCGCGTCGCTGACGATCACCTCACCTGGGCTGTAGGCGATCCCGCCGGCGATGTCAGATGGGGTGCCGGTCCAGGTGTGGAAGTGGCCGGCGGGGGTCGCGGGAGGGACGGGTTCGAGCGGGGGTCCTTCGGCCGGACCGCCTTGGACCAGGTGCGACGAAGGGGCGCCCGCGGCCGATGCCACCGGCGCCGCCGAGCCAGCGACCGCGGCGAGCAGCGCAATCGAGACCGCGATTCCCAACTGGCCCAGCTCTGAGCCGTGAAGCCACGGCCGCATGCTCACTCCTCTTGCTCGACAAAAGCGACCGAGAGCGAGTTCGGACCCCACCTCCCCAAGGGAGAAGACGGCCGAACGAGGGGCGGCGTTGCACTCGAGCCGGTAATCTTCTGGCCAGATGTCGGGCGCGGGCGGATCGCTCAGCCCGCGGAGCGTCTCGCTAACACCGAGAAGGCGGCCAGTTCGAGCCCTGCTCCTCCCACCACTACCGAGAGGTCGGCCAGCGGGCGCCTTTCACAGGGAGCCACTCTGGTATGTCACGCAGAGCCGTGCGCTGGCTCTTCATCATCGTAGCCGTCTTCCTACCCCTGCAATTTGCATACGCCTATCTGGTCGACGAGCCGTGGCCCGCGTTTGTCCTGCCCGGATTCGCCGGAACACCGGACCGGCAGTGCACGGTGGAGTGGCTCGAGCCGCGTCTGACGGTGCTCTTCGCCCACGGCCCGGTGGACGTGTCATCGGCGCGTTTGTTTTCGAAGACCCCGCTGCCCCCATATGACGCGATGGTTCGGGTTTTTGCGCCGAGTGACACGCAACTCCCGGGAACCGTCTATGGACTTTTCAAAGACTACTTCCTCAAGCAGCCGGCCATTCCGTCGGGTGCAGCCGCCCCATTCAGCCGTGCCCAAGATCCACATCTTCGAGACTGGCTGCTTGGTCGGTTGGCGGACCTGTACCCAGGACAGGCTCCCCGGCGACTCGAGGTGCGCTGGCAACGTCACCACGTCGCAGTCTGCGGTCGGCTTGGCCACGACACCTCGACGACGGTTTCGTCGGTGTCCCTTCCGTTGTAAGGCCGAACCACACTATGGTGAAAACGCGCCTTGATCGGTGGATGTTCGAGTCCTTCGCGACGAGCGCGCCTTCCCTGGGAATCTACCGGATGATCTTCGCCTCGTACCTTTTGCTCTTCGCCATGCCGAGTGTGCGATGGGTCTCGGCGGTGCCGGACGCCTTCTTCACCCCCCCGGTCGGGCCTTTGCAGCTTATCCACTCGACGCCACAAGAGTGGGTCGTCACGCTGCTGTCCCTAGCGCTCGCAGTGTGCACCGTAGCTCTGCTGGTCGGATATCGCACACGGGTGGCCTCCGCGGCCACGGGCGTGCTGCTCATCATGGTGTCCGGCTTCGCCTATGCCGCTTCCTCGGGCAAGATCAATCATGACCTCATCCTTCTCATTGTGGTCCCGATCGTGATGTCCGCTTCGGGCTGGGGGGAAGCCTTGTCTGTGGACCGCCTGCGTCGAGCAGACGGTGAAAGACGGGTTGTGCATCACTGGCCGGTCAGCCTTCTTGCCCTGTTCATCGGCTTCATGTTCTTCACAGCCGCGCTGCCCAAGGCCGCCTCTGGCTGGCTGGACCCGTCTGCGCAGGCAACATACGGTTACGTCCTGCATCAGCACTATGCGTCCACTGGTGGCACCCTCATTGCGCCTCTCCTCATCCGGACTCAGAGTCCCTTCTTCTGGAAGCCACTCGACTATTTCACCCTGGTTTTGGAGGGGGGCTTCATCTTCGCCATCTTCTCCCGACGGTCACTACAGGCGTTCTGCGCAGCCGCTGTCCTGTTCCATGCGGGCACCCTGCTTATGCTGGATCTGAGTTTTGCTGGCAACGTGCTCGCATACGCGGCGTTCATCAACTGGGCGACGATCGCCGGACAGGTCAGCGTCCCGCCATCGGTGCGTGAGGTGGCCAGCCCCGTCATCACATGGATCCGGCGACTATGGGGCCCGGCCTTGGCGGCGTGCGTCTTGGTCGCCGGCTTCGGGTACTTCGCGCTGATCCAGCGGGCGGGCACTCCGGCCAGTTGGTTGGCTGTCAAGTTGGGTGGTGACAGTTATCGGGGCCCGGCGCTCCTGTTGTTCGGGTTGGCGGTGCCGATCGCCCTCATCCATCTGGGCAGGGAGGCCACCTCGCTGGTGAAGTTCTTAAGCTCGGAGACCGCGATTCTCGTTAAAGCCTGATGCGCGCTTCATGCAGCGGCGGAGCCGGGATCCAGCGACGCCGCGGGCGAGGTGTTCCAGTCACTTGACAGGCCGCGGCCGGGGCAGGCGCGTGACCACGGCGCGAAACGCACCGAAATTCGACAGAGTGCCGGGAAGGGAATCGAAGCCTACCAAAGCGCGAGAAAGCGTTTGCCAGACAAGGGAAAGCGCGAAACTGACCCCATTACTGACCCCATTTGTCGATGGTTGAGGGTTACGAGACTCGTTGGCGACACGTCCATCAGCTGACGACGTCCACCGACACCAACCGACATCTGCGGAGTATGCCTTTCCGTCGCAAGGAGCCCGGCGCACCGCGAACGCGGACCCGTCGCGCGCGCCACTCTCAGATAGGCCTCAGACCCGTCCGAGCGAATTTGACCCGACCGAATAGATGTGCCCGCGTGCAGCGGCGTTAGCATCTCCGCTGGCATCAGCCACCTCGCGCTGGAGGCGCGGCTCGGAGGCCGGCTTCTGCCGCTCGATCACCAGGGGGGGCCGTCATTCACGTGCTCGCGCTTCTCCGCGCTGCTCGAAGAAACGGTCGGCGTGCCGGCTCGCCGCGGAACCTGGCCGCATCGTGTAGACGCCCACCCGGGTGATCAGCCCCGCCGTGTCGAGTTCGAAGGCGAGCACCTCCGGGTACTCCATTAGCCGCCCGTCGACGACGACCCGCTCCGTCACCTCGGCGAAGGCGACGCGCTGGTCCGCGGACCAGGTGACCCGGCGCATGACCAGCGCATAGTCCGGCTGCCCCTCGAGCACGCCGGCGAGGAACTCGACGTACCTCGATCGTCCGGAGACGACGTCGGCGTAGGGGCCGACCCGCTCGACATCCTCGTGCAGTGTGGTAGCGAAGGCGTCCCAATCCTTGGCGGAGAGCCTGTCCACGAAGCGGTGGACGACGTGCACAGCGTCCTCGGTCATGAGCCGCCTCCCGGTGACGATCGACAGGCCCATGGTGGCAAAAAGGGCGGGCCGTGGCAGGCGAGGCCGGTTCACGTCGCCCCGGGGGAATGGCCGAACGTCGGTTATCCGAGAACCGACGCCAAGGTCCTCCGCGCGCCGGCCACTATGTGGTGAACCCCGGCACTCCTGGGCGCGCTACGCAACCCCTCGTGCAGTAAGGGAATCTCCTGGAGCGGTGCAACGCTGCTCGAGCCCCTACGTTTGCTCTACCTTCCAGACGCGCTACCAGCAGATCGACAGTATCCAATGGGTACCGTGGAGGTGATCGCTCCGGCTGGTGGGCTCAGGACGCGGTCGCGGCTACGCAGCTGCCCGCTGCCCCCGTCGCCGTCGCGCCCGGCCGACCCCGGTGGCACCCAGGGCTACAAGCACCGCAACTGCGCCGACCTGGGCGTTGGCTCGGGCGGCTCCTGTGTCGGGGATCCCAGCAGATGACGCCAGTCCCGCGTCAGCGGCAGCCACGGGCTGCGTGAAGTCGAAATCGTTGATCAGATCGCCCATGCCCGCCGCGATCCCGACCACGTGGGGACGCGAGTCCGGGCGTCCATCGGTGTGCGGGTTGAGCCGCTGTCCGCCGAGGAAGTCGTCCTCGATGAACCGCAGATATGCATCGAAGCTCAGCGTCTGGGAGAGCTGTCGTCTTGGCGGGGGTCGCGCGGGCGCGCTCCCGGCGGCTGCGTCCCTCGAGAACGACGGCCTCCACCACATACCGTTCCCGCCCCGTCGAGCCACCCCCACATGTCGGTAGGGGGCCACTATGTTCTGAGACATCCGACCGGGCGGGCGGCCACTATGTGGTGAAACCCGACACCACCCCGCCCAGCGGGTCGGAATTCCAATCCCTCGGGTTCGCGACCGCTTCCCGCCTCCTGACCGGGCGGATGGGAGCAGATCTGAGAGTGTCGTGGAGATCGCGCCCACCCTCGCGTTCGTCGTCCACGGGAGGGAACGGCCCGGTCGATACCGGGCCGTTCCCCGTGCGCTCAGATCACGGGCTGATCGTGAGCGTCGACGCCGCTGGGACGTATCCGGATGGCGGTACGTAACTGGCGTTGACCTGCTCGGCGGTGCAAGACAACGAGGCCGACGTGTAGTGGGTGTTGGACGCTGATGGCGTATACGTGATGCCCCAGGCGTAGAACGCAGACGTGATGGCTGGAATCGCGATGGCGGCTTTGGTGTGCGCCGTTCCGTCGCCGTTCACGTCGATCATGAGCGCGATGCCGCTATTGGGATTGTTGGGACTTTGACCAGTCGCCAAGTTGGCCGCGACGCAGCCGTCGTCCCCCGGTGCGGCGGCAAAGGGTCCGTATAGCGAGAAGGTCACGCTTCCGTCGACAGGGCCGGCGCCGCTCATGTGGGTGACCGTGACTGCGTCAGCGAGGTACATCGTCGACTTGACCTTTGGGGTGACCTGGACGACGGTGAAACATTCGCCGCTATGGCCCTCGCTCACCGATTCGTACCCGTTGTTCGAGGCCGCGGTGTCCGGGACGTACACGCTTCGGAAGCAGTACACGCCCGTGGCCAGGGGCGTGAAGGGGTCTGAGGTTGCCATGCCAGCACTCAGTCCCTCCTCTCCGACGGTGGGGTCGGTGGACGGATCACTGTCCTCCGTGCCCTCCACTAGTACCTTGGTGGGGTCCTTGTCGGCGCACCCGCTGCTCGTGGTGATAGGGGGGGCGAACGGACCGCATACGAAGAAATTGACACTGCCGGTGGGAGCCGGGAAACCAGCGACCGTGGTGGTCACCGTCGCGTCGTCGGTGGCGCTCTCGCCCAGCAGAATCGTTCCACCCGAGATGTCTTTGCCAGTACTGTCGCGCGGGGTCGTGCTGATGTTGGCGCTACACAGCGTGAAGGGACCGCTGATGTAGTCGTGCAGATCTGAGCTGACGGCGTTCCCCTGAGTGCCGGATGCGCGGGTGTCTGCAAGCATCGTGGAGAGGCAGGGCACTGAACGATGGAGCGTGCTGAAGAGGGTCGTCAGATCAATGCCGGCTTCGAAGAACCCGTTAGGCGAAATCGCGCTGGCGGTGCTGCTGGACGGCGGCCACGGGGTGACGACGTTGGTGAGGTTCGTCTGGCCGCAGAGGTCTGCGGTGTTCACGCTACACGCGTTAGGGTTTGCCTCCAGCGGAACCGTGGAAAGGCTACCCGTCGCATCGCCGGACCAGTTGAAGGCCTGGATGCTGGCGGATCCGCCGTTGAAGGTGGCGAACAGCAGCACGTCACCGTTCGCGTGGTCGCCCGTGAAGTTCCCCGTGGAGCTACCGCAGCCGATGTTCTTCTGGAAGAGCCAGAACGCGGCGTTCGAGGTGCCGGTGACGATGCCGCGCTCCAGGCCCAAATAGAGCACGATGTGCTTATCCCTCAGCGGGTTGGTGCTGTGCAGCTGAAACGCGCTCGCATAGGCGTTCTGGATCTCATCCTTCGGTGTCACTGGCTTGACAGTGCACTGCCAGTTCCCGGCCGGGTTTTTCAGGTCCTTTGAGCCGCCCGTGATGAACGCAAGGTCCGGACCGACTGTGTCCGCGAGGAACTTGGACGTGATCAGAGTTGCCGTGTCGCCGCCAGGACCGCTGGGAACAGGATACGTCGTGCCAGGGCTCTGAGCTTGGCTCGAATCGGCGTTGAAGAGGCCGCCTCCCGCCGTCGCGGACGTCGTCCCCGCGGCCCAATCGAGCGGCGCGACCGTTGTGGCGTCGTGGGTAACGTTGCCGTCGAGCTCGAAGATGCCATAGCCGTTGACGTCGGGGATGCCGCTGGCCCCTCCCATGATGGGCCCCCACAGTGCCCCCCCAATCACGAACGGTATCGTGAGGCAAGCAAGTGCACGCGGAGACGTACGCCATCGTGTCATATCAATCTCTCCATGAACGACTCCCCTTTCTCAGGGCCCGTCAGAGTCCTTCCCCACCCCAACGGCTGTCGCAATTCAGTCTCGCGTGCGGCTAACCCTCCCTTGCGGCTCAGAGCCGAGCAGCTGCACAGCCAGCAGCAGCAGAGCGGGGAGAGCGCCGAGCGCCACCCGTCCCGGCGCTGACCCCGCACCCCCACGCCCGCGCAGGGTCCATTTCCGCCAACCCTTCCTGCCCATCCCCGTGCTCCTATCCCCATCCCGAGCCGGTCAAGCGCAGACGGGATCCCATGCAACAGTGGAGCGTGCCTGCCAGAGCCACTGGGGTCCCTTCCTGAGGTGCCTGGGCATTAGATCAGAGTGACGCGATCAGTGTCAATGACGTGATCGACGCGGTCATCGGCGCTGCCGGGTCATTCCCTGCACCGACCCCCTGGCGGTTTGTCCCTTCCCCGGGCCAGTGCTGGCAGCGCCGGTGCCGGCCGCGACACCGGCGCCGCCAGGGTGACTCAGGCGACCGCGAGCCGCCGGGCCGCCACGGTCCCTGGCCGACCTTCCGGGGAGCGGGCGCGTGCCCGAAATCCCGTCAACCAGAAGGTGGCGGCGCGGATGCTGGAGAAGATGAGTTACCGCGTCGACGTGGTGGCGAACGGGGCAGAGGCGGTTGCTGCGCTCTCGAGCACGGCGTACGCCGCTGTCCTGATGGACTGCCAGATGCCGGAGATGGACGGCTACGAAGCCACGATGGAGATCCGCCGGCGCGAGGGGTCGGGGCGGCACACGCCGATCGTCGCGATGACAGCCGGAGCGATGAAGGGCGACGAGGAGAAGTTCCTCGCGGCCGGAATGGATGATTACGTCAGCAAGCCGCTGAAAATGGAGGACTTGGCGGCGGTCGTCGCCCGGTGGGTCGGGCCTGTGTCTGCGGACCGAGACCCACGAGAGAGAGGGGGCGGATCGCCCAGTTCTGGACGCGTCTCACCTGGCCGCTCTGCATGAGCTCGGGCCCGCGCACCTGCGCAACCTGATCCCGCGGTTCATCGACGACGCCGCGGGGCGCATCGTCAGGCTAAGAGAGGCTCTGGAGCGAGGCCAGAGCGACGAAATCGCGTCGCTGGCACACAGCCTCAAGGGAAGCAGTGGAACGTTTGGAGCTTCGGTCCTTGCCGAGACATGCAGCTACCTGGAAGCGGCCGCCCTCGAGTCGGCCGTTTCATCCTGACGGCGGAGGGCAGTCGACGCCGGCAAGCCTGACCCCTCGCTTGCGCGTGCGCGGAGGTGACTCGTCCCTTATGCATGCATCTCCGGTAGCGGCCGACGAACGGTGAGCTTCACGGCGGTGATCCAGGGCCGGGATCGCTACCCAGCCCTGGTCAGCGCAGCAATCGCCTCAGTGATGCGACTTGCTGCTCGCGGTGTCGGAGACACAGTCGCCACGACTCGAACCCTGGCCGCTGCAACCACTCGTCGCCGCTTTGCTCACGGTGTCGCCGTGCGTATCGCGCGAGTTCGTCGAGCCGGCGTTGGCGCTCGCTACATCGCCTCGGGCGTCGTTATTTGTTGCGCTGGCCGCGTCGCCGCGTGCCTCGTTCTGGTGTGCGGCTGCACTGGCGGCGTCGCCCTTCGAGTCGTGGTCGGCACCCTTCGAATGCTGCTTCGCCGCAGTGCTGACGCAGTCACCGTGTGCATCGCGATCGGACTTGCTGGTATCCGGGCAGTTGTGCGCCGCGGCACTCACCTTGTCACCGTGGATGTCGGGGTTGGAGGTGGAGTTGGTGGAAGCGTGCGTGCTTGGGCTGTGTGACCCGACCAGCGCCGCCGTCTGTACCCCGCCGATGGCGAGCCCTCCGGCAACGACGCTACCGACGGCGAGCCGTCCCGCAACGGCGAGCAGACGTCCCGATCCAAGCATGGCTGTCCTCCTTATGGAAGGCGGAACCGAAGCTGACAGCCCCGCTGCCACTGATAACGCGGGTGCAGCCGTTCGCTTACGGGCATCCGAGCCCCCTCGCGGAGCAGCTATCGGTGCCCAGCAGGACTCGAACCTGCTGGGGTGGCCGAGAACCGGAGCTCGCCCGCAACGCGGGCAGCTCCATGGGACGAGCGTTTGGGCGCACTAGTTCATGCCAGAGTAGGCTTCAAGTGACCCCAGAAGTGCCCCCATTTGGGCCACACGGGAGCCAACACCACTAGCGTCTACCCGACTGCCGCGAACTCGCGAATCCCGATGTTAAACTTGGGATCAGCACGGCGAAAGTGAATCGCCCTGGGTTTTGAGGAGGCTCGGCGGCTTGGGATTTCACGCCGCATCCCCGGCGCGTCCTGCATGGTAGGAGGCCTCGTATTCTGCCGGCGGCAGGTGGCCGGCGGCGCTGTGTAGGCGTCGACGGTTCCACCAGTCGATCCACGCTGCTGTGGCCAGCTCGACAGTTCCGGCGGTCCGCCACGGACCTCGCCGTCGAATGAGCTCGGTCTTGAACAGACCGACCACGGTCTCGGCGAGAGCGTTGTCGTAGCTGTCGCCCTTTGAGCCCACCGAGGTCACCGCACCCGCCTCGGCCAGCCGCTCGGTGTAGCGGATGGAGAGGTACTGAACGCCTCGGTCGGAGTGATGCACGAGTCCCTTCAAGGACTGGGGCTGACGTGCCCAGATGGCCATCTCCAGTGCATCGAGGGCGAGGTCAGCGCGCAGCGATGTCGAGACCCGCCAGCCGACGATGTAGCGGCTGAAGGCGTCGATGATGAAGGCCACGTAGGCAAAGCCCGACCAAGTGGTGACGTAGGTGAGGTCGGCGACCCACAGACGGTTCGGTGCCTGAGCGCTGAACTCGCGGTCCACGAGATCGGCGGGGCGGTCGCCAGCGTCTCCGGACACGGTAGTCCGTGCCTTCTTGCCACGCACAGCACCAGCCAGGCCCAACTCCTGCATCAGACGAGCCACTCGATCGCGACCGACCTCGATCCCCTCGCGATTGAGTTGCCGCCAGACCTTCTCGATCCCGTACACGGCGAAGTTCTCGCGATGGACCCGTTGGATCTCGAGCTTCAGCTCTCCGTCGCGCACGCTGCGCGCTGACGGCCTCCTGGCCTTGATCGCGTAATAGCTGGAGGGGGCGACCTGCAAGGTTCGACAGATCGGCTCGACCCCGAACCACTCACGGTGAGCGTCGATGTAACGGGTCACTTCGGCAGGCGCGGGTCGAGCTCCCGCGCGAAGAAACTCGCCGCTGTCTTGAGGATCTCGTTGGCCCGGCGCAGCTCCCGGTTCTCGCGCTCGAGTTCGAGCAAGCGCTCTCGCTCGTTGGTGCTCACCCCAGGTCGCACGCCTTGGTCAACCTCAGCCTGTTTCACCCACGCACGCAGGGTCTCTGACCCGAGGCCCAGCTGCACCGCAACCCGGGTCACCACCCCGTGGCGCTGCCCGGTCTCCTTGATCGTCTCCTGGACCATCCGGACTGCCCGCTGGCGCACCTCAGCTGGGTAGCGTCGCTGCGTTGGGCCATTTGCTGTCGTCATGGGCTCCATCCTCCCAGAGAATGAAGCCTCCATCAGACCCAGGGCAGCTCACTAATATTGCCAAGGTAGGGGTCGCGGGTTCGAAACCC